>Ga0136641_1000730_pt1 | contig 13915 bp, 20 predicted proteins | sample EliLak1302023Y_FD_115312 | JGI IMG/M metagenome (GOLD analysis project Ga0136641, IMG submission 115312) | Freshwater microbial communities from Elizabeth Lake, Yosemite National Park, California, USA - 13020-23Y | ecosystem: Environmental > Aquatic > Freshwater > Lake ...
AGATTGTTTTCAAATCCATTACGGCTGTCGTAGTTAACAGAAATGCCATCACCAATTTTGCTTCGAATGTAGTTGAAGCTTTCGCTGGTCGCACTTGCTCCGTGGATATAAACTAACTGCATCACTTACTCCCAGGCTGATGGGGGTGGTATTTCGCAAGGGCCTTCAGCAGGCTCTGTGCCATAATCTGCGGGCATGATAACTTCTAGGTATTCCATATCCGGTGAATAGTCATACAGATAATGTACGATGCCTGGACGTTGCTGTACACAATCGCCGGCTTCAACTAGGTGTATTTTGTCCTCATACATGAACTTGGCCCAACCCTTTAACATATAAACGATTTGGAACTCAGCTACGTGGATATGCCAACCAGTACCGCCCGAACCTTCTGGGGGCAAGTTGGCTTTTGTAATGTGTGCTAGGACACGACCGTCGGTAGCTTCTGCTACCCCAAGATCCTTGTACAAGAAAAAGTCACGGAGACCTCCCCCTCGAAATTCTATTTCTGAACCTTTAACGTGCGAAAACTTTGTAGACATTACTACTCCTCTATCTGTGTGTTTATTTATATCTGCACCTTGCGGTGCAATATTATTGTGCTATGATCAGATAAACTATCATTAGCACGATTGCCCACCCTGCTAGGGTTTGCCTAAAATCACTTTCCATATACTGCTTTGGCTTCTGCTGTGCGACCTTGACGAGCAAGACTTGCGGCATAACGGGCTTGACCAAATACTTCTAAAAATGACCAGATTGAATTTAAGATTGTTTTCATAGATAAGTTTCCTTTTTGTAGTTGAACTGACGGATATAGTTTTCCAACTGTGCGGCATCGGTAATGCCTTTGTCTGCTAGATAAGCATCTAGACTAGATTGATATGATGAACCTGGAAACATTTCTGCTAAACGTTCTAGGATGGCTTGCATTTTTTCTGATAGATATTTCATTATTTTTTTTTCCTATGTGTGTAAACTAAGTAGAAACGCTATCATGGTTTCTACTGAGTATTTATACATTATATACTGCGACCGCACAAAAAGCAAGTTTGCTCTATTCCAAATATTAATGTATAATTACAGTTAGATACAACTAAATACCAGAACAACTAAGGAAATCTCGTGAAACGACACACCCGTAGCCTCTTGGAAGAATTGAACGACATTGCTGTCCGAAAGGATGCAGAAGCCGTAATCGAATCTCGGGCGGCACATGTAATTGACAGCGCGATTAACCTGCTGAGTCTAATACGTGAGAACTTTGACCCGGAACAGGCATATGAGCTTGAACGTAGATTCCTAAACTCAATCAAAGCCGCAGATCCAGCTAAATTTACCCGTGGTATTCGCAAACTACGTGACAGCAAGGATACTGCAAATTCTCTTAGAATTGTCGAGGGCGACCTCAAAAGTGACGATTAATACCCCATATCACACGGTTTTACCTTGTTAGGATAAATATTACTACCGATACCCCAGAGTGGGGTACGACATATCGAGAACAAGGAGATTATTATGTCAGCAGGAATCGTAAGAGTACACGGTAGCCCAACAACAGGCACATCGTTAAACGTAACAGGCCGTAAAGGCATGTTCATTGGTGGTTATCAGCCACTATTCGTTAAAATCCAAACAGTAACAGGCACTTATGGCTTTTCAGCAGGATACAACACAGCAGAAGATCCAGCAAATGCAGTAAGCATGGACACAGCATGGGATAAATTTATCCGCGCATGTGAGACAGTTGGTACAGTAGTTGGTTATTCAACTCCAGTTACAGACAACACATACGGTGGTGCTTCATCTAGCTCAACAGTAACAGTGCTATTTGATGCTGGTTCTGTTAACCAAGGTGACGGTGCTGGTGGTCAAAACGGTGTACAAACTGGTTTTGGCGCATTGAAAGCCGCATTGGCTGCCGCTGGTTCAGTAGCAACTACCGACATCGCAATTACAGTTTACACAGGTTTAACTGGCGCCGCTTTGTCAGCTTAATTAATTTTATAATTAATATAAGGGCATCTTTTTTTAGGTGCCCTTTTTCTTTGGCTTAAATATCGTTATATATGCAGAGAATAAAAATAACAACATTGGTAGATATCACCTGTTCAAATGTCAAGAGACAAAATGAAGGGACTACCTTGGAAGCCAACCAATATCGCAATTGGACTACCCTGCTACAGTCTATTGGACTTAGAGCGTTGATATCTTATGATCGTAATCCTATTGTCGAAGAACGGCAGATTAAAGACTATAACTTTGGATCAGAATACACAGGGAAACGTCGTGTGTGGACCTTGGAGTTTACCACAGAGCGTGATGACTGTTGGTATGACAATGGAGACCCGTTGTACTTGCTTCTAGAAGATCTGCACAACGTTCCAATCATTAGAAATCTCAACGAAACGATAAATATTGGTAGAACTGTATTTGACCTCAAGAGCGAAAAATACAGGAATACTACCGTCCAACTAATTTAGGCACAATAAGATTAGAGAAAACTTATTAGGAGATTTACCTTATGTCAGCTGACATTGAAAAAGAAAGTTTAGAAACCCACGTAGAACTTTGTGCCTTGAGATATGCACAGTTAGAAAGCCGCCTTACTTCTATTGAAGACAAGGTAGGAAAGTTAGCAGATGCAATTTTAGACAGCAAAACAAGCATGACTAAAGTCTTAGTAGGAACCGCGGGTACTGTGATTGCTGGGTTGTTATCAACCGTGGTAATCATATTAATGAACCACGCAAAATGAAAATCCGTGATTTAGTATTTGAAGCTCCCGTACCTTCTAACAATACTAATCCAAATGCTACCAACAAGGTAGATCCAAACAAAGCCCTTAATCCTGCACAGAAGACTCTAGCCAAGGCTACTATGGCAAAGGGACTAGGTGTAGATACCAATCCACAAGGCATGATTCCCCAAAACAAACAGGTAGGACAGGCGCCTGTTATAAGTCCTGCCGACAAAGAAAAATTAGTCAAGTCTCTAGGATTCATGCAGGGCAATCTAATGCAGTTGCCCGGGTCTGATGGCAAACAAAAAATCAACAGCATAGACGCCAAGGGTGTACACTTTGCCGACCCACAAACAGGTAAAGAAACTGTTATGGATAAAGATGCTGTCAGTCAGGCAATAACACCACAGCAGGTAAAGACTGCGCAGACAAAAGATACGGATCAAATGATCCGTGCTGTGCAGTCATTGAAGAACATCGATAAAACTATCAGTAGTCCGGGTAAAGATGCAAAAAGCATGATGGTTCCCGCAGACAAGCGCACACCCATGGACAAGGACAACATTGGCCAATTGGCAGGTGCTATGAAACCTGCACTGGCAGGCGGATCTCAAGGAGTGAATGATTTAAAAAATCTTCTGTTGAGAATGCAACATCAGAGTAAATAAAACTATGAGAGCAAGAGAATTTATTACTGACGGAATTGGTGGGCAGTTCATCCACGGACTAACTGGGGGGCAAACTTCCAGCCTAGGCGGGTTAGCCAAGATGGGAGCCGCTAAAGCCGCAAGTGGGCTAGGATTGAATACTACTGCTGGTAATATTAATGCTACTATCAAACCAAGTGAGTACGGCGCAGGAGCCGACGTTGATGTTAATAAATTACCTCCCGAAATGCGAAACATGTCCGCTAGAGAATTAGCAGATGCTCTAGGGTTTAGAGTCGGTACCGTTGATTTATTTGGAAACCAGCGTGTAAAGGTAACCGCAATAAATGCCGACGGAATTGAAGGCACAGATGTCCAAAGCCATATGCCTGTCAGCTACCCTAAAGAAGCACTTATGATGCTATTAGCTAAACAGCAACAGGCACAACAATCATGAGAGTTCATCATCTAGTAGACGGCCCTCATATTCAGCTAACAAATGAAGAAAAGGATTTCATTGACGCACAGCGTCCTGAGATCAACGTACGAGCATTGCGAGATAGAGATTTTGTAGTAGCCCAGAACCTAGTGCGTAAGGGCATCTATGAAATAAGTACTGATAACCAAATACTTCATTTAAAAGATGCCCAAGCCCCAAAAAAATATCCTTGAACGAGTACAAGTCTTAGCTGACTCTGTCAAAGCGGGCCTTCGCAAGCAGGGTATCATCGTACCAAAAAAACTCAAAGACGGATCTATCGTATTTGACAGCTACACAGTTGTCAACAGAAAGTCCGGTTGGTTTGTATTAGACAAACGCCAAGAAGCCGTCGCCGGGCCAATAAACATGCCGCAAACTGCTATAGTGTTGGCTAATACTCTAGCCCTTGGTAGAGCTATTGATGATAAACTACTAGAAAATGATCGATGGTACGGGTTTAAATACTTTGATGAAGAAGTGTATACGAATTCTGCCAATAAGAGCATAAAGAACAACAATTGGGACAAAGCGGATTGGTGCTTTACTAGGGCTTCTATTGCAAAGGTGCAAAAAGAGCACTATATGAGCTATATTATGAGCAGTTACAATCGTCTTAAGACAGCTCAAAATGCAACCAAACCGACTAAATAACATTACTAAATTATTTTAGGGAAACCTTCATGAGAACAAACGACTTTACCACACAACCAACAGCACATGCACTTAACGAAGGCATGTTCAAGAAATTCGGCGTCAAAGTAAATTTTGACAAATATGGCCGATCAGACCTTGAAAATTATCGAAACTTGTTACGTACAAAGGTACATGCACAAGAAAGCCAGAGCAACTTCAATGCCTTGCTAGATGACGAAGGTTACCAAAAGGACAAGTACATGCTGGGCATGTTAAATGTTCGTATTAAAGAAATGGTAGGCGAAGGCAAAATGCCAATGAAGACCGTAAATGGCAAGAAGGTCCCAGCGTTTGCCGCAGATGGCAAAGGCAAGAACGATCTTTCCAAGAAGAAAGACGCCAAAGTCAAAGAAGAACTCAAAGGCGGCCAAACCAAGTTGGACCTAAATAACAATGACAAAATAGACAGCGACGATCTCAAGCAACTACGTGCAGGCAAGAAAAAGAAAGATACCAAAGTCAAAGAAGGTCACATGACTCCATTTGAAGCTGCCAAGTATCACGCAGACTGCTGTCATGAGTGCTATAGTGGTGGTATGTTAGAGTTGGCACATCATCATCAAGTTGAGTGCGAAAAACACGGTGGTAAACTACACTTCATGCCAGGCGGTAAAGTTCAATTAGAACACAGCGGCAAGATGCATGACTGTGGCGAAGGAATTGGTAATATGATAGGCACAGGCGGCGGAGCCGCATTGGGTGCTATGGTAGGTGGTCCAGTTGGTGCCGCAGTTGGCGGTGTTGCCGGTGATGCGCTTACCAGTAGTTTAACCAAGCCAGGCATTACTGGCGGACATGGAACAATGAAATCCACTGCTCCTGCAATGGAAGGTAAGAAAGCCAAGAAAGACTATGACGGTGACGGCAAAGTTGAATCAGGTGAGGACGAGTATATGGGTTCCAGAGACAAGGCAATCAAAAAAGCCATGGCAAGTAAGAAGAAAATCAAAGAGTCAATCGCACGTTATATTGCAGAAGACGAAGAAGGCAAGGCAAAATCAATCACAGCAGGTCTTGACATGGTCAATGACTTTACCAGCTGGATGCAACGTGTAGCAACATATCAAACTAAGTCAATGATTGAGTTGTCAGATCAAATCCGCGCTCACTTTGGCGACGAAGCCGCACAACGTTTCAAACAAGAAACAGGAGCCGCACTTGGACAATCACTAGAATCACTAACACAGTCACGTGAACAGTTAAGCAATGCTGTTGCTGTTCTAGCTGGAGAAGCTCCTGCACAAGATCAAATGGGTATGGACAACGGTGATGACGGCATGGACATGCAAGAACCAGGAATGGAAGAACCAGGAATGGATGAAATGCCTCCAGAAGGCGGCGACGATGAGTTTGGTGGTGCAGATGCGGCCTCAGGTGGTGCAAACCTAACAGGACGTGAACCACGTGCTGAATCATATGTTCGTGAATCAATCGCTCGTGGCAATCGTTTGATGGCAATCCTAGGCGCCAAGTAACATGCGTCTACTCGAATTTGCTGGCGATGCGGCAGATGATGTCGAGGTTGTATTAAGAAACATTAAAGGGCTGGCAGATACAAATCGTATTCCAGCCCATGTACCTTACACAAGCGACGATCCAAAAGCAATTTCCCTAACGAACCTGCTGAATCCACTTGGCTACGGAGAAATAGATCAACAGACTTTTGATGCTATAGCCAAGAAGATGCAACAGTCAAATGAAGCAGGTTACAAGCAATTAGTCAAAGATTATGACGCAGAAGGTATAACCATCAATACCAAAACAGAACAGGCCAAAGAGCCAAGCATGAATTCATCAGATACCAAAGCTGGTAAAACTGTTGATCAAATGGCACACAACGTAGTTTCCAAAGACTTGACTTAACACTGATTAGCTGTTATAATTAGTGTATATGACTACAACTATAATCAGCCCTCCTCCGTTCATTGAACGATTCCAATACAAAGCATGCAAACAGATCAATGATCCTGTAACACGGAAACGTGTATATGCTACACCGGACGGAGAACGTCTTCCGTCTGTAACAACAATCCTCAGCGCAACAAAAGACATGACCGCTCTTAACGAGTGGCGAGATCGCATTGGCTGGGACAAGGCACAGGCCATTACAACAGAAGCCGCGGGCATTGGTACTGCGATGCACAACAATCTTGAAAGATTTATCGCAGGTATAGAACGACAGCCAGGTAATAATGCTGTTCACGTTCAAGCAAACAAGATGGCTGATGTCATTATTGAAAAAGGTTTAAGCAGGGTTAACGAAGTTTGGGCGATCGAACAAAGTTTATACTATCCTGGACTTTACTCAGGTACTACTGACCTAGTGGGTATACACGCAGATGAACATGCGGTGATGGACTATAAGCAGACAAACAAGCCAAAGAAAGAAGAGTGGATCGACGATTATAAGATTCAATTAGTAGCCTATATTCTAGCACACAACGTAGTGTACAAAACAGACATACGCAAGGGCGTCGTGTTTATGTGCAGTAGAGCATGTGAATATCAAGAATTTACCTTACTGCCTAGTGAATTCAATAAGTATCAGGACCTATGGTTAGGAAAGGTGGAAGAATACTATGCTGGATCCAATTAAAGCAGGAATCGCTCCTTATATAGAACACTGGATGTATGATGGTGCCTATATAGGCTTGCTGGAAAAATTACAACAGGTTCCAAAAATCAATGTGGCATTTGAGCTAGGTGCAAGAGATGGCTACGATAGTATTTCTCTAGTGAAATATCTAAACTGCGAACTACACGCATTTGAAGCAAATCCAGATGCGGCAGAATTCTGTGCAAACACAATTAAAGACAAGCCGGGCATTATTTTAAATTCTGTAGCCGTTGGCAATCGCAATGGCGTAATAGACTTCTACGCTGTAAACACAGACAAGTATAGAAACATCGGTGCCAGCAGTCTTTACAAGTTTAATCTAGATCAGCAAATACAGCCTCCTGAAGTTATGGAAGCTGGCAACGACATACAGTACAAAATACAAGTCAATATGATAACATTAGAGTCATATTGTAACGAAAAGAAAGTGATTCCTGATGCCATTTTCATGGATATCCAAGGTGCAGAACTAGATGCCCTAAAAGGACTTGGCGACAAAATAGAACAAGTCAAAGTGATAGCATTAGAAACACAGTATCACTCGTGTTATTTTGATGCTCCTACCTTCGACGAAATCCACGAATTCCTAACAGGCAAGGGTTTTAAGATTGGCTATTGTCAACAATCAGGAACCTCAGAAGCCCCACCTATACCAAATCCCCCAAGAGAGTTTTGGTTTGATCTATTATATGTAAAGGAATAAGATGAACGTATTAATACCAGTGATTGATAATATTTTTAAGTTAATAGGAACCACTAACAAGTTCTGCGTAGAGTTCGGTGTGTATAACGGCATGGACGACAACACTACCCGCTTGATACAATGGCATGAATGGCAAGGATTATACATTGAATGTGATGATAAACAGTATGATCATATCATAGCCAACTGCTCAAGATTTTCTGTCAATGTAATCAAGTCATTCATCACGGCAGAAAATATCAATGAGTTATTTGCACAAGGCGATGTTCCGCAAGATTTGGACTTTCTCAGCATCGATGTCGATGGCATGGACTATTGGCTTTGGAAGTCATTGACCTATCGTCCTAGAGTTGTGTTTATCGAATACAACGGATTGAGAGTACCTCCCGAGTTGGCAGTGCAAGAATACAATCCTACCAACGTGTGGAATCACAGCCGTTGGTTTGGTGCCAGCCTACAGAGCCTAGTGAATCTAGGTAAAGAAAAGGGCTATGAACTGTTTGGATGCGATGCTCAAGGTGCCAACGCCTATTTCATAGTGAAAGAAGAGTTTCACAAGCTGGGCATGGAAGACAACAGTATTGAAAAGATATTTGTACATGCTAACTACGGTGTAGAAGCAGATGGCGGCCACCCCTATCCAGACGGACCCTACTTGGAGATTTGACATGAGAGTATTTGACTGTTTTACATTCTTCAATGAACTGGATATGCTGGAACTGCGCCTGCGTGAAATGGATCCTGTGATAGATATATTTGTATTAGCTGAAGCAGACCATACACATACTAACAATCCTAAAGAATTTTTATTTGAAAAAAATAAAGAAAGATTCAGTCAATGGTTGCATAAAATTAGGCATATCAAAGTGACAGATATGCCAATTAGCAGTGATGCATGGGACAATGAAAATTTTCAACGTAATGCTGTGTCCAGGGGATTAACAGATATTGAACCGGACGATTTGATCTTAGTCAGTGATGTAGATGAGATATTTCGAACAGAATCTATTGAATACTGTAAAGCAGTACCTAATGAGAAATACTGTTTCAGAATGGCACTGTATCAGTATAGACTTAATTATCAACGAACAAACAGCGGTGCGTTTACAGAGTGGGGCATGGCAATGCTAGGCTCCCAGCTGAAAAACACAACACCACAGCAGTTAAGGAACGAGCGACATTTTCCATTGCCTGTAAATTGCAAGATTATAGATCACGGCGGTTGGCATTTTAGCTGGCAAGGCGACAGCGAATTCCTAAAAAACAAGTGCAAGAACATGGCACATCAGGAATACAATAACAGCTATAACATAGAAGAATTTAACCAATTCGAAAAGTTCTTTGAAACCAATAGCGGTGGCAATATATATGCTGGGCATACTTTTGAAATAGTTAAGATTGATGAATATTTCCCTAAAGTGCTTCAAAATTCTCCAGGGTTTTTATCGCATTTGATATTACCAAGCTAACAAGATAAATATCCATGTTAAGAGGATATTTTCATGGCTGTTTTACAGATTTCCAAAATACAGGTCCGAAGAGGACAAGAGTCGCAAACCGGGATTCCAACCCTTTCTGCGGGCGAATTTGCATGGGCAATTGATACACAGAAAGTCTACATTGGTAACGGCTCAGTTTCAGAAGGGGCTCCTTTTGTTGGAAATACTCGCCTTCTAACAGAAAACGATGCAAACAACATATTTCAGTTGGCATCGACATATTCTTTTGACGGAACTACAAACAAAACAGTAAAAGTGCAGACTGGTGTTACAGTGAACGCCCCTGTACTTCGTACCCTACAGCAAAAATTAGACGACCAAGTAACTCTTTTTGATTTTGGCTGTTCTGGTGATGGAACTACCAACGACACCAAGGCACTGCAAAATGCCATAGATCAAATTTATTTAAATTCAGCTGATAAATCCTTTGTTAACAGCAAACGTCAACTGACATTTCCACCCGGAACATATCTAATTACAGGAACTATATTTGTTCCTCCGTATGCTAACCTAGTGGGCGCTGGTCCTGATAAAACTATTATTGTACAATCAGGTCTTGGATTGCCTATCTTCCAAACTTGTGATTCAAGTTCTACACAGTATTCCAGATTCATATGGCCCAACATTCAGTCTACATCTCAACCTAAGCGTGTTAACATGTCCGGCATGACTATGAAATACAGCTCAAACGTAAATCAAATTGGTTCAGACGGCATGTTGGACCTAGACTGTGTATTAGACACTACTATTGACAATATGAAATTTTTGGGTGTTGCCTTAACACCAATGAATGACGGAGTCAAGGCAATTCAGATTCGTGGCCAAGGCGCCACTACATCAGAGAATGTGCAAATCAATCGTTGCACATTTGAAAAACTCAATGTGGGTGTATACAGCGACTACGACATTAAAAACCTAAGGGTTCAAAATTCAAAATTCTATAACATGGGTAAAGGTATCGCAATAGCAACAACATTGCCTCAAGGCGACAACATGCGCACACGTGGCCCTGTAGATGTTAAGATAACAAACAATAACTTTGATACCATATATCAACAGGCAGTTTTTGTAGGGTCTAATACCGGCAATGTTTCAAACCTAGTGCTGAGCCAAAATAACTACTATTACAACTGTGGTAACATGGGTGCGTTGAGCACGGACCAGGCGCAGGTATTTGAAGTTATCACTTTCTTCAGTTCAGGCAATGTATCATCGAATGACTATTTCAGTAGAGATGAAGCCAACTCTAACGGTGTGCCAAGTCCAATGATACCTGCTGTTAAAGGCCATGTGTCTCTACATGACAATAAAGTTAATAGAATCCTATTGCCAACAAACTTAACTACCAACATTGTTTCCCTAGCAAAATCAGAATACTCAGAACAACTCAATTTTGATTATATTGCTACACAGACAAACCTAACACGAATTGGCAAATTACAAATCCTAGTGAATGATACCAGCGCCACAGTATACGATAGTTTTCAATATCAAGGAACAGCTATCGGCGACACCATGAGATTTACAGCAACATTGGCCAGCAATGTCATCACCCTTCAAGCAGTGAACTTAAATAATACGCAAGTAACTTTATCATATAAATTTAACCAACTGTATTAATGTTCAAAAAAGAAGCAGACGAGAGACTACATCTCTGGTTTGAATTTAGGCAATCGTTAGAAAATTCAAATGATCCTCTGCAGGATCTTGTAGACTTTTGGGATCCAGCACCTAGGATACCCCACAACAGCCTGATAGATCCAAACCACTCCCGAGCATGGCCTACACCTTGGGAAATACTTGAACGCAACAAGTATGATGAATTTACCCTGGTGTTGATGATGGGATGGAGCCTGTTGCTTACCTCCAAATATAAAAATTCCGAAATTGAAATACGGATAATCATTGACGATAAATCATCTAGAGTATATAATGTATTATGCGTAGATAATTTGTGGGCATTGAATTTTGAAGATCACACAGTGGTAGAATTGAATTCTGTACCGAGTTTATACAGGGTTGAAAATATAGTGCCCTTAAAACAGCCAAGGTAAATATCACTATCCAACAAACACAGCAGACTCTAAAATAGGTGAAGAATGATCACAGTAGTGAAACGCAGTGGCGAACGAGTGCCACTAGATATTAGTAAGATACAGAGACAGGTAGCACACGATTGCAAAGGCATAGATGGAGTAAGTCCGTCAATGATTGAAATCAAAGCCCAGATCGAATTGCACGACGGCATGACTACCGAAACGATCGATGAACTATTGCTAAAGGCAATGGTCGACTTAATCGACGAAACAGAAAATCCAGAAATAAACAACACCAACTACCAATATGTAGCAGGCCGCCAGAAAGTGTCTATGCTACGTAAAGAAGTATACGGGTCTTACACTCCTCCCAAATTATATGACATAGTTAAAACCAATGTTACCTCGGGCATGTACACCAGTGAACTATTAGATTGGTATACTGAAGAAGAATGGAATATTATTGATCTATTCATTGATCATGCCAAAGATGAAGAATACACTTATGCGGCTATTGCTCAGTTAGCAGAAAAATATCTTGTGCAAAATCGTGCCACTGGACAGATTTATGAAACACCGCAGGTACGCTATGCAGTGGCCGCGGCCACTGCCTTTCATAGTGAACCTAAAGATAAGAGGTTGAAATATGTTAAAGAATATTATGAATGTGCGAGTGATGGTCATTTTACTCTTGCTACTCCTGTACTTGCTGGGCTTGGCACTACTACTAAGCAGTTCAGTAGTTGCGTTCTTATTAGCAGTGATGATACCCTTGATAGTATTTTTGCCGCCGGTGAGATGATGGCCAAGTATGCCAGCAAACGTGCTGGCATTGGTTTGGAGATAGGTCGCATCCGCCCGCTAGGTGCTCCAATTCGTAATGGGGAAATCAAACATACAGGTATGATACCATTCCTAAAGAAATGGTTCGCTGACCTGCGTTCATGCAGTCAAGGTGGAATACGTAATGCATCATGCACAGTTACTTTTCCCGTCTGGCATTACCAGTTTGAAGACCTTATTGTCCTAAAGAACAATCAAGGTACAGAAGAAGTTCGTGTACGTCAAATGGACTACTCTGTTGTTGTTAATGCCATGTTCTGGAGACGCTACAAGAACGGCGAAACAATGACACTTTTTGATCCAAGTGAAGTTCCAGACCTGTATGAAGCATATTATCGGGACAGCAAAGAATTTGAAACATTATATTTGAAATATGAGCAGGACAAGACAAAGAAAAAGAAAGTCGTATCTGCAGATGAGATATTCAAGAATGGTATCCTTAAAGAACGCACTGACACGGGTAGGATATACCTCGTTAACATTGACAACGTTATTAACCAAGGCCCGTTTGATACCCGTGTTGATCCAATATATCAAAGCAACCTCTGCCAAGAAATCTTATTGCCGACAAAGCCATTCCAGAGAATTGAAGACCCTCAAGGCAGGATTGCTCTTTGCACTCTTGGATCAATAAATTGGGGTGCGTTCCGTAATCCACAAGAGATGCGTAAAGCATGTCGCGTCCTAGTCCGCAGTTTGTCTAATCTGCTCAACTATCAAGACTTCTTGTCAATACAAAGTAAATTAGCCAATAATGAATTTGAACCCTTGGGTGTGGGCATTACCAACTTGGCCTACTGGCATGCTCGCAAGAGTTTCAAGTACGGTGATGCAGAAGCACTTGCGGAAGTCAAGCGTTGGATGGAACACCAAGCATACTTCCTAACTGAAATGAGTGTAGAACTTGCCCAAGAGAGAGGCCCATGTCTGCGTAGCCAACACACTTATTACGGTAAGGGAGTGTTTCCTTGGGAGCGCCGTGCCGCAGGCGTTAACGAATTAACTGACTTTACACCAAGTGGCAATTTAGACTGGGAAGGTCTTCGTAAAAGGCTATTGCAATTTGGTATTCGTAATGCAACGCTAATGGCAGTTGCGCCTGTAGAATCTAGCTCTGTTGTTCTAAACTCCACCAACGGAATTGAAATGCCAATGGAAATGATTTCTGTTAAGGAATCTAAGGCAGGTTCATTTGTACAGGTTGTACCAGAATACCACAGATTGAAGAACAAGTATCAAATGATGTGGGATCAACTAGATTGTGTTGCCTACCTGAAAACATCTGCGGTGCTGGCTGTGTACATTGATCAAAGTCTAAGTACAAATACTTTTTATAATCCAGCACACTTTCCAGGTGGCAAAGTTCCAGGCACACTAATTGCCAAGAACTTAATGTTGGCTTACAAGTGGGGTCTAAAGACCGTATACTACAGCTTGATCAATAAAGTAGGTGCAAAGCTAAGTGTTACTGCAACTCAGTCCTTGCCTATATTAACAAGCAATCCTATCGCAATCTATACAGATGAAGAAGATTGTGAGGCCTGCAAGCTCTAGGAACTATTATGTTAGAAACAATATGTGAAGTATTGGAAGACGCATACAAGCGCAACTGGATCACCAGCAGAGATGGTAATGTGAGTATACGACATCACG
>Ga0136641_1000731_pt1 | contig 13912 bp, 10 predicted proteins | sample EliLak1302023Y_FD_115312 | JGI IMG/M metagenome (GOLD analysis project Ga0136641, IMG submission 115312) | Freshwater microbial communities from Elizabeth Lake, Yosemite National Park, California, USA - 13020-23Y | ecosystem: Environmental > Aquatic > Freshwater > Lake ...
ATGCACTATCCTTAGGCCATAATTCTTAAAAGTCAATTTACAGCTGATACTGATCTTCTTTATGTCTTGTTCCAGTCTACTGACGAATGGAATTTCTACAAAATTTTCACTCACAAGATCCACTACCGATATGGGTATTATTCTAATTAGGAAGTCAAAATCAGTGGCAAGAGTTACAAAAAATAAAATCTTCTGACCTACCAAACGTTCATTAATTAAGGATTTGTACTCCTTATCCAGTTGAAATTTCCAGACTCTGTTTATCCCGTTCCATTCAATTACACAATCTCGTCTATCTACAGTTGGCTTGATCCACTCGTATAGATTATTCTTAAAAACATATCCTTCGTAATCTTTTTCTACAACTGCCAATACCGACGTTGTTCCTATTTTTTTATAGTTCACAACATATTCGCTGAATTTACGTCTACCAGAAATCAACTGCTCAACGGTATCAAATGGCTGAATTATATAGTTTTCAAAATGCGGATTTGGCTCAACACCCACGGACAATATTTCACCAGTCTTTTTGTTGTAATAGACATAGCACTTGGAATGATCAAATTTTATTTTATATTTTGCCATAGTACAGTTCTTCAATATTAGACATGATATCTTTGCTTAGAAAATCTTTTTCTACATAATGAAACAGTTTAGTTTGTTTGATATTGCCCACTATTAACTCACCTTTTGAATTATAAACATATGGTACTGTATCTTGCCAACTGCCTGGGATTGGATCCCATCCTTGTAAAGGTGTTTTCATGTGTATGAATTCTAATGGACTGCACACGTCAATAATATTTTGATTGCCTCCTAGAATTTCCAAACTGACTGCGCTGGCTAGATCCATGCTAAGCCAATTTTGATATTCAGTTGGTGCAAACTTAGTCCATGCCCATTCCCAGTTATTGCAAACAAATTCTAAGCATTTATAAAATTCCAATGCAGTTTGCGTTTTTTTAAAGTAATGACATCCAAAATAAGTGTTACTAAGATGGTTGGCCTTGAACGGTTTTCTATGCACTAAATCTATAATTGCTTCCAATTTATAATTTTTAATCCTACTGCAAAATGCAATATCATAGTGATTACAATAGTTCCACCAGCTTGTAATATCTTCCAGCAACAACATGTCAGTGTCAAATACCATTGTTTCTTCATACGGACTCACATGAAACAATTTCCATCTGTGTTCTGATGAATACCTTGTGAGTTCAACATTGTCTAACCACGGTATTGGGATAATGTTATCAAACAATTTTTTATATTTTCTTGGCACTGTGTCATTGGTCACTAGGCTTATTGATTGCGGTAAAGCATGACTGATTTTTATAGTCATGGCTAGAGCACATGCCTGCTTGACATAATTGATCGAATTATTGTTCTGAGCAAATAAAAGGTAACCTTTAGACACCACAGCCTCCATCAATAAATCGCCCTAAACTTATTTTGTTCATTAGATGCAAATCAGTGTTGGATATTTTTACAGCAGTATATTCGCCAATATGATAACGCTTTTCGGCTAAAATTTGTAACTTGTCATCTACAATATTGATCAAAATATCTGTGTCTAGAGAATGAAACAGCGCACCGGGCAAAGACGTTGCAAATTCACCATTAGTTTTGCCATTCATGATGTGTATGGCAATGCTGAACGAAAAATCATTTCTATATAGTATATCATCAATGCTGTAAAGTGTTCTGAAATATATCCAGTTTTTTTTGATGTATGCTACCAAATCAAAGAAGCAAGATGTTATTTCATTCTTTTCAAACACAAATGCCGTGGCCCAATATAACGGAACCGAATATTGATTTATCCGTGGAATATTTGTTTTGTGTCGCCAGTCGCATATGTCCACGATGTTTTTGTAAATTTGTAAATCACTGGGATTATCAAACGCTATCTTTAGATTGTCTGAACAGATGAGATAGTCACTGTCTATCACCAAAGTTTTATCATACGGCGTCAGATCAAAAACTCTATTACGCGAAAGATTTTTCCAGTCTATCTTGCGATGAAACATAGTGCCATCATTGAATTTTTTTGATCCGTGGCTTTCCGGTTCAATAACAATTACATGTTCAAACAGGTGATTGGAGAAATTATCTTTCAAATACTTTTCGTTGTCTGTAATCAGTGTAATTGGAACTTGCAGATGCCTGTGGACTCTTTCGGCAGCGAATACGGCCAACTTGATATAGTCAACAATGGCATTATTTAATGCAAATATCACACAGCCTTTTTTCATAAACTAACGAGATCTTGTATTTTTCTTTTAGATTTTATGTCGGTAAATTTAGCGGAGTATTCATTCACTGCTTCAAAATAAACCGATACAATAGCTTCAAAGAATTTAGTCACGTCGCTTATCATTATGGGCCATCCGTTGGCATCTAAGAAAGGTACATCCTGGACATGCCCTAGATCGATCGAGGTCTTTACAAAATTAATAAGCTCAGGCGAAACCTTGAATGTACCGCCATTTTGATAGTACAATAGTTTTTGTTGAAATTCTTCAAGTATCAATCGTCTTTGATTCGACAAAGTGGCCATGTAGTTAGCCACTGCAAATGCTTTTTCAATTCTTTCGTCCATAGATAACTCCGTAATGTACATGATACACTACAGTAATTATCTAGTCAAATCTATTGGTTAGGCCAAACTGGTAGAGCTGGATGGTGGTAGTGGTTGGCTCACATAACTGCCTATCGCATAGTAGGCCTGTATGGTACTAATTGTGGTTCCGTCAACGTTTTCGTCTATTCCAAAACCCGGATCCGGGAAGCTAGATGGTGCTAAAGAAGCATCCTGGAATTGAGGATTAATATATAGATTAGGTGCAATCCAATACACCTGCAACACATAATCATTGGGATAATAGTTGTAGGTATTCGGTGCATGTCTATAAGCAATTATTGCAGGAGTTGCAGGAGTTGCAGAATTGATTAGTTCATGAAATCCAAAATTTGAGGCCACACTGTCCATGGTTCCTGTTGCACTAGTACCGTGTGCTGAGAAATATATTGTTCCCATGCCTGTTAATATAGTATTCCAACTGACATCTTTCTGAGTAGATCCCGCACTGAATGGACCTGCAATAGATGCACTTATTTCAATTCTTCCGCCGGAGTTGAAGAAATATCTTGCATAGTTAGAGTCGGCAAAATTAATTGTGGCAGTATGTTGCAGTGTGCCGTTCCACGGTGATGTCCTTATAGCATTGCCAAAACTGAATGCACTGCGTCCGCCTTGTCCGCCTGTTGTAGGAGGTACTACCAGTTTATTTGTGACCACCGTGGTTGCTGTATTAGCCAACTTGGTCCAATCAGATGCCTTGACAATAGTGCCCGATGTCACACCCCTATAATCAGGAGGAAAAGTTAAATCTAGCGTTGGATCTGTTCCTGTTTGATGCCAACGACAGCGCCACAAGTCGGTCCAAAGATTGGTATAGTGTGCCAGTGTTACCTTGCTTCTCTGTGCTACTTGACTGCTGGCCACAGATTGACCATATCCACTATCGCCTGATCCACTTCCTAAAATTGTTGCAACGCTAGCTTGGATATTGTTGTAATCCTGCGCTGAAATTTTTTGTCCCGTTGATATTGTCATTGTTTATACCTTATTATAAAATGATGCATTCTACAAGTTTTGTCAAAATTTCATCACTACTGACCAATGCGATTGCAAACACATCCTGCGACACTCCATGCGCTACAGTAGCAGTACCATCATTGCCAGCTATTAATTTATCACCTTTGCGGACCGGACCAGATATTTTGACTGGTACTCTACCTTTTAATGCAATATAGGTACCGCCTGCCAATTCTTGATTCATCATGAATGCTGGATTTGCACTGACTGCACCTAACGCTCTGTCAGCTAATGAACAGGCAGTTACTTCTTGTTCGCCGCCTACCGTTACTACTGTGCCTACTTCGTATTCTTTATCTGCCAGATATTTTTCTGCCAAGTCAGCATAATTGGCTGCTGTGGCCGTACCTGAGAAAAACGTACCTACGATACTGCCGGCCGTCACGGTTACTCCATTTACAATCTGATCAATGGATGTTCTTGCCACGATAGTGTTTGGTGTTGCGGCGGCATCAGCACTGATATAAGATCCACCTATGCCCAATTTGTCTGCTCTTAGTGCTGTGCCACTGAATGTAGTTGCATAAACATTGCGCCATGTGTTAATTGTGGTTCCCAAGTCACAAGTATTGGCTGATCCTGGTTGCACAGTTGAACCTACCAATTTCATTGGACTTACAGGTGCATTATTAGACGTGGTAGTAAATACGATGGTGTCATTGAGCTGATTGTATATTGTTGGTGTTGTGTTAGCATCATTGTATACACGTAATTTGGCAGGGTTGCCCACCGTGTAACCCACGTCTGCAAATTGCACCAATGTGCTAAATGTGGCATTTGATGACAACGTAAAGTTGCTGATATCATAACCGCCCAGTCTTTCTGAATTTGATGCTGTGCCCCAGAAACGTTGATTCCCAGTAGTCTGACCCAATTGACTGCTGTTGTTGGTATATGCTAAAGTGATACCTTGATGTATATCGCCAAATCCTGCATTAACCAAGGTTGTGTTAGTTGACGGCTCTAGCGAAAATAAAGCATCTGCACTAATAATAAACACTGTTTGATTATTGGCAATTGCCTGGATAATAGCATGAGTATTTCCCAGTGTGTCCCTCACACTGGCCGACTTCATTTGCGTAGTGCCCGATCCGGCAACTCCCTGAGGGCCAATTAGCACAGGAGCTGTGCCATTCCATACATACAGCTGATTGTTTGCGCTGTCATACCAAAAATCGCCGCTGGTCAATCCTGTTGGCAAGCTGGTAGCAGTTGTGCTGCCGCCGGTAATTCTCCAATTACCATTTATATCATAGAAGCGTAACTTATTGTTGGCAGTATCATACCATACCTGTCCTGGAGTTGGTTTGCCAGGCGCATTGTTGTTAGCAAAATTTTCTAAAAGATATACAAAATTCTCATTCTGTATGATTCCGTAACCAGCGTAGTTTTTCCCGACAATTTTAAGATCAAGAGTTTGATCCAATGTTCCATCGGCTACTGTGGCTACTGGTGTTCCGTTGTATTTGTATATGGTATATGGCATGTGCTAATTCCTCATTGCTAGTATTTATGCTACCCAGCTGTTACAAGTTTTGCGTAAATGTCCATGATCCGGCACTTACTGTGAATAATTTTTTGTATACTACACTGCTTAATGTGCAATATAGTCTTAGTTTGGTGCCATTTTGATGCTCACTGGAAGGGAAAATAACATTAATTACTGTAGATGCAATTTGTGCATCTGTTAGACCCGTGCAATCAATATTGCCCAAGCCTAAAGGCTGAGAACTGGTAACATTATCAACGTAATCTTTGTTGGCAGCATCAGTGCCCAGAGTTGGAGCAGCCACACTGGTAATCTTTTTAGAGCTTACATCAACACTGCCCGTACCTTTTGGCAATATAGTTACAGTACCATTAGGACTGGCACTGTTTACATAACTGATTGTGCTGGTTGCAACAGCGATATAACCTGCCTGTAGTGTGGTTAGACTTCCTATACTGGTCAGTCCTGGTGCACTAGTTACCCTAGTAGCCAGTGATGTTTCAGTAAGCACTGGAAAGCCGTTTATACTAAAAGATTTGCCTACAGCAAGATTTATACTTTCTGTGGTCATCCAACTGTTGGCAGCATTACTCCATGTGAATGTTTTATCAGTTGAGCCATGTAGCGTAAAACCTCCACCATCCGCTGTGGTGTCTGTAGGAGATACTACACTGCCTAGTTCAATATTTTTATCTACGATTTGAATTGTGGTTGATTCTAAAAATGTTGTGGTTCCTTTGACATCTAGATTTCCCCTAATTATGGCATTTCCATTCACGTCAAGCACACTGGCAGGAAAAGCTGTATTGATACCTACATACTGATTGCTAGCATCAATAGCGATATTTGTACTAGTGCCTGCATTATTTGTCGTCACTACGGCAAAGTTTTGGTTGGCCAAAGTGTTTTTTATAGTGAATAAAGTGGAATCCACTGTTATCACTGTGGCAGAATTTGGGCCTAATCTTAAAGGCACTGCGTTAACAAGACTGATACTGCCCGACGATCCTGAATCACCAACTGTGCTAATAAATGACTCTGCGGCCTTTAAAGATCCGTTGGCTGCTACCAAGAAATTGGCTTTGCTACTTACATGGTCAAATACCACGCCGCCTGTATTCGAACTATATGATCCAACAGTAAATCCAACACCCACATTGCCTGTAAATCCGCTAATGTTATTCTTCGGCGTGAATGCATCTTTGCTGTATATGCCTAACAGCACTTGATTAACGTACAAGCCAACTATTGTATGATTTACATTGAGATTATCCAGCACGTCAAATACTTGCAGTCCAGAAACACCCTGAGTGTTGGTGTAAAGCGGTCCTGCTAGAAATAACCCCGATCCGTCATTGAAATACAACTGTTTGCGCAAACTGTCTATCCACAAGTCGCCCTGCACCAATGTAGGCACAGTTGAACTTACTATGGTTCCGCCGCTAACCTTAAAAGCATTTCCATCATAGACTTTTAATCTACCAGATGCACTATCATACCACAATTGACCCAAGATAGGATGATTGGGCTGACTGGTGTTGGCAAAATTTTCTAACATCTTGACAAAATTTTCTGCTATATATTGGCCATATCCGCTAACATTTTTTCCAACCAGAGTCAAGTCTGTAGCGGTTTGATCCACTGATCCGTCTACAACCTGGGTCAATATTGATCCGTCTGTTTTTGATATCTGGTAACTCATTATAAAGCCCCGGTAAAAATAATATAATTAATCGTTTGGTATGGATTCATGATATTGAACGGTTGAGAAGTTTTTGTGCTGTTCACCCCGCCACTGCTAGGCAAACCATAACCTGTGCTTGATGTTGGCATGCCTCTATTTGCAGTTACTTTACCAGATGTGTCAACCCCACCAGGCAATCCAGCCGCATAGTATTGGCCTTGACCGCTGTTCAATGTATGTTCATGATCCGGCAATTGTTCAGTAGTGATAATTTTAGTACTGGACCCTGATGAACTACCTACTACATCAGCTGATACTTCAGTCACCCTGTTGGCAAATGTGCTTATGGTATTGATAGATGTAGGGTCTTGGCCAACCACAGACTTTGCAGGAACCTGAATATTGTTGTTCATATTGTCAGCGCCTAATGGAAATCTACCTCTTAGATCAGGCAGACCGAATGTATTTTGTCCTAATAAACTAGTGGCCAATTTATACGTGTATCCTATCACTTGATATAACAAAGGATAACTGCCTATTAGCACTTCCGCCCCGTCGCATAGCAAATACCCCCTTGGTGCTTGGCCACCTGCAAATGGAAAAATAGCGCCTATAGGTACTGTGGCAACATTGCTAAAGAATGTGGACTTTGATATGGTTCTTAGGCCAGGATTTGTAACATCATTGCGGTAAATTAAAAATTGGTCACTGTTTTGACTGTCAGTAGCAGGAGTTTTGTCCCTGCCAATAATTGCATTTGGTGCCAACGTAACAGTGAATGTTGCTGTACCTGTTTGTGTTTGACCGTTGTAGCTGATAGTATTACTGCTCACGTCGCCAGTCAAGCTGAAGGCAGTTGCGCTGGCCAATGCACTGGCTGTACCAGTAATATTACCTGTCAATGTGCCACTGAATGCACCGTTGAATGCCCCAACAAAACTGTCGGCATACACGTTTCTGAACGGACGAGTGGATGTGCCTATGTCATACAAGTGTGCCGCGCTGTCAGTGCCAGGTAAAATCAATGCCGCAGATTGAGGATTTCCGCTAGTGCCACCGTCAAGATAGTTTAGAAATATCTGTCCATAGCTGGTTATGTCATCCCCATAGTATGATTTTTTTGCTACTGAGAATCCACCATCTGTAATCAAGGCGCCGGTACCTACTTCTCTGGCATCTGTATTGTTAGTATTAGAGATTATGCCGCTTACGTTTAATGTGCCAAGTACATCCAGAGTAGCTTGTGGGTTTGTGTTGTTCAATCCTATACCCACATACTTTTGCGCATTGAGATGCACAAGTGTTACCAATCCGTCTGTGTTGTTGTTTACTTGCAGATTGATACTGCTGCCTGCAGTTTTGGAATACATCACAGTCTGCGAACCGTCACTAGTGATGTTGAAATTTAATCCTGTGCCTAGACTCAGTCCTCCACTATTATTGATTTGCAAGGGAAAGTTGGTAACACTAGTCTGGTCGCTTCTTAAAAAACTACTTGCGGCCACAGACTTGCCGCCTGTGTTGAGAGCATCTGCACTGGAAGCTGTACCAATAAATTTGTATGTGGATAAAGCAAAGTTTGCAAGAGTGCTGTTTTGAATATTGATTCCTGCCAAAATAGCATTGAAACCAGTAAGAGCTGTTTTAGGCGTGAAAGAATCTGCACTTATTATGGCCACTCTAGTGTCATTGCTGTACATGCTGATCACATTGTGACTGACTGGCGGATTTTGTGCATCTACTATGGTCTCTACTTGTGGACCAGTTTTCAAACCTGCGGAAAATTGTGGTCCTACCAGCAACCAGTTAGATCCAGAGTATATGTACAACTGTTTGTTGTTAGTGTCGATCCAAAGGTCGCCAATCAATCCATTAGGTGTAGTATCGGATTTTTTTACAGCACCGGCTGCATTCCAATTGGTGCCATCATAAACTTTCAACAAGTTTACACCTGCAGAATTGTCATACCATATTTGCCCTTGTACAGGACTGGTAGGCGCAGTTGGTGCCGCAAAATTTTCTAATAAGTGCAGAAAATTGCCTGCTACCAGAGGTGCATAGCCAGCATAATTCTTGCCAACAAATGTCAAACTGGTTTGATTGTTTAAGGTCTGATCAGCAACTGTGAGAGGCGTCTTGGCAGGATTGTTTGTTTCAGTATAATTTACTTGATAACTCATGTTATACTCCTGCTAGGCCAGTAAGGCTTTGTATTCTTACTGTGTAGTCGATCTGTATCAATCTATTAAGAGCTTTTTGCACAGGATGGAATATCACATGCGTCAACAGCATACTGCTCTGTGTGGCACTGTTGTATGATACCAGGCCCAACTCGTCAAACACTGCAGGAGCAGAATTGCTACTGGTCGTGTCAAAAGCAGATTGTCCTGTAATATTTTCACCATAATCCAGCAAACAGGTAACAAGGATGTCTGTGTAGTTTACTCCAGTAACATGCCGAACTTCAATAAAATTTCTTGTAGGATCAGTGTTGAGACTGGATGTGCCGTCTACCACTTTAGTGTATGTTTGATTGTAAAGACTGGCATTTGAGCCACTGCTGTTGGGTGTAAGATATGTAATGATTCCTGTGGGATCAACTGCTGTGCCACCGTTACCAAATGCCATTTGATTTATGATGCCTTGACTGCTGTTGGCAATGCTTTCTGCCAAAGCAATACTCATGTTTTCATAATGAATGGCATTGCGTTTGTTTATGTAGATTTCCGCAGATTCTGGATCCCAGATCTTGATATGGCCTTCAATGTGTACGCCGGTTAATTCTTTACTCTGCATGTTGATCTCTCTTTATCGTGTATTTATCTGTATTCATAATGTGGTAGTTTTTCAGCTGGCATTACATTATTGTGATCGTGCCTACCATCGAACTGTGAAACTGGCAGATATAGTAAAATGTTCCAGTGGAGTTCACCGTCCACTGCACTGTGCCAGTATCTACCCCATTATTGGTTACTCCGATTGCTATACCATTTCCTGTGCCCAAACTCTGAATGGTCTTGAGCCAAAATGGATGTCCAGAAGCAGTAATCACAAAACTTACCTTGTCGCCATTGTTAAACATCAATGACATATTATTACCACTTACTGAGCCATTTCTATCAGTGCCGCTTAAGGCATACGCACTTGACCCCACACTGCTGATATTGATAGTATAGTTGGGAGTGAACACAGGTGGTGTGTAAGATAGCCTACTAGTAAGATCTGTTTTTCTAGGATATGCATGGCCTGACGCTGGCCTGAAGCCATAATTCTGCTTGGGAAAGGTATGGCCAATATGAAAATATTTGTATATTTGGTCAACTTTAGGTGTACCTAATCCTGTGACAGCGTCCCATCCAGATGTGGTAGTGTATCCAGTGGTCAACGCATTTCTGTTGTCACCGCTAGTAATATCATTGAACAAAAGAGATCTGTTTGAGTACCATGTGGTCATGTTGAAAGGGATTCTGGATCCCAACTGCTGACTTAGTCTCGCCCAAATTCCTGCTAACAAAGGAGCTGACGCACTGGTTCCTCCAACTTGCACTAGACTGCCTTGGGCGCCACTTGTTCCTCCTGAGTAGAATTGATAACCAGTGTTGGGATCTGCCGGAGCACTAATGTCGGGAATAGCTCTACGTGGCAGGGCTGTTGCAGAACCTGTGGTTGACGCAGTCACAGTGGTTGAAGTCAATCCTGTTTGCCAACTGGGCAGAGATACAGAGGAACTTATGCCTCCGCCGCTTTTGCCCCAAGCCACCTCGCTAGTGATTTGATTGCTGCCATTCAACACTATTGAAGTGCCACCCGCACTTATCATATATTGGCTGCATACGCTGGCGGATATGTTGAGATTATTTGCACCACTGTCACCACTGCTGACAAAACACGTTATGCCTTTTACTATGGCAGCTTGAAAAGCTGTATCATATTGAGTGCCATCTCCCAATCCCCAGCTGATGCCAATGACACTGGGATTGTTCACAGTGTCGTTTACTGCGGCATTGATGTTGTCAAGAATATTTTGAGTACCAGAATTTGGTGATAGGTAATAGGCAATTTTGGCCCCCGGCGCCACTGCCCCTGCACAATAAATGTCCAGCATGCTTTCCGTGCTGGAACTGGTATGAAAGTAAGGATTATTGACTAGTACCGTGGTTATGGATGGGGGAGTGACTCCAACCCTATTGAAAGTGGCTGTGACATCGGGCTGTTGCCAGCCTTCCCGATAATCTGCGGGACTGGTAAGATTGAGACTTAGTTCAAATATACCTATACAAGCACCATATCCGTTGCCTGCCGGCACGTTGTAAGCTGTGGACATCTGGACTGGAGTAACTGCGGCATTGGGATCAGCTATTTGCGCATCCGCATGAGTCAACAGTCTTTCTGCCAAAAAACTTTGATCAAATCCAGGCACATGATCCACAGCATCTGATATTTCTAAAGGAATAGTAATAGGGCTTAAAGGCATCATGTATGTTCTTTCCCCATCCTCAACATCTACCAGCGTGACTTTGAAGATGTCGCTGAACTGACTGACCAGTCCAGACACTTTGACCACACTCTGTCCATGATGAGCTTCGACTACTGTGAGATTTTTTAGTGTAGCCCATGCCACAACGTTGTCAAGATTGGCATCAGTAGCTCCAAATTGATACACAAATTCAGCATGATCCAACACGGGTTGGTCACCTGCAATTACACCCTCAGCATACTGTTGCAGAGTCATGCCATTTTCATGCCAGTCTCTTTTGAGATACAAACTAATCTGTATGCTTTGATTGGGGTCTTTGGCCACTGTGTTGGACATGTTACACTTCCAATTTTAAGTAGGTTACAGTTACAGTGATTGGTGTTGTGCCTCCACTGTTGTTGTAGATTTTCAAATACATGTTTGAAGTCACTGTACCATCTGCATTATATCCATACACCGCTGGACTAAAGTAAGTAGTAGTAGCTGTGGTTGCTATAGCTTCAGCCACCACACCACTGCCGGGAGTTGGATCTGTAGTGATGCCTCGTGATGAATCGGCGGATTGCGCACTGGTACTAGTATAAACTGTGACCCATGCGCCTGCTGACACTTGTATAGAATAAAGTGCGTAACCTTTGGCAGCAACCACAGTGGCAGTTGCACTAGCTGTAGAAGCTAAAGAAGCTGTTGTAGTACTGACTGTAGCTCTAGATCCCAGTCCAACTGCACTGGCTGATATTGTACCATTGTTTATGGTAATAGTGCTTCCATCTATTTTTACAGCTCCCAGCACTGAAGTGCTGGCAGTAGGTATGGCAATGTCTGAGGTATTGGCCATTTGAACCCAAACTCCGCCATGAGCAAAATACATGTGAGCATCTGCGTGACTGTGTGCAATAGCACCATGATATGTAGTAGCACTGGGGAATAGACTTTGCATATCATAATTGAATGATATCACATTGTTTGTGGCACTTACAGGACTTTGTATACTGCCGTTAAATGTCACAGTGCTACTGAACGTAGTCGCATTGGCCACTGTGCCGCCTGTGAATATTGCGTTCGATACCAACTGGTTAGAACCATTCAGTGTAATTGTGCTGCCATCTATCTTGACACCACCCAGTGTTGTAGTAGATGCAGTTGGCAGTGTATATGTGCTGTTTGCTACCAGTTGATTGGCGCCGTTCATGGTTACTGTGATGCCATCTATTTTGACTCCACCTAAAACAGCAGTAGTTGCTGTGGGCAATGAATACTGGGTGGCAACCAGTTGATTGATACCATTCAGTGTAATTGTGCTGCCATCTATCTTGACACCGCCCAGTGTTGTGGTAGATGCAGTTGGTAATGAATATTGTGCTGCCACAAGCTGATTAGAGCCATTCAGCACAATGGTATTGTTGTCTATTTTGACCCCACCCAGCGTAGAAACTGAGGCCACAGGCAATACATAACCACTTGGACTGGCACTGATTACGCCGCTTCCATTAATTGTAATGGTAGAACCATCAACTTTGATTCCGCCCAACGTGGATGTAGTTGCTTGAGGCAATGTGTAAGCAACGCCGCCACCGCCGCCCGCTGCACTGATAACACCATTAGTTATTGTAATAGTGGTCCCATCTATCTTGACGCCACCCAAAGAAAATGTTGTTGCCGCAGGAAGACTGTACGAATATGGCGCTGTGATAATACCATTGGCGGGATTTATTATTATTGTAGTGCCGTCCACCTTGACCCCGCCTAGAGAACTTACACTAGAAATAGGTAAACTGTAAGGAGTTGCTGTGATAGTACCGTTGTTGATTGTGATTGATGATCCGTCAACCTTGACACCGCCCAGTATAAATGTGCTAGCAGTAGGCAAAGTGTATCCAGACTGGCCGCTTGCAGTTGCACTGATCACACCGTTGGCAATAACAATAGATGTTCCATCCACTTTTACTCCGCCCAATTGACTAGTAGTTGCAGTCGGCAGTGTGTAAACGGACGAAATTACCCCAGTACCCGAATTGATAGTGATTGAGGTACCGTCAACTTTGACTCCTCCCAACAAACTGATTGTGGCCTGAGGCAGAGTGTATGAATTTGTTAGTGCGCTGATAATACCAGATGCGTTAATAGTGATAGTGGTTCCATCTACCCTAACACCGCCTATGGTACCGATAGTGGCATTTGGCAAAATATACTGCGGGGCTCTTATTACACCATTGTTTATGGTTATGGTAGATCCGTCTACTTTAACCCCACCCAACACACTTGTACTAGCAGTTGGCAGAGCGTAAGCTGAGGATATGATGCCGTTATTGATAGTGATCGATGTGCCATCAACTTTGACACCACCTACAGTTATGGTGCTGGCAGTGGGTAACAGATAGTTTTGTCTATTGAATAATTGTGTAAAGTTTGAATTTATCTTGTTGCCCGCAGACCGTAGTGTATCGCCAGTACCGTCATTGACTGCAGATCCAATGTTAATTAGTTGTTGTGCCATCTTTTTATCCTTGATCAAATGTTAGATCTTTTCCGGTATTGTCAAACGTGAAAGAATTCGCGTCAAACGCAGGTGTTGCTAATGTACTTATTTGAGTATACCAT
>Ga0136641_1000732_pt1 | contig 13909 bp, 13 predicted proteins | sample EliLak1302023Y_FD_115312 | JGI IMG/M metagenome (GOLD analysis project Ga0136641, IMG submission 115312) | Freshwater microbial communities from Elizabeth Lake, Yosemite National Park, California, USA - 13020-23Y | ecosystem: Environmental > Aquatic > Freshwater > Lake ...
GGTACACCGAAGGAAGACCCATGACCTTGAAAGAACTCGCGCACCTTGCGAAGCAGACCCTCCACACGCGTGCCGGCAGTCCTGTCAAACGCAGCCACGCGCATGAACTCCTTGCCGCCGCGTCGGTGGCGACCATCTGCCCGCTGAGCTTCCGTCTTGCACGCCTGGATGTAGCCGCTGCATCCCATCGGATCCTGCATGCTGGCCAGTTGATGGCCCCAGAGTTCACGAAGTACGCGGGCGACGTCGATGTCGGGAATGATGACCTTCTCCCCATCCGCGTACTTGGCGACTCGCATTTCCAGATAGACGGAAGAGATCGGCGCGCCTCGCAGGTCGTTGCGCAGGTTCCGCGCGACCTCCGGTGCTCGCGCCTCAACCTCTTTCAGCGCAGTGGTCAGTTCGAGACGCATGATCTTGGAGATCGGCCGGTCCTTGAAGCGGGGCCTCAGGTCCTTCTCGATCTCCCGGTTGCGCTGCAGGACCGTTGCTGGCCGAAGGTCCGCACCCGTCGCGGCATTCCAGTCGGAACACACCGCGCCGAAGCTGCCCCACCGTCGGTGTGCCCGGATCCGGTCGGCTTTGGCAAGTCGTGTTCAGAAGCTATTCAGTTTTGCAATGGGCTCTCCGATATGGCTGTTGAAGATCCAGCCAGGATGCTGCGGCGGATAAGCGCACCCCTTTGCAGCACACCCGCGACTTCCCAAGCCCACGGAGATCCCCCATGTTCGACAAATGGACCCTGAAGAAGCGCCTGACGCTGACGTTTGCAGCCATCCTGTTGCTGGCGGGTGCGCTCATCAGCGTCGCCATGGTCAACACCGGCAAGCTGCGCGACACGGTGCACTGGAACACGCACACCTACGGCGTGCTGGCTCGATCCGACAGCATGCTGCTGAACATGGTGAACATCGAGACCGGCCTGCGCGGTTTTGTCGCAGGGGGACAAGAGAAATTCCTCGAGCCCTTCAAGGCCGGCGAGCAGGCCTTTGGCGTTGCCTTCAAGGAAGCCAAGTCGCTGACCTCGGACAACCCCGCACAGCAGGGCCGCCTGGACAAGCTGATGCTCAACCACCAGCAGTTCATGGCCGTGGCCAACTCGTTGGTGACCCTGCGCCGGGACACCACGGCCGGCAAGGGGACGCAAGACGAGTTGTTGAAGGAGTTCAGCGCCGGCAAGGACAAGGTCGCGATGGATGCCTTCCGGGCCGGCATTGCCGAGTTCGCGAAGGAAGAGTCCTCCCTGCTGGTCGTGCGCTCGGTGGCGCTCGAATCGACGATGGCGGCCACGACCTACACGCTGGTCCTGGGCGGCCTTGCCCTGCTGGCCCTGACGGGTGCGCTGGGCTGGACGCTGACACGCAGCGTCTTCCGCCAGCTCGGCGCCGAGCCGAGCGAGGCAGCAAGGACGGTGAATGCCGTCGCGCAGGGAGACCTGACCGTGCAGATTGCGCTGCGCCCGGGCGACACCGCCAGTCTGATGGCGGGGCTGACCCGCATGCGCGACGGCCTGGTCAAGGTCGTCACCGATGTGCGCGGCAACTCGGAGAGCGTGGCCACAGCCAGCGCACAGATCGCGCAGGGCAACCAGGACCTGTCCGGCCGCACCGAGCAGCAGGCCAGCGCTCTGCAGCAGGCGGCGGCCACGATGGAACAACTGGGCACCACGGTGCGCCACAACAGCGACAACGCCATGCAAGCCAATCAGCTGGCGCAGAGTGCGTCGGCGGTGGCCGCACGGGGCGGCGCGGTGGTCGGCCAGGTCGTCACCACCATGCAGGGCATCAACGACAGCAGCCGCAAGATCGGCGACATCATCAGCGTCATCGACGGCATCGCGTTCCAGACCAACATCCTGGCGCTGAACGCGGCGGTCGAAGCCGCCCGCGCGGGCGAGCAGGGCCGCGGCTTCGCGGTGGTGGCATCCGAAGTGCGCAGCCTGGCTCAGCGCAGCGCCGAAGCGGCCAAGGAAATCAAATCGCTGATCGGTCGCAGCGTGGAACAGGTCGAGCAGGGTACCGCATTGGTCGACCAGGCCGGCAAGACCATGAATGAGATCGTCGGCTCGATCCAGCGCGTGACCGATATCGTGGCCGAGATCAGCTCGGCCAGTGTCGAGCAGAGCTCGGGCGTGCAGCAAGTGGGCCAGGCCGTCAGCCAGATGGACCAGGCAACCCAGCAGAACGCCGCGCTGGTGGAGGAGAGCGCCGCCGCCGCGGAGAGCCTGAAGGGCCAGGCGCAGCAACTGGTGCAGGCCGTGGCGGTGTTCAGGCTGTCCTGACTGCGCGTCCGCCTGTCCCCACTGCCGAGGAACTCCGTATGCGCAACGCGATCCAGGAACGCGCCGGCGGCGCAAACAGCCGCCGCTCAACCCAGCGTGGCTGCGGCCTTGCACTTGGGGTGGCAAGAAGTGGCCGGCCGCGTGAGTTCAACACCCGGAAAAGCTGACCATCGCCCCATCGCCCCATCGCTCTGCGTTCAGGCCAGACTGATCCAGCGACACCTCGCCCTCGAAGACCGCATGGCCTGCGGCATCGTGACGCAGTGTGCTCACCGAGCCACCACCCATCACCCGATCGTCGATGGCTGTCCAGGCGCGCACGGCCAGGGGCTCGCGGAAGTCGAACAGGGGTAGCGGGTGATCGGCTGGGGTCACGCAGCGTCTCGCGGGGGGCATGCCGGGGCGCGTCAGCGGCGCCTGTGGGTCACGAAGTGGTAGGCGATGCCACCGGCGGTGACGCCGCTGCGGCGTTCGGTCTCGACGAAGGCCGCGCGTTCCCAGTCGGGGAAGTGGGCGTCGCCGGCCAAGTCGGCATCGACCTCGGTCAGCAGCAATTCGGTGGCCAGAGGCAGCGCCTGCGCATAGAGCTGCGCGCCGCCGATCACGAAGACGCGCGGGGCGTCACGAACGCAGGCCAGGGCCGCCGGCAGGCTGGCGGCCAGCTCGGCGCCCGGGGCCGCGTAGGCGCTGTTGCGGCTGACCACCACATTGCGCCGACCCGGCAGCGGCCGGAAGCGCGCCGGCAGCGATTCCCAGGTCTTGCGGCCCATGATCACCGGGCAGCCCAGGGTGGCCTGGCGGAAGTGCTGCTGGTCGGCCGGGTCCTTGAAGATCAGCTCGTTGCCCAGGCCGATGGTGCCCCCGCGCGCCACGGCAGCGATCAGCACCAGGTCAGGCGTCATGTCGGGTGCCCTGCTCAAACCGCCACCGGCGCCTTGATCAGCGGGTGCGGGTCGTAGCCCAGCAGCGTGAAGTCCTCGAAGGCGTAGTCCAGGATGGAATCCGGCCGGCGGTGGATCTGCAGCGCGGGGTAGGGCCGGGGCTCGCGCGACAACTGCAGCGCGACCTGTTCGCGGTGGTTGTCGTAGATGTGGCAGTCGCCGCCGGTCCAGATGAAGTCGCCGACGTCGAGGTCGCACTGCTGCGCCAGCATGTGGGTCAGCAGCGCGTAGCTGGCGATGTTGAAGGGCACGCCCAGGAAGATGTCGGCGCTGCGCTGGTAGAGCTGGCAGCTGAGCCGGCCGCGTCCGCCAGCCGTGCTGGCCGGCGCGACGTAGAACTGGAAGAAGGCGTGGCAGGGCAGCAGTGCCATCTGCGGCAGCTCGGCCACGTTCCAGGCACTGACGATGATGCGGCGGCTGTCGGGGTTGGTTCTGAGTTGGCGGACGACTTCGGCGATCTGGTCGATGTGGCCGCCATCGGGCGTGGGCCAGCTGCGCCATTGCACGCCGTAGACCGGGCCCAGATCGCCGTCGGGCGCGGCCCATTCGTCCCAGATCGTCACGCCGCGTTCCTGCAGCCAGCGGGCATTGCCGTCGCCGCGCAGGAACCACAGCAGTTCCAGCACGACGGCTTTCCAGAACACGCGCTTGGTGGTGATGAGGGGGAAGCCCTGCGTCAGGTCGAAGCGCATCTGGTGGCCGAAGACGCTGGTGGTGCCGGTGCCGGTGCGGTCGCCCTTGGCCACGCCGTGCTCGGACACGTGGCGCATCAGGGCTTCGTAGGGGTGTTGGTGCGTGGGCATGGTGCGGGCGGACTCAGAAGCCCGTGAAAAGGAAGTCCAGGGCGTCCTCGATGGGCAGTCGTTCAGCCCGCAGTGAGGCCACAGGTCGCCTCAGCAGGCCCAAAGGAAATGCACCGATGTCCGCCATGTCGGCATAAACCTGAACGCCCTCGACCGTGAATGCCGGATTCAGTCTTCGCTGCATGGGCTGCCTGGCGCTGCTGCGGCGCAGCGGCACGATGACCCGCGTGCCCAGGTATTGCAGATGATCGGCTTGCACAACCAGCCGGAACGGCGTGTGCCGACGTTCTTCAACGATGGGCGTGGCGTAGACGTCAAAGCGCGCCGTCAGTCCGCAGCCGCCTTGGCCGCCGCTTGTTCGCTCAGGTAGCGGCTGATGCGCTGGGCGAAAGTGCCCTCGCGCTCGATGCGCGCGTTGTAGTGCGCAATCGCCTCGGCGTTGTCCGCGTTCCAGTTTTCGCCGCATTGCTTCAGCACCGCTTCGGTCAGCAGCGCATCCACGGTCTGCGAGATGTTCATGTTCATTTCGCGGGCCATGTCCAGCACCTTGGCATTCAAGGACAAGTTGATGGCGCGCTTGGGTGCGTGGCGGATGCTTCTCATCGATGGCTCCCCTTGATGCGCATGAATTATGCCGGTGCCGCCGCCGTATCAGACGCCGGATCAGCGGGCTGCACGTCGAACTGCATCGCCGCCAGCCGCGCATACAGCCCGCCCCGCGCCACCAGTTCGGCGTGGCTGCCGATGTCGACGATGTGGCCGCCGTCCACCACCACGATGCGGTCGGCCTTCAGCACGGTGGCCAGGCGGTGCGCGATGACCAGGGTCGTGCGGCCGGCCATGGCGGCTTCCAGCGCCGCCTGCACCATGCGCTCGCTCTCGGCGTCCAGCGCGCTGGTGGCTTCGTCCAGCAGCAGCAGCGGCGGGTTCTTCAGCATGGCTCGGGCGATGCTGATGCGCTGGCGCTGGCCGCCGCTGAGGCGCACGCCGCGTTCGCCCAGGTAGGTGGCGTAGCCTTCGGGCAGGGCGCTGATGAAGTCGTGGGCGTAGGCGGCCCGGGCGGCGGCCATCACCTCGGCATCGCTCGCGTCGGGCCGGCCGTAGCGGATGTTTTCCAGCGCGCTGGTGCTGAACACCGTGCTGTCCTGCGGCACGATGCCCACCCGGCCGCGCAGATCGGCCAGCGCCAGGTCGGTCAGCGGCACGCCGTCCAGGCTGATCTGCCCCTGCTGCACATCGTAGTAGCGCAGCAGCAACTGGAAGACCGTGCTCTTGCCCGCGCCGCTGGGGCCGACCAGGGCGACCGTCTCGCCTGCTTGCACGTGCAGCGTGAAGTCGTTCAGCGCGGCCTGCAAAGGCCGTGAGGGGTAGCTGAAGGTGACCTGCTGCAGGCTGACAGCCGAGCCGCCCTGCGCGGCCGGCAGGGCCCGCGGTGCGGCGGCGTCGGCCACCGGCGACTGCGCGGCCAGCAATTCCATCAGGCGTTCGGTGGCGCCCGCAGCGCGCAGCAGGTCGCCATAGACCTCGGACAGCACCGCCACCGCGCCAACGAAGATGATGACGAAGACCACCGTCTGCCCCAGGTGGCCGGCGCTGATGGTGCCGGCCAGCACCGCCTGCGTGCCCTGGTACAGGCCCCACAGCAGCGCGCCGAAGGTGGCGGTGATCATGAAGGCCACCAGGAAGGCGCGCACGCGGGTGCGCTTGCGGGCGGTGTCGAAGGCGTCTTCGGTGCTCTTGTCGAAGCGCGCGGCCTCGCGGCTTTCCTGCGTGTAGCTCTGCACGACGGGGATGGCCCCCAGCACCTCGGCGGCGATGGCGCTGCTGTCGGCCACGCGGTCCTGGCTGGCGCGGCTGAGCTTGCGCACGCGGCGGCCGAAATACAGGCTGGGCAGCACCACGACCACCAGGATGCCCAGCACCTGCGTCATCACCCAGGGGTTGGTGATGACCAGCGCGGCCAGCGCGCCGATGCCCATCACGGCGTTGCGCAGGCCCATGCTGAGGCTGCTGCCGACGACGGTCTGCACCAGCGTCGTGTCGGTGGTCAGCCGGCTCAGCACCTCGCCGGTCCTGGTGCTTTCGAAGAACGCCGGGCTTTGCCGCAGCACATGGGCGTAGACGGCATTGCGCAGGTCGGCGGTGATGCGTTCGCCCAGCCAGCTGACGACATAGAAGCGCGCCGCCGAGAAGCCCCCCAGCGCGGCGGCCACCCCGAACAGCGCGATGAAGTGCTCGCGCAACTGCATCACCCGGGCGCCGGGCTCGGCGGCGATCAGGCCTTGGTCGATCAGTGTTTTCAGCGCCAGCGGGAAGGCCAGGGTGCTCAAGGCGGCCAGCACCAGGAACAGGCCGGCCAGCGCCACGGTGCCGCGGTAGGGGCGGATGAAAGGCAGCAGGCCCGATAGCGAGCGCGGTGACTTGCCGGTGGGGCGGTTCGATTCTTCTTTGGCCATGACCCCAGTCTATGCGGCGGCCGCCAGCACCCCTTGCCAGCACTCCTTGCGCCACCACGCCGCCTGCCCGCTTGCCGCTTCGGTCACACCCCCCGCGTTCAGATGGTCCTTCAGCAGGCCTCGTTTGTGGTCGAATAAGGCTCGAATCTCAGCGCGCGATGAATCCAGCCCGAAATCCCCCCAGCACCCAGCCCGTCGCCTCGGCCGCGCAGCCAGCCCTGCCAGCCCCGCCATCGCCGGGCAAGCCGGTTCTGGGACTGGCTGCGGTGGCGGCCGGCGCTGGCTGTGCCCTCGGCTTGGCCTGGGCCATCGGCCCGCAGGGGGTCTGGGCGGCCCCGGTGGCGGCCGCAGTGGGTGTGCTGGTTGGCGTGCTGCCGCACCAGCTGTGGCAGCGGCACCAGGCCCGCGTCGGCCATGCCGCTGGCGACCGGGTCGGCGGGATGCGACCTAGCGGCATGGCCCGGCCGCTGTTCCTCGACCTGGCCCAGCGCGAATGGGCCCGTGCCCGCCGCTACGGCAGTGGTGCCGCGCTGGTGATCATCGATTTCGACCGTTACGCCCGTCTGTGCGAAGTGCGCGGCCCGCAGGCTGGCGATGCCGTTCTGGCCGAGTTGTTGCGCCTGACTGCACCCACGCTGCGGCCAGCCGACATCCTGACCCGCTACACGCAGACCCAGATGGCCGTGCTGCTGGCCCAGTCTGACGCCACTGGCGCCCTGGACGTGGCCGAGCGCATCCGCGAACGCGCCGAGCAGATCGAAGTCAAGCTGGAAGGCGCCGCCGCATCGGCGCAGCATCTGCGCGTGACGGTCAGCGTCGGCGTGGCGCAGTTGCGCCCGGCGCACCTGAGTCTGCAGGCCCTGATCGACGATGCCGAAGACGCCGTCACCGCCGCCCGCCAGGCCGGTGGCAACTGCGTGCGTTCGGCGCCCATCGAGCCCGGCCGCGCGAGCAGCAGCGGCGCGGCCCGCGCCGAGCGCCGTGCCCAGCCCAACGCTGACGGCGCGGCCTGATCGCTCGCGGTGCGCCGCGCGTGAGGCGGGCGCTTCAGCCCATCACCAGGCGGCCTGCGTAGCCGGTCATTTCCAGGTAGCCCAGTCCGACCCGCCGTCCCTGCGCATCGAGCAGCTCGCTCAAGCCTTCCCAGTACACCGTGCCCGTGCTGCCGCGGCCGTCCAGTTCCTGGGCGTCCATCAAGGCGCGCAGGGCAAAGTGCCCGGCGGGTGTGGCGACCGTCCATTCCACCGGGTAGTTGGCGGCGCTCGACGGGCTGCGCCAGCGCCGCCCCGGACTGAAGCGCACCGCCTCGGGCCCGAAGGCTTGCGCAGCCTGGCCGCTGCGCCGCCAGCTGCCACCGGCCCACAAGGCGCTGCCGTCGGCGCGGCGCAGCACGAAGGCGGTCAACGCGCTGCCGTCGAACAGGTTGATGCCGATCCAGTCCCAGCCCACCGCCTGCGGGTGCAGGTAGTCGTCGCTCCACTCGTGGTCCATCCAGGCCCGCCCGGCGTCGGCCGGCACGCTGCGGCCCTGCACGCCGAGGCTGCCGCGGGTGGCCAGTTGCGGTTCGCTGACGTAGTGGCTGGCCTGGCCCGCTTCGGGGCCCTTGCGCGAGTAGCCGGCTTCGCCCTGCAGCAGCAGCGGCTGGGTGCGCGCCAGTCGCAGGTTCAGGGCCAGATCGCGGCCCTGCACCTGAGCCTGCCAGGCGCTGCCGGTGTCGCGCAGCGACCAGCCTTGCAACGTCACCGCGCCGCCGTCCAGCTGGGCCGCGCCCAGGGCCGCCGCCGGGTCGCCGGACCAGCGCGCAATGCGTTGCTCGTGCAGGTGCAGGCCGGGCTGACCCGGTTGGCCGGCTCGGCTGTCTGCGCCGAGCACGGTGACGGCCGCATGCGCGAACAGCAATTGCCGCGCCGCAAAACGGCTGGCGTTGGCCTGCGCCAGCCCGGTGCGGCTGCGGAAGAAGGTGACCTGGAAGCCGTGCGTGGGCTGCTCGGTGGGGCCCAGCCAGCCGGTGGCGTACCACCACTCGGTGCGGGTTTCGGGATGGGCGCCGTGGTCGCGCGGGAAGGCCAGCACGCGGCCGCGCTGCACGCCGTCGGCACGCGCCAGCGTCGGCAGCCCGGCCAGCGGCCATGCAGCCAGCCGGGCCAGGCGCAGCAGGGCCGCGCGGCGCAAGGGGCTCATCACCAGTCCTCCTTCACCGACAGCACGGCCGACCGGCCTGCCGCACGCCGCGCGCTGAAAGCGGCGGTGACCGTGCCGGCGGCCACGACAGCCAGCGCCAGCAAGGCCAGCCGGCCCCACGGCAGCACCAGCTTCATCGTCCAGTGGAAGCTCTGCGGGTTGACCACGAAGACCAGCACCATGCTGATCGCCAGGCCCAGCGCCAGGCCGACCAGCGCGCCGGCCGTAACCCAGGCCAGGCCTTCGCCGGCCACCACGGCCACGATCTGCCGCCGCGTCAGCCCCAGGTGCGTGAGCAGGCCGAATTCCTTGCGCCGCGCCAGCACCTGCGCCGACAGGCTGGCCGCGATGCCGATCAGCCCGATGGCGATGGCCACCGCCTGCAGGTAGTAGGTGACGGCGAAGCTGCGGTCGAAGATCTGCAGCGACAGCTTGCGCAAGTCGGCGCTGGACGCGAAATCCAGCAGCGCGGGGTCGGGCAGCAGGCCGCGCAGGCCCTGCTGCACGGCGGCGCTGTCGGCGCCGGGCTGCAGCCACAGCGCCAGGTCGTTGATGCGGGCATCGGCGGTCAGCCGGCGGTAGTCGCTCTCCAGCATCACGATGCTGCCGAACTGGCGGGCGTAGTCGCGCCAGACGCCGAGCACGCGGCCGCGCACCGGCCCTGGCGTGCGCTGGCCCGCCAGCGGCAGCTCGATGAGCTTGCCCTTGCCTGCACCGTAGAGCGTGACCATCGCTTCGCTGACGTAGACCGCCACTTCACCCGGCTGCACCGTGCTGGCGGGCAGCGGCGCTTCGAGCATCGGCAGCTCGTCCTGCGGGCTGTCCAGCGGGCGGGCGATCAGCGCCACGGCCGGCCGGCCGGGGGCGAGTTGCAGCGCGCGCGACCGCGAGGCCTGCACCCGCTGCACGCCGGGCAGGCCGGCAGCGCGGGTCGCGAAATCGGGCGGCAGCCAGGCCTGCTCGGCGATGGCACCGTTGCCGGCGGTGCGGGCATACAGATCGGCCGGCAGCACGCTGCCCAGCCAGTCGCTGACGCCGCTGCGGAAGCTGGCGACCATCACCGTCAGCGCCACCGACAGCGCCAGGCTGGCGACCACGCCGGCCACCGCCGCCGTCGCCGTGCGGCGCTGAAAACGCGCCCGCTGCAAGGCCAGAAAGGGCAGCGCGCCCTGCACCGCCGGCACCGCCGCCAGCAGCGTGTGGACCACCGCCGGCACCAGCGCCACACCGCCCAAGAGCAGCGCCGCCACCGCCGCGTAGGCGGCCAGCGGCAGGCCGTACAGCGGCGGCGCGAAGGCCGCGGCCGTGCCCGCCGCCAGCAAGGCCAGGCCCGGCCAGCTGGCTGGCGCCGTGCCCTCGGGTGTACCCAGGCCCTTGAGCGCCAGAGCCGGCGCGATGTGCGCGGCCTGCAGCGCCGGCCACCAGCCGCCGACCACGGCCGAGGCCGTGCCCAGCAGCGCGAACCCGGCCGTGCTGAGGAGGCCGATCTGCAGCGGCGGCACGATACCGGGGAAGTAGCCCCCACCCAGGTCGCCGGCCAGGAAGCGCAGCGCGGCGGCAGCCAGTCCGGCGCCCATCAGCAGGCCGATGGCGCTGCCCGCGGCGCCCAGCACCGCACATTCGGCCAGCACCCAGGCCAGCCGCTGGCGCGCCGTCAGGCCCAGCACGCCCAGCAGGGCGAAGCTGGCTGTGCGCTGGGCCACCGACAGCGAGACCACCGAAAACACCAGGAAGGCGCCGACGAGGAGCGCCACCAGCGCCAGCACCGTCAGGTTCACGCGGTAGGCGCGCGACAGATTGCTGATGCGGGCTTGCGCTTCGTCGGCCGCCGCCGGGCGGACGTCGGCCGGCAGCTGCAGCCGGTCCAGCAGCAGGCTGCGGTCGGTGCCGGGCACCAGGCGCAGATCGATGCGGCTGATGCGGCCCAGGGCGGCGAAGTGCTGCTGCGCGCCGGCGATGTCCATCACCACCAGCGCGGTCCCCGGGGCCGCCACGCTGCCGGCCACGCGCAGCCGCTGGTAGTCCGGGCCCGACTGCAGCGCGATGCGGCCGCCATCGGCCAGCCCGAGTTGTTCGCGCGCGGCGCTGTTGGGGAAGGCCGCGTCGGGGTCCAGGAAGACCAGCCTGTCTTCGCCCGCCGCCGGCCGTGGCAGCAGCGCGGGCGCCAGCGTGGCGAGCTGCAGCGTGTCCACGCCCAGCACGCGCAGCGGCACGCGGTGGCCGTCAGCGGCCTGGCCGTAGGTGTCGATTTCCAGCACCGCGCTGGCCACGGCCACGCCGGGGTCGCAGGCGACGCGGTCGAAGAGGGCGTCGTCAAAGCCTTCGCGCGGGCCGCGCAGCGTCAGGTCGGGTTCGCCATTCGCGGTGCGCACGGCGGCCGAGAATTCGGCCAGGGCCGAGCTGTTGATCAGGTGCACCGAGTAGGCCAGGGCGACACCCAGCCCCACCGCCAGCAGGGCCACGGCATGCCGCCACGGGTGGTGGCGCCATTCGCGCAGCACCAGCAGCGGCAGCAGGCCGCGCGTCATGTGGGCCCCTCGTCAGGCGGTACCGCCTGCCGATCCGCCGAGGGGATGCGGGCCGGCTGGGCAGCGGCTCGGCCCGCGTCCACGCTCTGTATGCCCCGCGCGGTGAGCCGCAGCACGCGGTCGGCCCGTGCCGCCGCCGCGGCCGAATGGGTCACCAGCAGGCAGGCCGCGCCGGCGTCGCGCACCTGGTTGCGCAGCACGGCCAGCACGCGCTCGGCGGTTTCCGGGTCGAGGTTGCCGGTGGGTTCGTCAGCCAGGATCAAGGCCGGCGCATGCACCACCGCGCGGGCGATGGCCACGCGCTGCAACTGCCCGCCCGACAACTGCGCCGGGAAGCGCGCGGCCAGACCGCCCAGGCCGACCGCTTCCAGCAGGGCGTCGACCCGCGCGCCGTCATGCCGGCCCAGCAAGCGCAGCGGCAGGCTGACGTTCTCGGCCACGCTCAGGTGCGGCAACACGTGGAAGGCCTGGAAGACGAAACCGAGCCGCGCGCGGCGCAACAAGGCGCAGCCGTCGTCGCTCAGGCCGGTGAGGGCGGTGCCGGCGATGGCCACCGTGCCGCTGTCGGCGCGGTCGAGCCCGGCGATGCAGTTCAGCAGCGTCGATTTCCCGACGCCCGATTCGCCCAGCAAGGCGACGAATTCGCCGCCCGCCACCTGCAAGGTCACATCGTGGAAGACGGGGGTCTGGTCGTACTTCTTGCTCAGGGATTCAAGGGTCAGCATGGGCCGGGATGATGGGGCCAGAAGCCCGCTTTTGCTGGCGATCGCCCAGCAGGCTGCGTGCTATCGTTCCTGGAGAAGGTCCGTCGAAACACGCCGGAACACCCCATCCAGAACAGGTTGCCCAGCATGGCTTACGAGATCGATCTGTCGGGCCGCGTGGCCTTCGTCACCGGTGCCTCCAGCGGCCTGGGCGCGCAATTCGCCAGGACCCTGGCCGCCGCCGGCGCCGGCGTGGTGCTGGCCGCCCGCCGCGAAGAGCGCTTGAAGAGCCTGCGCGCCGAGATCGAGAGCCAGGGCGGCGTGGCCCACGTGGTGACGCTGGACGTGACCGACCCGGGCAGCATCCGTGCCGCCGTGGCCCATGCCGAAACCGAGATGGGCGCCATCGACATCCTGGTCAACAACTCGGGCGTGGGCCTGACCGGCAAGCTCACCGACGTGACGCCCGACGATTTCGACTACGTGATGGGCGTCAACAGCAAGGGCGCCTTCTTCGTGGCCCAGGAAGTGGCCAAGCGCATGATCGCCCGCAGCAAGGGCGAACTGCCGGGCACCTTCACCGGTGGGCGCATCGTCAACGTGGCGTCGATGGCCGGCCTGCGCGTGTTCCCGCAGATCGGCGTGTACTGCATGAGCAAGGCCGCCGTGGTGCAGATGACGCGGGCCATGGCGCTGGAATGGGGCCGCTACGGCATCAACGTCAACGCGCTGTGCCCGGGCTATATCGACACCGAGATCAACCACCACGTCTGGCAGACCGAGGCCGGCCAGAAGATGGTGCAGTCCATGCCGCGCAAGCGCGTGGGCAAGCCGCAGGATCTGGATGCCGCCTTGATGATGCTGTGCGCCAACCAGAGCGGTTTCGTCAACGGCGCCGTCATTTCCGCCGACGACGGCCAGGCGATCTGAACCCGCTGCCGGCATGCGCCACCTGACGCCACTCGAAGCCCGCGTGCTGGGCGTGCTGATCGAAAAGCAAGCGACGGTGCCCGACACCTACCCGCTGTCGCTGAACGCGCTGGTGGCCGGCTCCAACCAGAAGACGGCGCGGCAGCCGGTCATCGAAGCCACCGAGGCCGAGGTGCTGACCGCCGTCGACGGCCTGAAGGGCCTGAGTCTGGTCTTCGAGGGCAGCAGCAGCCGCGTCGTCAAGTTCGAACACAACACCGCCCGAGCCCTGCAGGTGCCCTCGCAGGCCGTGGCGCTGCTGGCCGTGCTGATGCTGCGCGGCCCGCAGACGGCGGCCGAATTGCGCTTGAACTGCGAGCGGCTGTACCGCTTCGCCGACATCTCGTCGGTGGAAGGTTTTCTGGACGAACTGGCCAACAAGGCCACGCCGATGACGGTCAAGCTGGCGCGTGCGCCGGGCGCGCGCGAATCGCGCTGGGCGCAACTGCTGTGCGGCGACGCCGGCCTGACGCCGGCACCACCGGGCGAGGGCGCCGACGATGCGGTCAGCGCCGGCGAGCTGTCGGCGCTGAAGGCCGAGCAGACGCGCATGGCGAACGAGCTGGAAACGCTGAAGGCCCTGGTGCTGCGCATGGCGCGCGAGCTCGGCGTCGAATAGCAACCCGGTTGCCGCGATGCGCTTCGAACTGCCTGCCGAGAAGAAGTTCGTCCACGAGGTCATCGTTCCCGTGCGTTGGGGCGACATGGACGTGATGGGCCACGTCAACAACACGCTCTACTTCCGCTACATGGAAATCGTGCGCCTGGACTGGATCTTCAAGGTCGGCGGCAGCACCGACCTGAATGGCAGCGGCCCGATCATCATCAACGCCTTTTGCAACTTCCTGCGCCAGCTGACTTTTCCGGGCGACGCGCGGGTGACGATGTTCGTGGCCAGCCCGGGCCGCAGCAGCTTCGAGACCTACCACACCATCGAGCGCACCGACGAGCCCGGTGTGATCTACGCCGAAGGCGGCGCGCGCACCGTGTGGACCGATTTCTCGGCCAAGAAGTCGGCGCCGATGCCGGATTGGTTCCGCCAGCAC
>Ga0136641_1000733_pt1 | contig 13900 bp, 33 predicted proteins | sample EliLak1302023Y_FD_115312 | JGI IMG/M metagenome (GOLD analysis project Ga0136641, IMG submission 115312) | Freshwater microbial communities from Elizabeth Lake, Yosemite National Park, California, USA - 13020-23Y | ecosystem: Environmental > Aquatic > Freshwater > Lake ...
TGCGTTTCACTGGGGCACGTATGGCATTGAGGGCAAGCTACCGATTAGATGGGTGCCGTTGTGCGCGCTCTCAAATAAACACATCCACAACATTAGAATGACCTGCGACCACCTACCCGAGCATATCGCCAAGGTGTTCACAGACGAGGAGTTTTACCGCAGGGAAAAACACATTGTCATCGAGGACACCAAATGAACATCCGCTTTTACAAAGCACCATGGTTTAAAGGCGAGCCGTTACAATGGAACTCACCGCGCTTTAACGGTGGGGACATGTACTCAGTCTACCGACTAGGACCGATACTATTACAGGTGAGAAAATAATTAACATACTTTTTACACAGTAACATATAGTATGTTAACGTATAAAAAAGTATGTTAAATAGCTGATTTGTAAGAAAAAGTTAAGAAAGGTAGGAAAAAGTATGAACGCAAATGAACTAGCTGATGATGCAGAAGATTTGGCAAAACAACTAGAAAAATTTTGGATTGCTGAATTAATAACTAAGTGTGCCACCATGCTACGCCAGCAACAAGCTGAAATAGAAGCGTTAAAACAGCGCATCGAGCGCATGATTGAACAGGCAAGCCATCACGAGGCAATGGCACACGCCGGCGGCTTTGAGGCAGGTTTAGAAAGCGTCACCAAAGCAAATGAACCAGTAGCGATACGATACGACTTTGATGGCTATGGCTATCAATATATTGATTCAGGTAGTGGTAGTGATTGGCAGACTAGGGTAGAAGGTGAATTTCTTTACACCCATCCAGCAAAGACACTAACAGATGAGGAAATAGATGATTTTACTGTAAGAATTTATGATTGCCGAACTGGTGCAGAAGCCCATGCAATTGTTTTAGCAATACTAAAGAAAGTGAGTGAGAAATGACTGACGGACAATTTGTAGGGTTACTTTGCTCAGTATCTTTTTTGTTAGGTGTTGTTTGGGGATTTTTTTTAAGGAAAGTGAATGAGAAATGAGCCTAACTGAAATGCGTGAGGATTTATGCACCCAAAAGCGTGTAAGTAGGTCAAGAGTTACTTACGATATTAACTATGACCAAGAAGTTATTTATGTACAAGAAGGTTGGAGTGATGGTCAAAATACTGTTTGGGACAACGAAATTGGGATTGTTTTGATAGATGCTTTAAATAAACATGGAAAGGCACAAGAGAAATGAATAATGAACCAGTAGCGTGGATGCACAAAAACCCTGATTACGCAATATCAAAACATCAGTCATTGGAATACAACATTCCACTCTACACCCATCCAGCAAAGACACTAACAGATGAGGAAATACTGATTGAAGCCAAGTATCAGCCCAATTTAGGTTACTACCTTGCTTGTATATATGATGTTTTGGATTTTGCTAGAGCAATACTAAAGAAAGCGAGTGAGAAATGATTGATTTAAGATGGCTAGAAACCAAAGATGGAAAAGTTTTGCAATATAGGGAAAGACCAGACACTACCTATTGCTGGACTGAATGGAAAACGATACCGTCTGTAGAGGCACAAGAGAAATGAACGCAAATGAACTAGCTGATAAGTTAAACGAATGGTATAACTATTCACATGAGAATATGTGCAACGAAGCAGCCACCATGCTACGCCAGCAACAAGCTGAAATAGAAGCGTTGAAAAAACAAATACCAGATTGGGAAAACATCAACAAACCTAATCCGTTTATTGGATGGGAAAAGAATTTGGTAGCTGTAGACCCAAACCCAAATAGCGGATTGGGTGGCGTTGCGTTACGAAAGGCACAAGAAAAATGTTAATACTACACGGTGAAAATGGAAAAAGAACAGTCTGTCCTATAGAATTCTTATCGTCAAACAATATTTGTCTTGGCTATAAAGCTGGTCACGATTTAACTACCGAAAAATTCCAGCTATGCATTAAGTTAGAAGGTTTTGACGAGATGAGAACAACCATGACCCAAGAAGAATATGAAGTAATGGCTGGTCTTGTTAAAAGATTGTTTGGAAAGGCACAAGAGAAATGAAATTAACTACTGAAGAAATACACAATATATACCTCCATCAAAGTGGTGTATCAGAAGGTTCACTTAGGGCTGGAGCAGATTCTGATTTTCCTGTGATGTTTGCGGAAGCATTAATAGAGTTTTATGAAGCACGAAAGGCACAAGAGAAATGAATAATGAACCAGTAGCGTGGATAGACCCTAAAGAATTGAATATGGATGTATCAACCAGCGTAACAAAACACAAGCAATTTGATACCGATATTCCACTCTACACGCAACCACAGAAGTATTGCCCATCAGAAGATAACGCTGCCTATGAAAAGGGCTTTATTGACGGCATGGCAAAGCAAAGAGATTCAGCAGTGCAAAGGTTTGTTGAGGGCAGGGGATACAAACCACCAATCGTTGATATGTGTTTAAGAATTGACAAAGATGGCAATGTGTTGCCACAAAGGGAAATCAAATGACCACCTTCACCACACAAGACCGGCAAGATGCGCAACGTGAGCCCGTTGCGTGGATGTATGTGAACGAACTTGGAGTGCAAAGTTTTACCACTGTAAAAGCTGAAGCAATGAATCATCATATAAAAATTCCCCTTTATACATACCCAAAAACACCACTTAGCGACGAACAAATAAGTTACTTTACACACGAAATGATTTTAGCCTGCGGAGTGCACCCAAACTCTGCCGACATAAACATCATAGGCCTAATTGAAATCGCCCGCGCCATCGAGCGAGCCCACGGAATAGGAGAATAATATGAAAAACATAGCACTACTATGTGGTTTTGAAACAGCAGAACAGGCCGAAGAGCACCGCAAAAAGATTAAGAACTCCGATCGCTATGAGGTGGCAACACTGTACAGCAAAGATGCCACAAAACAAATGGGGTCATTTGTAATTTTTAGCAGTGTTGCTGATATGATTATGAACTCACACGCCTACGGAATAGGAGAATAGGCCATGAAGACTAGACTGTACGTGTGGTGGGTCAAGCTGCAGGCGAACCACCTACCATGGACTAAGCTGTACAAGTACCGAGTGCGTGAATGGGATAACATGCAGACTCAGAGCAGTCTCCTAAAAGGTTTTTGGGTAGAAAGCGGACATAAAGGCATGCTAAATGTCAAGGAGCAAGAGGCAAGGCAGAGAGCTGACCTGCAAAAGATGGGGCTTGACCATGACTGAGATCGCACTATCCTTCTTCATCGGCTTTTTGATCGGCTTGGTGATGCGCCCAAAAGACCCCAGCATCAAGGAGCAGACCGACATCTACAACCACAAGTACCAAGAGTACGAGCAAGAGATTAAGTACTACAAAGACCTGTGCCAATGGCACGTACAGCAAAGGAAAAACAAATGACAGACGATATCCAGTTCACCATGGTGTTTGAGAGCAACAACGACGATGGCTCGGCAAACTACCGACTAGACCTAAATGACTACACCACCAGCAAGTTAGTCGAGATTGGTGTTATTGCACTGCTCAAAGAACACATTGAACAAGAGCGCGCTAAAAGAGAAAGCCTGTACAATAGAGCTAAGATCTTTTTAAGAAAACTGTTTATTAAAGAGAAGCCGCCAGTACCAGCTAAGAAACCACGTCAACGTAAGAGTGTAAAGAAATGACAAAAAGAAAACAAAACGACGTAGAGTTTGTGCCGGGTTGGGCGGACGAGATGGACTTAAACCAAGAAGAATACGATGCCTTAGTAGACGGCATTAAACAATTAGTAGCCACTGGAGAGATTTTTGAAAACGAGCAACAAGAGATATTCGAACCGATCAAACACAAAAACATCCGTCATTAAACGACCGTACTATGTTGCAGATACCGGCCATTTTGGTATTAAGATCAAAGTGTGCTTCTCTGACTCTGCGTTTCAGCAGGCAGTCAAAGACTCCAAGATCACTACTCGCCATAGCGCCCTTGATGTTGGTTTAGCAGAGTCACACTTCATTGAGCAAGAGGGTACGACTTTTGCCATGTTGGCCATTGTGTTTAACTACGAAGAAATGGCCAAAGAAACCGCGCTTGAACGTATGGGGGTAATCTACCATGAGGTAAGCCACACTGTCACTCACGTTTTTGCCTACATTGGCGAAGAGGAAAGTAAAATTGGTGATGAATCACGCTCCTATTTAGGCGAGCATATTTTTAAACAGGTGTTTAGCATCTACGCCACTGAGGAGGATAAACGTGAGCGAGCTGGAAAAAGAGATCGAGAAGCATTTAAACAACTTGGTGAAGAAATCAAAGGGCCTCAGCTACAAGTGGATCAGCAGCGTGACCGGAGTCCCGGATCGTCTAGTATTTCTAAACCAAAAGGTGTATCTCGTGGAGCTAAAAACAGCGACGGGGAAACTGAGTCCGAGGCAAGAACTGGTTTTTGATGAACTTGGCGAACAAGGCTTTCCTATTCACATATTGCGCAGTAAAGAAGACGTAGAGGACTTTATACGTGAAGCAACAACATATTAAAACGTATTTAAAAAACGCTAAAAGTAGATCAGTGCGTGATAATGTGCCATTTGAATTGACTTATGAATATTTATTGTTTATAGCAACCGATGAATGCCCTGTTTTTCACACACCGTTTGAATGGGGAGTCTCTGGATTAGGTAAAGGTCACACGAAAGACAACTGCCCAACTTTAGACAAAATATTGCCAGAGTTAGGGTATGTCGAGGGTAACGTGGCGTTTATATCGCACAGAGCCAACCGCCTTAAAGACAATGGTACAATGCAAGAACACTACGACATCGCAGACTGGATATGGTCACACCTATATGCTAAAGATAACGCAACTCCACCCGTACCAAAAAGAACTAATCTCAAAAGCCGAATCCATTCCCAATTTGGGATTATTTCTCCCACCCGGCTTGGGGAAAACCGCGACTACGCTCACGATTATCTCGCAGCAGTTCAAGGGGAAAACTCTTATCATAGCGCCAAAGAGGGTAGCGGAAACAGTTTGGGACACGGAGGTAAAGAAGTGGGAACACCTCAAACACCTCAGAGTGGCAAAGATTATGGGCAACCCGAGCCAGAGATTGTCCGCCTTGAATTCGGACGCAGATATCTATTTGATAAACCTTGAGAATGTAGTTTGGCTCACAGACGCCCAGCCTAAGTTAGTGTTCACTAACTTAATAATTGACGAGTCATCTAGGTTTAAAGACCCTAGCACCAAGCGTTTTAAGGCACTTAAGAAGCATTTAAAGGGCTTTTCTAGGCGTTTAATTCTAACGGGCACACCTACCCCTCAGGGCATGGGAGATCTCTGGTCTCAGGTGGATATATTGGACTTAGGAGAGCGTTTGGAGACTAGCCTAACCCGCTTTAGGGACAAGTACATGACTCCAGATCAGATGAACCGCCATACACGTGTGGTATATAGTTGGAAATTAAAGGAAAATGCAGATCAGATTATTAAAGATAAGGTTTCAGATATTTGTTTTAGTCTTAAGGCTGAGGATTACCTACAGCTACCGGCTCTTACAACGCTTTATCACCAAGTTGAGATAGACAAAAACGTCAGGAGCCAATATGAGCAACTTAAAAAAGACATGGTTGTGGACATTAAAAACGAAAAAATTACAGCTCCGACCGCAGCGGCATTGGCGAACAAACTGCTCCAATTCACATCGGGAGCGGTCTACAATGAAGAAGGAGAGGCTCAAGAAATACACTGTGCTAAACTGGAACGTCTTGAGTCGATCATGGAAGAGTCCTCCTCCCCTGCGCTTATCTTCTACCACTTCAAGCACAGTCTGCAAAGGATTCAGCAGACTTTCCCGCACGCCGTGGTCTTGGACGATGACAACATTGAAGCGTGGCGTCGTGGCCAGATTCGTATGCTACTCGCACACCCACAATCAGGGGGCATCGGGCTTAATCTCCAGTGCAACGTTGGAGAGACAGCACAAACCGTGTGGTATGACCTACCGTGGAGCTCAGAGAACTACATCCAAGCCAACGCACGGGTTTACCGCCAAGGGCAAACGGTCCCGGTTATCCTACACCATTTAGTTTTGTCCAATAGTATTGACGAGCAAGTAGTCAAAGCTTTAAATGGCAAAATAAATTTTCAAGAAGCTTTGTTAAATGCCTTAAATTTTGCATTATTATAGTTAGGAGAAAAAAAATGGATAAGCTAGAACTATTTAACGCAATTGTAAAGCAAGCAAGGCCAGCAAGTTTTGATGAAATTAAAGCAAATTCATTAGAAGATACGTTTGCGGATGTTGGTTTAGATAGTTTGGACACCATCATGGTATGTATCTACTTTGCAGAAGTGTATGGCGTGTCAGAAGAAATTGCCAAACAGTTGCAACCACAAAACGTTGGTGAATGTTTTACTTTGTATCAAAAACATGCTACTAAAAATCCAGAAACAATTGAGCAAGCAATTAAAAACATAGCGTTTTAATATGAAAACTTATTTAACAAAATACAAAACGCTTAGCACAACGGATACAACAGTATTATCAGATTTAGTGTACCCACAACGCATACATTGGATGCCAGAATTATACACTCGAGTAAAAACAGGTTTGTCATATGTACCACACGAAATGGCAAATCGAGTTGCCACAAAAGAAATAGTTGATTATGTTAGAGATAATCCAGTTTACGGAAAAACAGCATTTCTTTTAGCTGGAGGATCTCAAGGTTGGGCTGGGGGTAAAGCAAAAGATCAGGATAGACCAAGTGAGCTAGACTATACATATAAGATGGGCATGCTCACCATGACAAATATTTTTGCCGGTCGCATGGCTTCTATATTTGAAGCATATGATTATGTTGCAACAGATGCTAGCGCTTGTGCATCGGGTATCAAATGCATGATGGATGCAAAAAACTTAATTGATAATTTAGGTTTTGATCGTGTAATTATTTTGGCATTAGAAGACCCCTCATCTAAAATGACGTTAGAATTTTTTGGCCAAACAAAAGCAAATATTTTAATTGCTGACGAAGAAAAAGGAGCTATACCGTCCGCCTTTGATAGTAAAAACAGCGGATTTATTATTGGGCAAGGTGCTGCGTTAGCTGTGTTTGAATCAGAACGCGCGGTCAATAAAAACAAATCGTATGTTAATGCTAAATTGTTAAGTGCATGGATATCCGCAGAACAAAACTCTAATCCAATTGGACAACGCGCAGACGGACAAGGATACCAACGTGCTATCCGTGGTGCTTTAGACGCGGCTAAAGTTATTCCAAGCGCGATTAAGTTAGTTAAGACTCACGGCACGGGGACATTAACCAACAATACAGCAGAAAAGAATGCACTGAAAGCAACGCTAGATAGTTTTATTGCCACATCGTATAAACAGCACATTGGCCATACAGTTGCCGCCAGTGGATTGTTAGAAACGTGTCTGTTATTAGACGATGTAAGAAACGGTCTAGTACCAGCGATTAAAAACCGCACAGAAGAGGACAAAGTGTTTTTATCTGAGCCAGCAAATGTTCCAGATGGTTTAATGTTAAGCCTTGCAGCAGGCATGGGCAATATTTACGCAGCAGCGATTTTTGATTACAGGTTATGAAACTAACAAAAAAAATAAAACACAAAATAAACGCAGTTGCGCCACGATTATCAGATGAAGACATTGATCCAATTGAACAAGATGATACAGACAACATATCTTCACATATAATTGAGGGTTGGCTTCCGTGGGACCCGGAAGACATTGAGGACATCAAACGTTTAATATCAGAAAGAATGCCCCCTAAACAACAATTTGTAATTGAATCGTTTTTAGACGGCTTAACTTATGTGGATATTGGAGTGACTGAAAAATACTGGCGGTATCACTTTGCAAAAGGTGTAGAATTTATAAAAAAGGAATTAAAGTTATGAGTCATTTTATTGTTGAGCATCGTTACAAAGGCAATTACGTTATGGAAACAATCACTGGCGTTGAGGATATTGATTTGGAACGATACGAAAACATTATTGGAATATGGGTGTGTGAAACAATGCAAGAGTGTCACGCAATGGAAAAAGAATTACAGGAGATGAGACATGCAAGATCCAGTTAACAAGCCTAGTCATTATACTAGTCATCCGTCGGGAATTGACTGCATTCAGATTACTGAGCATATGACTTTTAATTTAGGCAACGCGATTAAGTATATTTGGCGAGCAGATTTAAAAAACGACGCGATTGAAGATCTACGTAAGGCGGAGTGGTATATCCGCAGAGAGATTGAAAAGCGCACACCAACAATGAAGTCACGCATAGATAAGGAGTGTGGTAAATGATATTAGAACTAGATGATGATTTTTCAGATCAAATTGTAGTAAATGTTTTAGCCGACTCTTACGTTAGCATGAACAGTATGTTAAAGAACGGAATTGTTTACCATGAGGACGACGTTAAAGCGTACACAGAAATGTTACCAGCAATTAAATTAATTGGCTCTTGGTTTTCTATAGACTTTGACGCTGAACTTAAAAAGGCCAAGAAAAGGATGAACAAAAAATGAAAAAATACACAGCGGGTGATTTAGAACAGGCCATCATGCAATGCTGGCAGACCAGCGATGATTTAGAGTTGTTCTTTCGTTACCATGGCGACGCGCCAACACCCATGACAGAGGACGAAGTGGCAAATACACTGTTAGGTTTAAAGCTACTAAACGATATGCGTATTTGGAATGCGCAAGATATGCACTGCAAAGTGTTTGAATTAAATCAGTACTGCACAGACCCAGAGAAGTTAGCAGCAAGAGATGCATTGTTTCCTGATTTTCCAATTAAAAAGAAAGGTAGTAAAAAATGAGCGAAGAAAAAGTGATTGATAGTGGTTTGGATAACGAGATTTTGACATTTCGTTTTTCTGTAAAGGCAACTAACGGTTTGCTACAAATTTTAGGCAACGCACCATTCATTGCATCCGCTGGTTATATCCAAGATTTGCAAACCCAAGCCGGCCCCCAAATTGAAGCATTGGTAGCGATCCAAAATGAATCTCAAACAGCTGCTTAAGCGAGCAGGTGTGAGCAGTAACATCATAGCTGAGGTCGAGCGTAAAGCCAAAATGACCACAGCACAGCAGGAAATTGAGCATCAAGAAAAGGCTGCAGCAATGGCCAAGATGATGCTTAATGATGTTATGCCCCACTTACACAGCGCAATGACCAAAACACCCCCATCTAAGCCTAAAAAGACGATCATCATCCCGGATTAAGGGCGGATTTGGCTAGTTCTTTGCATTATTATATGTAGGACTAGCTGTGAAGCTCTCCGGGGCTGGGGATACTCGGCCGTTCACATTGGCTGTAAATCAAGCCACTGGTTGCCGGACACCAGCATAGAATCCGGCACTTTTTACACACACTACACACAGGAGATTTACATGACACCATACGAATTACGTTTTTCAGTATTTAACAGCGCCAAAGACTTTTTAGAGCAACAGTACAAGGCCAATTTGGCTGTTTGGGAAGCATTAGATACTGCAACCAAAAACGCAGCAGATCTAGCACCCAAGTTTCCAACAATGGAAGAGATCATTGAAAAGTCTATCGAGATTAATAGATTTGTCAGTGATGCAAATGAGCGCGAGCTAGTTAAAACAGTTAAACGCGTCACAGGAATGACTGTAGCGTTTTAAGGGACAGCCCCTTTAGTTAAATGGTATAACGCTAGATTTGTAATCTTGAATTGTTAGTTCGATTCTATCAAGGGGCAATATCAACGTCGTGAACGGTAGGCATACCCGTCCACCTCCACCAAACAATTAGGAAATAATTATGGCAACAAAACCCGGTTTATACGCAAACATTCACGCTAAACAAGAACGCATCAAAGCTGGCAGTGGCGAAAAGATGCGCAAAGTTGGTGCCAAAGGCGCACCTACAAAAGACGCGTTTGTGCAATCTGCTAAAACAGCTAAGCCCCCAAAGAAAAAATAATGGACGACTTTAAAAAGATGCCTAAGATGGCTGACGGCGGTTCAGTTAAGCATGACAAGCCAATCGCAAAAACCACTACGGGAAAAAGCCGTCATTACCTAAGCACCGATGAAGGCGCTGGCATGACTGCGGCTGGTCGTAAAGCATACAACGCTAAGAACGGTAGCAACCTCAAAGCGCCACAACCCCAAGGTGGTGCACGTAAGGACTCATTCTGCGCCCGTATGTCTGGCGTTAAGGGTCCGATGAAGGACGAGAATGGTAAACCAACACGTAAAGCAGCAGCGTTAAAAAGGTGGAAGTGTGGCAGCTAAAAAACTAATAGCAAAATTTGATCCCAAAATGTGTGATGTAATTATTGAAATGGGAAAAGAAGGCGCTTCACAAAAAATGATGTGGAGCCAATTAGGCATATCTAAAAGCACAGCAGAAAACTGGAAAAAGAAACATCCAGAATTTGGTGAAGCGTTAGACATTGCCTTAGTGCACGCACAATCATTTTGGGAAACACAACTCCTAGCCAACGTAGAAAACAAAAACTTTAATTCACGATTAGTAGAGATTGCTCTACGTGGACAATTTCAACAAGACTATCGCGAAACCCGCGATACTAAGATTGATCTTAAAGCAGAAATCAAAGTAGATTATCAAAAAGAAATAGCAGAGCTATTAGCTGCATTAAAGTAATACCAATCAACGGGGAACAGGCTTAGCGGCCGTGCCAGTGCCTTAATCACTGGCTACCCACCAAATTACCATTAAGGGGTAACATCAATGCAACATCCCAATATGTTTTATGGTATACTATGTGTTAATAAAAACACAGGAGATACAAATTGACGGCACACGCACTCCTCTCAGCTTCAGGATCCAAACGATGGCTATCCTGCACACCTAGCGCCAGATTAGAAGCAACTCTTCCAGAGCAAAAGAAAGGCGCAGGTGCCTTTGATTTCTCGCAAGAGGGCACTATGGCACATACCCTTGGTGAGATTAAACTACGATACTATTACAATCAAATTGGAACGCAAGAGTATGAACAAGAGTATAAAGCGATCAAAGAGTCACCCTATTACAATGACGACTTCGAGGCTAACGTCGATAATTATGTACTATATGTCCGCAGCCAAATTGGTGAAGGAGATACCCCGCTATTTGAACAGCGTGTGGACTTCTCTGACTATGTGCCTGATGGCTTTGGCACAGCCGATGTGGTTATACTTTCTAAGCACTCCATTCGCGTCATCGATCTCAAGTTTGGAAAAGGCGTCCCAGTGTCGGCGATTGATAACACTCAACTTCGCCTTTATGCACTCGGTGCTTATGCCAAGTTTAAGGATGAATATCCAGACATCAAAGAGGTCTCGTACACAATCCACCAGCCTCGCTTGGACAGTATTTCATCTGATGGAACAAACATCATTAAGCTGGTCGATTGGGCAAATTACTTCGTCAAGCCTAAAGCCAAAAAGGCTTGGAGTGGAACAGGAGAATTTCTTCCCGGCGAGTGGTGCCAGTTCTGCAAAGCCAAAGCGCAATGCCGCGCTCGTAGTGACTTTAACACCGAACTTGCCAAGCTCGAGTTCAAAACGCCAGCCCTCCTCACCGAAGAAGAGTTTAGTGAAGTCCTTGCCAAAGCGCAAAACCTTCGCACGTGGGCAAACGACGTAGAAGATTACGCATTGACCCGCGCAATAGAACAGGAGATTGTTCCGCCGGGATACAAACTCTCCACCACTGTGACTCACCGCAAGATTAGTGACCATGCTCTAGCTGCTGTGGTGCTTCAAGAAAAGGGTATGAGCGAAGAGGTGATTTGGGAGCCACGCAAACTAAAGTCTATAGCAGCCTTGGAAAAGCTAGGACCTAAAGGTCAGGTGACAGCTTGGCTAGGTGACTTAGTGCTGCGCCCCGATGGCCAGCCCAAATTAGTTAAGGTCAAAGAGGACGCAATGGAGGATTTTAAATGAGCACATGGTTAATAGCAGCAATGGGTGTCGTGTATTTTGTCGTGGCGATAGATCAGTTTATGAAAGGTGGTATTGGTACCGGTATTATGTTTATTGGTTATGCAACCGGTAATATCGGCCTCGTCATGGTGGCAAAATAACAATAAGAGGTACCTATGATGGTAGCGTGTTACGGTTCGGAGTTTGAAATTCCAGACGTATTAATTGAAAAATTTCTTAAAGACTTTGATGGATTGCCGGGCAGTGGTCAGCGAGAAAGCATTATGCAGTTAAGAATGGCAATTGACGATATTTTGGATGTAGTAGCAGAAGAGCCAGAGATTTTACATGAGCCAGCATACCGGACAGATTTTGTAAGAGCTTTAGCAATGCAACAAGCAATGGGCGAGTTAGGTATTTTGTACGATTCTTAAAAAAAAGTTTTTGAATTTTGCATTATTATATGTATGGGTAGACAGACTGACCCCAACTGAAGATCAGTCTTAATGTTAAAAAGGAATTATCATCATGGCATCAAAATCTGTAAAAACCAAGTTTGTAACTGGTAAAGTGCGTTTCTCTTATGCTAACGTTTTCACACCGGGTGAAACACCTAACGGCACATTGAAATACTCTGTTTCTATTCTGATTCCAAAATCAGACAAAGAAACTGTAGACCGTTTTAAGAAAGCATTTGAAGAGACCAAGACAGCCAATGCGGCTGTGTGGGGTGGCTCTATTCCTAAAACCCTAAAAGGTGGTTTGCGTGATGGCGATGCAGAAAAAGATGACGCAACATACGCTGGTCACTATTTTATCAACGCTAGCTCTAACGAAAAGCCCGGCGTTGTTGATCAAAATTTAAACCCAATCATTGATACCAGCGAGTTTTATTCTGGTTGCTATGGTCGCGCATCAATCACATTGTATCCGTACGATACAAGCGGATCTAAAGGTGTTGCAGCAGGTTTGAACAACGTTCAAAAGCTAGAAGATGGTGAGAAATTAGGTGGCTCTACAACCGCCGCTTCTGACTTCGCAGTATAATTATTTTGTAGTACAGGGGAGTGTCCGTAGAAACTGCGGCCTCTCCTTTTTTTGTCAACCCATCACTTAAAGAATAATAAATGGATAGCTATCAAGAATATATTGCAGCCAGCCGCTACGCCCGTTACCAAGATGACAAAGGTCGTCGTGAGAACTGGGGTGAAACAGTAGACCGGTATGTTGATTATATTTTCAGCCGTACACCAGCGATACAAGAAAACACCAAATTAAAAACCGAAATTCGTAGTGCCATTTTTAACTTAGAATTGATGCCTTCCATGCGAGCCATGATGACGGCAGGAAAGAGTGCGGATCGTGATAACACCTGTGTCTATAATTGCTCGTATCTCCCAGTGGATGACCCCAAAGCGTTTGACGAAGCGATGCACATTTTGCTCTGCGGAACTGGCGTTGGATTCTCGATTGAATCCAAGTACATTAACCGTCTGCCCGAAGTGCCAGAAAAGTTGTTTGATTCAGAGCACACCATTGTTGTACACGACTCTAAAGAAGGATGGGCAAAGTCATTACGTCTACTCCTCGCCCACCTCTGGGCAGGAGAAATCCCTAAGTGGAATGTTGAGTCCGTCCGCCCAGCCGGAGCAAGACTTAAGACTTTTGGTGGAAGAGCTTCCGGGCCGCAACCATTAGTAGACCTGTTTGAGTTTGCTGTTGCTTTATTTAAAGGCGCAAAGGGTCGCAAGCTAAACTCTTTGGAGTGCCATGATTTAATGTGTAAATTTGGTGAAGTTGTTGTAGTCGGTGGTGTACGCCGATCAGCTATGATATCATTATCAGACTTAGACGATGAAAGGATTCGATATGCAAAAGCTGGACCATGGTGGGAAACCGCTCCGCACAGGGCTCTTGCGAACAACAGTGCGGTGTATTCAAGCACACCTACTGTCGGAAAGTTCATGGAAGAATGGCTATCACTTTACAACTCCCATTCCGGTGAACGAGGCATTTTTAA
>Ga0136641_1000734_pt1 | contig 13889 bp, 11 predicted proteins | sample EliLak1302023Y_FD_115312 | JGI IMG/M metagenome (GOLD analysis project Ga0136641, IMG submission 115312) | Freshwater microbial communities from Elizabeth Lake, Yosemite National Park, California, USA - 13020-23Y | ecosystem: Environmental > Aquatic > Freshwater > Lake ...
TACCGCAGTCATTCTCATCGTGGGCGGTCTGTTCATCCTCGATGGATCACTGTCGTTCGGCGCGTTGCTCGCGATCCAGGCCCTCGCGCTCAGCCTCAGCCAGCCCGTTCAGTCGCTCATGAGCACTGGCGGCCAGTTGCAGGTCGTCACGTCGAGTCTTCAGGCCCTTGACGACGTACTCCGTAATGATCTCGCTCCTCGATTCGAGCGGCCAGTTCTCGAGCCGGGGGCCCCCGTTCCTTCCTTCGCTGGGCATCTCGAGTTCCGCGACGTCAGTTTCGGTTACGGAGAGAAAGCCCCGCTGTTGCTCGACGGGCTGAATCTCAAACTCGCGCCGGGAAGTCGAGTAGCGCTGGTCGGTGTCTCGGGAGCGGGGAAGACGACGATCGGCAATCTTGCAGCTGGTCTGTTGCAACCTCGAAGTGGCCAAGTTCTCTATGACGGGAAGCCGCTGACCGACTATCCCGAGGGTGCACTCGAGCAGAGGCTCTCAAAAGTTGATCAGAACGTTGTGCTCTTCTCCGGCACCATCGCCGAGAACGTTTCACTCTGGGATCGATCGATCTCCTACGAGCAGATCACCGAGGCTCTCGCCGATGCACAAGTGCTTGACGACGTCCTTGGGCGGGTAGGTGCACTCGATTGCATCGTCGAGGAGGATGGTCGTAACTTCAGCGGCGGTCAGTGTCAGCGGATCGAGATCGCTCGAGCGCTGGTGCGCAATCCCAGCCTCATCGTGCTCGATGAAGCCACCAGCGCACTCGACGATGTCACCGAAGTTCTCGTTACCGACGCGATCCGGCGTCGCGGTGTTTCCTCGTTGATCATTGCTCACCGCCTGAGCACGATTCGCGATGCCGACGAGATCATTGTGTTTGGTCGCGGCGGCAAGATCCTTGAGCGCGGTAGCCACGATGAATTGATGCAAAACGAACAGGGTGACTATCACCGGATGGTCACCGAAGCAGGGGAGGGTGGCGATGTCGGAAGCTGATCGCAACGTGAGCACAACTGAGGCGTTGAACGGCAGGATCACTCTCGATTCATCGGTGGGGCCATTGAAGGTCATCGCCGGTGCTGTTGACGTGTTTGTTGAGAGCGACGGCGGCGAACTCATCGCTCTCGCTACTTGCGAGCAGAACGACGTCATCATCCCGTGCGATGGTTCGCTGAAAATCACCGCAATGACGCGCCTCGGAGGACAGGTGGTCCCAGCCGGAACGGTTGATGCCGCTGCTGTCTCCTCATTCACCGACAGACTGAACACGCGTTTGGGTTCGCTTGCGGCTCCTCTCTCGGGCGCGACCCCAGAGTCATTCGCGGGTCTGTTTACCGCGGTGGCGCGCTCGGCGATCGAGCAGCGTCACGCGCAGCTCGTGAAATCCGCTCATGACTCTCGCATCGTCTCCGAGCAGTTCCTGGATGCGGCGATGGATCGCGCGGTCTACTCAGCGCAAACTCTTCGATCACCGATCGAAGGGTTCGATGTCGATCCTCTTGTCGCAGTTATGCAGGTGCTTGGGAAGACTCAGAATTTCAACGTCTCGAGCCCCACCTTCGAGGAACTCCGCACTGCCCCGAACCGTCTGCGAATGATCGCCCATCGGTCGAATCTGCGATTCCGCACGATTCAACTCCCTACCGGATGGGAACAGGAATCGGTCACTCCGTTCCTCGGCTTCTTGGCTGACACCGACGGAACCGAGTCTCCGGTGGCGCTCGTGCGTCGCGGTCGGAATTACACGATCCAAGGACCGAAGGACGTGTCATCCCGACGGATGACAGCCGATGAAGTCTCCAGACTTAACGCCACCGCTATCGAGTTCTACACACCCTTTGAGGCCGATCGTCCGGCGACTCTTCGCGATGTGGTTCGAGTCGCTCTCGTCAGCACGAAGTCGTCGTGGGTGCTGACTCTCGCGATGGCGGTCGGAGTGACGCTCTTCGGACTGATCACCCCGATCCTCACCAATGCGGTGATCGGAACATTCATCCCGCAGGATCGCAAGAACCTGATCATCTCTGCCGGTGTTGCGCTGATCATGGCTGCGGTTGGGATATTCGTTTTCTCAATGGTTCAGAACTTCGCGATCTCTCGCACCTCTCAGCTCTCAACCCGAAATCTGCAGTCGGCGTTCTGGGATCGGCTTATCTCATTGCCAGCGGAGTTCTTCCGCAACTTCAACTCGGGTGAACTCGCAGTTCGAGCTCTGGCGATCGACAATTTGTCGAGCATCCTCAGCGTGCAGGTAGTGAGTTCAATTCTCACGGCGTTCTTTGGAATTCTCTACGTCGTCGAAATGATTTACTACGACGCGAAGCTGGGCATTGCCGGTCTGCTCTTCCTTCTCCTGACCTTTGTTGTTTTGGCCTGGTCGTTCAATGCGTTCAACAAGCAGCAGACTGCCCAGCTCAATTCCCAGATGGATGCCAACGGCTGGCTCGTCCAGATGCTCAACGGTCTTTCGAAGATCCGAATCGCGAATGCGGAAAATCGACTGGTGGCGAAGTACATCGAGTCACTACGCAAATCGATCGTTGCGCAGTCCAAGGTCACGGTCATTGGCGGATGGCTCAGCTCTTGGTTCGTGTTCGCCGCAGTCGCCGCTCCTGCACTCTTCTACTTCGTTGTGTATCGACAGTGGACCGGAGACATCCCGCCGATCACAACCGCGACCTACTTGGCGTTCTTCAGCGCGTTCTCTATCGCCTTCGGAGCAATTGCCGGTCTCTCGACCCCGATGGCATCGATCTCGACGGTGACCCCCATGTATCGGCTCCTCAAGCCGATGATGGAAGCGCTTCCTGAGACAAGTGGCAATCGACACGATCCAGGAGAACTCACCGGTCGAATCGAACTCCGCGACGTCCAGTTCCGATACGCACCTGACAGCCCCCTCATCCTTCGAGGCCTGACAATGAGCATCGAGCCCGGCGAACTCGTGGCCCTTGTCGGTCGTACCGGGGCGGGGAAGTCCACTATCACCAGACTCTTATTGGCGTTCGAGCAGCCCGAAGAGGGGCAGATCCTCTTCGACGGACAGGATCTCGCGAGTCTTGATCCGACTCTCGTCCGACATCAGATGGGCGTTGTCATGCAGAGTGGACGCATCACCCGCGCCACGGTGCTCAAGAACATCATGGGTGACCTCTCGACCGATGAGGACACTGCGTGGGCGGCCGCCGAAGCAGCTGCCGTGGCCGACGACATCCGTGCAATGCCAATGGGGATGCACACGTTGGTCGATCCTTCGAATATCTCCGGTGGTCAGGCCCAGCGCCTGTTGATCGCCAGATCATTGGTGACCAAGCCCCGGATCGTGATCATGGATGAGGCCACGAGCGCACTCGATAACTCGGCACAGGCGCAGGTCACCGAGGCCGTGGGTCAGCTCAATGCCACTCGAATCGTCATCGCTCATCGGCTTTCGACTATCCGCAGTGCGGACCGAATTATCGTTCTTGACCAAGGCACCGCCGTCCAGTCGGGCACCTACGACGAACTCATGCAACAAGAGGGTCTGTTCGTCGAATTGGTCAAGCGCCAGGTCGCCTAAAGAGACGGTCTCGATGCCCGACGGTGCATGGCCCTGCTTCGACAGGGCAGACTGTTTATCCACTTAGGGGAGGACATGACATGGCATTAACCATGATGCGTTTCAATTGCATTCAGCCGGGACTCGAGCCAAACGAGATGGCCGATCGTTACAACGCCATGCTCGACATGGCTCAGGTTCTTGACGAACTTGGCGGCGGCATGGTGACGCTCGAAGAGCATCACGGCGCCGAGAACGGTTGGAGTTCATCCCCGCTCACAATGGCTGCAGCAATTCTCAGCCGTACCAAGAACGTTTCGGTTTCTATTTCTGCGCTTCTCGTGCCGCTGCACGATCCGTTGCGCATCGCTGAAGACATCGCGGTCATCGACCTCATGTCGAAGGGTCGCCTCACCGTCATTGGTGGTCTTGGCTATCGCCCGAGCGAATACGAAGCACATGGCAAGTCATGGGCCGATCGCGGAAAGATCATGGACGAATGCGTCGACACCATGCTCAAGGCATGGACAGGCGAACCATTCGAATACCGCGGCACCACCGTGCGCGTCACACCACGTCCGTTCACGCAACCGCACCCGATGTTCCTTCTTGGTGGAACCTCGAAGCCTGCAGCACGTCGTGCCGCTCGCTTTGGCCTGCCCATCATGTGGGCGGCTCCGGTTCCCGAGATCGAAGCTCACTATTACGAAAAGTGCGCTGAATATGGCACGCAGGGTTTCGCCATGGCTCCGCCGGATGATTTCCACCATGTCTTCTTTGCCGAAGACGTCGATGCTGGTTGGGCCGCCATGGGCGAGCACATCCTTCACGAAGCAACGACCTATTCGTCATGGCAGACCTCCGACATCAAGTCCTCGGCGCACTCACACGCCAAGACTGTCGCCGAACTTCGTGAAGAGGGTCTCTACCAAATCGTTTCGCCGGCCGAAGCAGTAGAAGAGGCCAAAGCTGCGGGCGATTTCGCCGTCTTCGCCATGCACCCACTTTGCGGTGGCATGCCGATTTCGGAAAGTTGGAAGCAGATCGACCTGCTTCGCAACGAGATCCTTCCTGCACTGGCCTAGGTGATTCCGGCGGCAGCGATGCCGCCGGAGTTGTACCTTTCAGGAACTGACACGTCGATTCATTGGGGGAAACCATGAGTAAGAACAACTGGGGCCGTTGGGGCGCCGACGACGAGCGCGGTGCGCTCAACCACCTCACGCCCGAGGTCATCAAGGCCGCTGCTGGCTCAATCACCACCGGCAAGGTGTACAGCCTTGGCATTCCGATCCAGGGCCAGGGTGTGCCGTTGCTCGATTACCGCGGAACGCCGATGCGGCTCACGCTGCAGGACGGCACCGACGACGGAATGTTCGCCGTCTACGGCGCGCAGGATGGCACTGGCGCACACGAAGACGTGCTCGTCATGGCCTCGCACACCACCTCACATATGGATGCACTTATCCATGTGTATGAGGATCACAAGCATTACAACGGCGTTCCTTTCGGCGAGATGCGCGCTCTTGGTGGCGCCGCGAAACTCGGCATCGAAAAGGTCGACAGCTTTGCTGCACGCGCAGTCATCCTCGACATCGTGAAGCTCAAGGGTGCCGACAAGTGGCTCGAACCCGGCACCATGATCGTGGCTGCCGATCTTCAGGCCGCAGCCGATGCACAGGGCGTTGAAGTTCGCGCTGGCGATGTCGTGCTTATTCGTACTGGCCATCTCGACATGTGGTGGGCCAACAATGCTGCTGGCGAACCCGAAGGTTTCGCTCAGGCTGGCATTGGTTCCGACGCCGCTGCATGGCTTGCCGACAAGGACGTCACGGCAGTTGGTTCCGACAACGCCGCGGTCGAAGTTATTCCGTTCGACAACAACGACTTCCTTATCGTTCACAAGATGCTTCTGGTGCAGGCTGGCATCTACATGCTCGAGCACCTCGATCTTCGTCAACCATGTGAAGACGGAAACTACGAAGGCATCATCGCGGTGTCGCCGCTCAAGGTCACGGGCGCAACGGGTTCACCAATCAACCCGGTGTTCATTTCCTGAGTCATTCATTGTGTAACGGGCCCCGGCTTCGGTCGGGGCCCGTTTGCGTTTTGTAGATGGCGTAGTGAGTCAGAATGCACCTATGGCAATCACCACGGTGTTGTTCGATCTTGATGGAACGCTGATCGATAGCAGTCCTGGTATTCGCCGTTGTGTTGACGAGTCACTTGCGCATCACGGATTTCCTGCAATAACCGATGAACAGTTTTCTTCGTTTATCGGGCCTCCGCTAACAACCGGATTTGGATTTGCGGCTTCTGATGACTCGCTTATCGAATCACTCATCACCGTTTATCGTCAGCACTACGGCGCCGGCGGAATGTACGAATACGCGGTGTACGACGGCATCCCTGAATTGTTGACTCGTTTGAACGACGACGGTTTCCGCCTCGCGATTGCGACATCGAAACGCACTGGGTTTGCGAAACCAGTTGTTGATCATGCCGGTCTCGCTTCGCAGTTCGAGATCGTGGTGGGCTCGGAACGCGATGGTCCCGGTGCCGAGAAACCAGTCGTGATGGGTTCAGTGTTTGCGCAGCTTGCGATTGCTGAGCCGCACTCGGTCGTGATGATCGGTGATCGTGAACACGACGGTCACGGTGCAGCGGCACTCGGAACGCACTTCATCGGAGTTTCATGGGGCTTCGGGGATCATGAGGAATTGCTGGCTGCAGGGGCATCTCAAATCGCCGATCACCCCTCCGAGATTGAGGCGATCGTGAGCTCAATTTCCTGAGAATTCACGAGAACCGCTGTCCTTAAGCGTGTGCGGCGGGGTCTGATGTGGGAGGGTGTCGCCCATGTCAAAGCACACCCGCTCCCTTTCTCTGCCCGCAATTGTCGTCATTGTTGGCGCCCTTCTTCTTGCCGCTTGTGGTGGCAGCAGCAGTTCGAAGGCAGCGACACCGACCCCGATGCCCGCTCGTTCGGGAACCTACGCGGTGGGTCACGACACCATCTCGATTCCCGATCCAGCAACAGGCAAGACCATTGCCGCCGATCTCTGGTACCCAGCCGTCGACGGCGCCAAGGGAACTGTCGCTCGCTATTCATTGCTGCCGACCGCATATTTTGATTCAAAGGTGGCGATTGAAAAGGCGCCAATCAATAGCGCCGGCTCATTTCCGTTCGTTGTGTACTCGCACGGCAGTGGCGGCCAAAGTTTCGTTGCATCCTTTCTGACCGAAGACATCGCAAGCCATGGCTATGTCGTGTTGTCGGCGAATCACGATGGCAACACCGCTGCCGATCAGCTTCTTGGTACGTCAGTGACCCAAGATGTCAACGATTACATCCGGCCCAATGTGGTGGAAGCAGAAATCAACTGGGCATTGGCGCAGTCATCCGGCAAGGCCTCGGCCTATCCGGCGCTGAAGGGCGCAATCGACGAAGCACGCATCGGTCTCGTCGGTCACAGCTATGGTGGCTACACCGTTCTCGCAACTGCTGGTGGACATACCGGTCCTGCAGGAACGGTTGCACCCGACCCACGAATCAAGGCTGTTGTTGGCCAGGCTCCCTATACACGCCGACTTTCCGATGCCGAACTCGCCGGCATCAAGATTCCGGTGATGTTGATGGTCGGAACGAAAGACATCACGACACCGCTCGAACTCGATTCGCAGCGTCCGTTCGATCTCATTACTGGCCCGCCAGTTGTACTCGCAGTGATGACCGATGCTGCGCACCAGTCGTTCACCGATGTGTGCATGTACCTCGATGAAATTCCGAAGCTGCCCGATGCACCTGCATTGGTTGCAACCGCGATCAGGACACAAGCCACTGAGGGTTGTGGCGCAGGGTTTATGCCTTATGCCCGCGATCTTGAATTAGCCTCGGGTCTCACTGTTGCGTTCCTCAATGAATTCGTTGCTGGAACGCCAAATGCGTCCTGGTTCGCTGGTTCGACAGCAACGATCAGCGCACCTGACCTGACCATCAGCGTGAAGCGATAACGGAACTTTGTTCCATCGCCGGTCAGCGATCGGCGCCCATCCGGTTTGCTAGGTTCGATCCGTGAATCCGGTCGCGCTTGCATTTGCTGCATTTGTCACTGCGGCAATCGGAACACTCGGTGGTTTGGGCGGGGCGATTCTCCTCGTTCCCATCCTTGTGTTGTCGGGAATGGAAGCGAAGTACGCCGCTCCACTTGGACTGGTTTCGGTTGCTGCGGGTTCTCTTGCTGCGGCGCCTCATCAACTCACTGCACGTGTTGTGAATCATCGACTTGGCGTTGCGACGGAAATCGTTGCCTCGTCAGCCGCTCTAGTTGGCGCGTTGGTCTCGGGTCTCATCGGCCAATCAGTGCTTGCGGTACTGCTTGGTTGCGTTGCGTTGATCGCTGCCTTTGCTGGCGGTCGACGCAAAGGAATTCGCAATCTCCCGGATCCGTTGCTGACTGCTGCTGATGTTGGCGAAACACCTGGAACGCTCGCGGGCGTCTATCCACTCGGAGACGAGTTCGTTCTGTATCAAGCCAAGCGCCTTCCCGTTGGACTCCTGGGAATGGGTATGGCCGGATTGATTTCGGGCTTGTCTGGAGTTGGCGGTGGATGGGTCAAAACGCCAACTGCATCAGAGGTCATGCAAGTTCCGGTAAAGGTTGCTGCGGCAACGTCAACCTTCACTGTGGGTGTCACTGCTGCCGTTGGTCTTCTTGTTTATGAATCACAGGGACGCATTGTGGTTTCCGATGCAGCTCTCGTTGCCGCCGCTGGTCTCGTTGGCGGAACCCTAGGTGTACGGCTTCAACATGTACTTCCGCCGCCGTTGGTGCGCCGCGGACTGTCCGTCATCCTCGCCGTCATTGGCGTATTGCTGATTGTGCGCCGATGAACGATCTCAACACGCTTTCGAAGATCTTGATGGGTGCGCTCGTCATTACGTTTGTATGTGCACTTGGTGGCGCATTCATTCCGGGCACGGCGGGTCATTGGAGCGGGACCGCGTGCATCGTCATCTTGATTGCCGCGCCAGTTTTGCGAGTTATGTGGCTTGTCGCGGATTGGACAAAAACTCGAGACATGAAATTTGCACTCTTAGGTTGTGCGTTGCTGGTTGTCCTCGCAACGAGTGGTGCAATCGCTCTTCTTCGCTAACGCCTATCCCTGAAGGCGAAGCCGAAAGAGCCTCGGTAGGCTTTCACGATGACCTCCGACGGACTCGCTCGATCCATCGATTTTTCCGCGCGTTCTGCTGAGGGCATTCACCTTGGTGTGTCGTTAGGTGGCGGCGGCATTTTCTTCGTTGCTTGGCAGGTCACCTATCTCGAACAATTGGCGCAGCTCGGTGTGAACCTCAAGGGTGCCGGACGTGTTGTTGGCACTTCAGCGGGTTCGCTCGTTGCATCAATTCTCGAAGCGGGAAATCTGCGTCGCTTCGAACGAGAGGTTTCTTTTTTCGCTAAGACGCCTGCGCTTGTGAGCATGTTGGCGCCCTCGGGTTCGTTGAAGCCAAGCCAACAGCGCGCGCTTGATCTTTTTACCGCTGCTCAAACTGCAGACCCGGATCTCATTCGTTCGATTGGCCACGAAGCACTTGCCGCGGCGACACCACCGCCGAGCAAGATGTCTCGAAGCGTCTCGATGATGCTGCTCTCGCGTTCATGGCCTGCCGATGCGCTGCATATCACCTGCGTCGACACACTCACTGGTGAACGTTGTGTTGTGACCCGCCAATCTGGCGTGCGCATCGAACGCGCCGTCGCCGCAAGCAGTGCGGTGCCTGGCATCTTCAGTCCGCAACCAATCGGCGATCGCCGTTGCATGGACGGGGGAGTGAGCGGATCAGGAACACATCTTGATCTTCTCGCCGGGTGTGACCGCGCCGTTGTCCTGAGCCTCACGACCACGACTCCTGCGCCGATCGGCGCGATGACGCAGGTGCCAGGGAACTTTGCCAAAGAGGTGTCGGCGCTCGAAGCCTCTGGCACCAAGGTGTTTCTTCGTAGCCCGGAATCAATGGACATCACCAAACTGATGGATCCCAAGTCGGTTCCCGAGGCCATTGCCATGGCGAAGCGTCAAGCAGTGGCCGATGCCGATGCGCTACGGAAGTTCATCGCCTGACCCGATTCCAGACATGCGATCCCGAACGGGGAGTCGAGAACGCCTTCCACTAACCTTTCCGAGTGTCTTCTCCAGCAAAAATTACTGTCGCTTCAAATCTGAGTGCCAAAGAACTGGCTGGTTTGGGCCTCGAAGCGGGTGAAATTCTCCCGACCGGCGAGTGGTTCGTCCGGCCGGACGCTGCGAGGCCCGAAGCGGCTCGTCTGCAGCGTGAGACTCCAGTCGTCGGCGCGTTCGAAACGCTGGTGGTGACGGATCCATCTCTCACTACGGTCGTGGCCACCACGAGCATTCACTTCAACGACGTCCCTTCAATCATTGAATGTCAGACCTCCAGCGGCCGGGTTCTGGTGTGCGCGATCGCGCCCGAACGTTTGGCAACTGCTCCCGAGATTGGGTGCTATCTCAATCGGCTGGCGGCTGGTGGTTCTGCGACGGCAAAGACAATCGGCGTCGGCATTGTCGGTTACGGACCGTTTGGTGGCATGGGCTACACCCATGGTCTGGCCGCAACAGAAACCGATGGACTCGCATTCGTTGGCGTCTGCGATTCCAGCGACGAACGTCGCCTCGCCGCAATGGCCGACTTTCCGACGGTGCAAGGTCACGTGGACCTCGCATCGTTGAGCAAGGCCGACGACGTCGATGTCGTCATCGTCGCAACACCGCCGCTGTTTCATGCGCCGATCGCTCTCGAACTTCTGCGGGCCGGCAAGCATGTGGTCGTCGAGAAGCCGATGTGCCTTACTGTCGCCGATGCCGAGGAACTTCTTTCCGTTTCTGCAGAAGTCGGCAGGACAATCACGGTTCATCAGAACCGACGCTGGGATGGCGACTTCCTCGCGCTGCGTCGCGCAATCGATACGGGACTTCTTGGTGACGTCTTCAATATGGAGACATTCGTCGGATCCTTTGAACATCCCTGTCGCTGGTGGCATAGCGACGAGACGTTCTCGGGCGGCGCGGTCTACGACTGGGGATCGCATCACATCGACTGGATCCTTCGCATCTTCGGAAGTCGACCGCAACGTGTGCGAGCGATTTCGCATAAGCGTGTCTGGCGCGACGTAACGAATGCCGATCAAATCGATGTGCACATGCGATGGGACGATGGGCGCGAAGCGCGGTTCATCCAGAGCGACGTTGCCGGAATCCGTAAGCCCAAGTTCTATGTGCAGGGAACCTCGGGCACCGCAGCAGCCGAGTATGCGCCGGTGACCATCGATCAACTTGTGGATGGTCGCGGACATGTTGCCCACGAGTGGCACCATGCCGAGGTCGCAACCGATCTGCGCTTGAGCCGCTATGAACCCGGTTACGGAACTGTCGACATGGTGTTGCCGCCGGTTGCGCGGGTGGGCTGGCCATTCCATCGGGCGCTGGCCGATCATCTCCTGCTCGGCGAAGCGGTTCCGGTTCCCCCGGAAGAATCACGAGATGTTGTTGCCGTTCTCGAAGCTGCGCATGCATCAGGTGCCGACGGTGGCGTGGAACGCACCTGTGGGTGAACAACTGACAATCGGGATCCTCGGAGCGAACTCCTGGATCGCGAACGCCGCCGTCATCCCGGCAATCAACGAATGCCCGAATGCGGTTCTCGGCGCGAGCGGTGCGCGGTCGGGACCAATCGGCTATCCCGATGTGCTGGCGGATCCCGATGTCGATGCGGTGTACATCGCCCTTGCCAACGGCGACCATCTCGAGTGGGTAGAACGCGCAGCAGAGGCGGGCAAGCATGTTCTGTGCGAAAAGCCGCTAGCTATCTCATCGAGTGATGCTCGCCGGATGTTCGAGGCCTGCAATGGCGCCGGTGTTCTACTTGCCGAGGCGTACATGACGCCGTTCCATCCGCTTTCCATCGCGCTCGCGGCGCTGATCGACAATGGAGATCTCGGCGAGATCCGCCACGTGGTTTCACAGTTCACTTTTCCGCTCGCTCTCCCCGAGGCCGGCACGGAAATTAACTATCGCTGGCTCACCGAGCAGGGTGGCGGGGCGCTTCTCGATGTCGGTATTTACTGCCTCGACCCAGTCCAACGAATTCTTGGTTCTGAGCAACTGGGGATCGAAGCGCAGATCACGACAGCCGATACGGGAATCGATCTGACCACTTCGGCGTGGCTGCGTAATTCCGCAGGAACTACTGCGTCAGTGTTGACGTCATTCGAACTCGCTGAAAATCAATTACTGCAGATCGACGGAACAGCCGGATCGCTTCGGGTCGATCGTCCGTTCACTCCCGGTACCGACGGTTCGGTCTTCGTGATCACGCGTCCGGACGGACGTGTTGATGAGTATCGGGTCGAGGGTGCGAACTGTTATGCACTCATGATCGGAGCTTTTGTCGACGCTGTCCGCGGATCGACACCATGGTCGCGGTCAAGTGCGGATGTGTTGTCAACGATCGGCTTGTGTGAGGCGATTGCCGCTGCTGGACGGGAGACGAAATGACGACCGAAGAACTTCGGATAACAGTTGCACCCGGCGTCGAATTGCGGGCGCTGGCCAGCGGTCTTGACCAGAAGGGAACACCCTTCGTCCTGGTTCACGGTCTGGCCTCGAATGCGCGTATGTGGGACGGAGTCGCGGCGGAACTGACTGCAGCTGGTCATCCGGTCGTGTGGATTGATCAGCGCGGGCATGGCCAATCAGACAAACCCGACGATGGTTACGACTTCACAACGATTGTGAACGATCTTGTGGTCCTGATCGGTGAACTCGGGTTTCGTCGACCGGTAGTCGTCGGTCAATCCTGGGGCGGGAATGTCGTCCTTGAACTTGCGGCAACGCATCCGGACATTGCGGGCGCCGTTGTTGCCGTTGATGGCGGGTTCATTGAACTCGCAAGCCGGTTCGAAGACTGGGCCGCGTGCAAGGCAATGCTTACGCCGCCGCATCTGGTCGGAACTCCGGCAACGTCGATGGAACGCTGGATGCGTGAAGGCAATGCTGATTGGCCCGAAACCGGCATTGTCGGTGCAATGGCGAATTTCGAGATCCGCTCCGACGGCACAATTGCTCCCTGGCTGACACTCGATCGGCACCTTGCCATTCTCGAGGCGCTCTACGGCCATCAACCATCAACGCGGTATGCACTCATCACCGTGCCGACATTGCTGGTGCCGGCCGATAGCGGAGACGTTGCGTGGGCGAACGACAAGCGAGTCGCGGTGGACTCGGCGATCGAACTTCTTCCGAATGGCCGGGCCCACTGGTTCGCGCCGGCCCATCACGATATTCATGCACAGCACCCGGTCCGATTGGCCGAAGTGCTCGTGGAATTTGCTCAGGAGGCTGTACCCGGATGACCCGTTTACTTTCGATCATGGGAAGCGGCGAGACATCGCCCACGATGGTGAAACCTCATCGCGAGGTATTCGAGCAACTTTCGGCCTCGTCGCCTATCGCTGGTGCGCCCGTTCCGTCCATCTTTCTCGACACGCCGTTCGGCTTCCAGGAGAACGCCGACGAACTCTCGGCGAAAACAGTCGAGTACTTCAAGGTTTCACTCAACCGCGTCGTTGATGTTGCCGGTCTGTGTGATGTCGCTGCCGCAACAACACTTGAATGCGAAGTGGCATTCAACGCGATCAGGCAGTCCCGATTCGTCTTTGCCGGTCCGGGTAGTCCCACCTACGCGCTGCGGCAATGGGCCGGGACACCGCTCCCGGAATTGCTCGCGGAAAAATTGCAGACCGATGGGGCGGTGACATTCTCGAGTGCGGCCGCACTCACACTCGGGATCAGCACAGTTCCGGTGTACGAGATCTACAAGTCGGGAGCAGATCCGTACTGGCTTGAGGGGCTTGATCTGTTGACGCCGATCGGTCTGCCGGTTGCAGTCATTCCGCATTACAACAACACCGAGGGTGGCCATCACGACACTCGCTTCTGTTACCTCGGTGAGCGACGGCTTCGAATGATGGAAGAACTTCTCCCCGAAGGCGCATTTGTTCTTGGCGTCGACGAACACACTGGTGTGATCCTCGATCTCGACGCCGACACTGCAAAGATCGTGGGACTCGGTGTCGTCACTATTCGCCGCAACGGCGTTTCAATGGAGATCCCGACCGGCGAGACCGTGCCGATTGATGTGTTGCGCGAAGGCCCCCCGAGTTCTTCAACAAAAGCAACGGGTCGGAGCGAGCCGTCGTCCGAGCCTGCCGTCACCGAAAATTCGGTTGCAGCCACTGCGTCGAAAAAAACCGAAGCGTCGCTAGCGTCAGA
>Ga0136641_1000735_pt1 | contig 13889 bp, 11 predicted proteins | sample EliLak1302023Y_FD_115312 | JGI IMG/M metagenome (GOLD analysis project Ga0136641, IMG submission 115312) | Freshwater microbial communities from Elizabeth Lake, Yosemite National Park, California, USA - 13020-23Y | ecosystem: Environmental > Aquatic > Freshwater > Lake ...
GGGGTCCTACGACTACATTATGCGTCTGCCCGTGTCCAGCTTCACCAAGGAGGTGAGCGACAAGCATGTGGCGGAGATGGAGACGATTCGCGCAGAGATTGTGAGGCTTCAGGGAACCAATGCGGAGAAACTCTGGCTTGCTGATTTACAGACCCTAGGATAAGAGAAACAATGAGCGGCTGGACTAGTGGAGGTTGGAACAATACTGCAGCCGCAAGCGCAGTTCAGAACATTCCCCAGACAATGATGTCGAAGCGCTATATCGTTATTGACGCCGCCCATCGCGACTTTGTGAAGCAGCCTAACCCGTATTCAAACTTAGTCTTTTCCTTTGGAAGCCAAGCACCCAAGTACGTGTCCAATGCCGTGACGTACAACAACCCAACGGTTCCGCTCTATGCATCCAATTCACTCGGAACAAAGAACACCGTGCCAGGCGCCTCAAACATAAGTGGGTGGAGATATCTGGAAGTCAACTACCCCGCGTATTCCGCTGGTGCGCGCGGCCCATTTCCAAACTGCAACTTGCCATCCGACACGTACTACGTCCAGCCCTCTGGAGTTGGGTTCGGTACGGTGGACCAAGCATCCAACGTCACGGCAATTCGCGTGGTGCGCGTCATTCTTCCACAGAAGCAGTTCCTAGGTCTGCCGAACATTCCCGGAAACATGGACGTATCGGGGATTATTTCACAGGTCGTGGGGAAGTCGTATTCTGCCTTTTCCACGTATCCCTATCTCTTGCTAGGACTTGATGCCTACTACGGGTCGTATTATGGTGGTAACGAATCAACCCGCCGTGCCTTTTCTGCCTTGACACAGAAGACGCGCACGCAGACGGATTTCACGTTGGACCTCGGCGTTCAGCACTACGACTACGAGCCATGGGGGACCGAATCGCATGACCTTCAAGCCCCCATCCCTAGTTTACAGAAGCTGACACTGAATCTGACCGACCCCGTTGGATTCACCTTTGCACACACAGACAATCTCGTGGTGTCGCTTATTCAGGCCGACGCATCCAGTGGTCTGTTTTTGAAGTGCTTTACCGCAGGATATCAGTATTTTAGCTCCAACGACCTTCGTGTGGGTGACCGCGTTGTCTTTGACCACGCCACACTCAGTAACATGGAGGTCTCGCCGCTCACGCCTTCAAGCAAGGTCAATTTCATTAAGAATGTGACGGGAACACCCTTCTTGGTTGTGGGGCTACTCGACTACGTGCCCGCTGGCATCGGAGGTGAGTACGTCCCGCGCACAGACGCAACGGCCCGCACGCTGCCTCACGTATCCAGCTACAATGGGTTCTTGGTCCCGAACTTCTTCACACAAGATGCTGGAGGCAATGCGGTCCCTACCTACCCCGAGGCAATTGACGGGGCTGCGAACGGGTCCAATGTTCTTGAACCTACGAGTTTGGTCGGGTCCAACCTGCCGTTTTTGAATACAAGCCTTCAGCCCATCTACACCATTGAGCTGACCTGCGCACTGGCCGACACGATGCAGTTTGGGCGGAATATTGTATAGCCAACTCACAATGCAGTTTAGCCTTGACTACTCGGTGAAGACTCTGGCGGACTTTTACACGGGCACAGCCATCCAAGCTGCTCCCAAGCACACGGGTCGTCTGCCGCTGTCGGGTAACCAAGAAGGGAGCAGTGTGCCTGCCGTGATGATTTACTCGTCTGAGCCAGGTCTGGTTCCGACGTCCACCATCATGGAGCGAATCAATTACCGCCACTCGTGCACGCCGCTGAACACAACCTTCTTCAGCCAGACTAATGTGGACAACCTCCAATCCAAGATTAAGGCGGATGTGCTGTCCCGCAGCATGGGGCGCCACGTGATTGATAACCAGTCGGAGTCGGACCTGCTAATCATCATGCGCAGCTACTACCTGCAGTATGGCGACAACTCCCCCGACCGCGTGGCCGAGTCGTTGGAGGACCTGAACCAGCGCGTGGTCTCGTACTGCGGCAACAGCATCATGTCAGAGGTGGAAGCGTACAAGCAGTATCGCAAGGATATCATGGACTTCCCCGACCCTATCGCGAACCCCGTAGCCACTCAGGTCTACGGCTCGCGGACAGGCGAGCTCAAGAGTTTCTTCTGAGCAGGTAATGATACACCGCTTCCACGACCGAGCGTATCTCCACGTGGCCTCTCGCTGGTTTGTCTGGGAACCTGCGTGGAGCCTGTTCCGCCCTGTAGATGGTCTGGCGTGGGACGGAACCAAATTTGTGCTGGACGACGCCGCATATTGCGGAGACATCACAGACCGCCAGTATGGGTTTGGGTCCGAAGAAATGTACCAGATGTGCTCCAAGCTGTCGGAGGTGTGGGCCGACAAGGTGCCCGACGCCCCCGTAACCAAGGTATTGACCATCGGCAAGGCTGAGTGGTTCTTTGACCGCCCAATGGGTATCACGCCATGTGCTCCCCGTACCAAGGAGTCATGGAGGGCTATGGGCCTCCAGCGCAGGAGTCTTCGGGTGTTCCGGTCCCCGCGGAAGACATTTACGAAACGCAAGCAAGTCTAACACAATGCGAGTCAACTTGATTGGTACAGCGACGCCCCTGACGGGATTGGCACAAGACACGTCAATCCTCCACGCCCTGTTTGCACATGTGTTGGGACCTGACGCCCAGATACGACACATTCCGCACTTCCAACCCCACGCCCCCGAAGCCGAAGTGAATGTGTTCATTGAGGTTATCAACCCCGCCCTGTTCCCGTTCGCAGCCGTCAATGTATGGGTGCCCAATCCCGAGTGGACCTACCAAACGTGGTTTCCGTATGTCGCGATGGTGGACCAGATTTGGGTGAAGACGCACGAGGCCGTGGAGATGTTCCAAGCCATCCCTGGATGCGCGCCCGTCCACTACGTGGGCTGGACGTCCATCGACAAGAAGTACAATCCCGAGAAGAACTACGCCAAGGGCATCGTGCCCGTGGGCCGTAACGTCTGGCGCCACCCGAAGCCGTTGGTCCAAGCGTACATGCGGATTCAGCATCAGGACCCAGCACTGTACGAGTTGCTGCCCGAGCTGACCATCGTCCATTCCCCTGCTCACGTGAGAATCGGTGCACTCCCAGACCATGTGGCTGGGAAGATAAAACTGATGTCCGAGGTCATGAAGGAAGAGGACTACGATGCGTTGATGAAGGAGTGTGGTCTGGCCGTGTGTCTGTCTGTCACCGAGGGATTCGGACACGCCGTCAACGAGGCCATGTCCAGTGGATGTGTGCTTCTGCTATCGCCCATCACGCCCTTCATGGAGCTGACCAACACGGCATTCTGGACATCCACGTCAAAAAATGTACCGCATCCGCAGTGCATGGGCAAGCTGGAGGACACGGATGTGGAGTCCGTGGTGGAGGCTCTGGAGTGCTATGTGAAGATGACGAAGGAGGACCTGCGGCCTGTGTCCGACCAATCTCGCAAGCAGTACGAGGACCGCCACGCCGCCTTTGTGGGCCGAATGGCCAATCGCATTGACACGCTGAAGAACACCCCGCACTACGCGATTCAGGAGCACCTGCCGAAGGAGGAGGACTTGCCTTGTATTTCCATCATCACGCTGACCCGCGACCGCCGTGCCTTCATTCCGCTGCTCAAGTACTGCAGGGTGGCGCAGTCGTACCCCGACGTCAAGGTGGAGTGGGTCATTGTGGACGATGGCGCGGACCCTATCAAGGAGCTGATTACCGACATGCCGAACGTCAAGTACATTCTGGTGGACACGCCGCTCACCATTGGAGCCAAACGCAACCTTGCAATTGAGTATGCGACGCACGATGTCTTGGTCATGATGGACGACGATGACGTGTACCCCACGAACTCGGTCCTGAAGCGCGTGGCCCACATGCTTGCTGAGCCTCGCAAGGAGTGCCTGTTCTCTACCGTCCTGCCGTGCTACGAGATTCACAAGCACGTGTCCTTCATGAACGTGCCGCCCGCGACACTGCCCATGAGCCAGCGCGTGTCGGAGGCAACGCTCTGCTTTACGCGGGACTTCTGGAAGGCTCAGCCGTTTCCCGATATCCAAGTTGCCGAAGGTGACGCATTCATTCGCGGTCGCGAGAAAATGTGTCGGGAGCTGTCTCCCCAGGATGTGATTGTGAGTTTGGTGCATCGCAAGAACACGAGCTCTCGCAAGCCGCCCGTGTCCGAGACGAACGGATGCCACTACGGGTTTTCTGACGAGCTGTTTACATTGGTGTCTGAGATTGCGGGGGCAATTTAGTATCCGAGCATCTCGCCGCGACGGGACTTGCGACGACGGCCACCCTCCTCGCGACGGCGGGAACGGCGGCGACGACGTCCACCCTCCTCTTCCGTTGTCACCGGGTCCTCCTCTTCCATCATATCCTCCGCCTCCTTGAGCGCCGCGGCCTTCGCCGCCTTTTCAGTGTCGGAACTCTCTGGCATGGCCTTCGCGGCAGCAATCGCGGCATCCCTGACTGCCTTTGTCGCCCCGCCCTTGAGGTGCAGGCGCTTCATGAGCGTCGCCTTCTTGCCCGTGGTCTTCATGCCCTTCTTCTTGAGCATGCGGCGGAGGGTCTTAGCCTTGAGTCCGTGAGAGCGAGCCATCTTGTATATGTTAACTCTCCAGAAAAAACGCGAGTTCGCTGTCTTTCTGTTGTATTGTGTGGAGATTGTGTGTATCTATTTTATTCCTCGCGGCGGCGGGAGCGGCGGCGACGACGTCCACCCTCGGCGGGAGGCGCCGGCGGCGGGGGCGGCGGCGGCGGCGGCGCAGTCGGCGGGGGCGGCACGGCATCACCACCCCCATGAGCACCACCTCGCATGTGCAGGCGCTTCATCAGGGTCGCCTTCTTGCCCGTGGTCTTCATGCCCTTCTGCTTGCACATGCGACGCAGGGTCTTGGTCTTGAGCCCGTGAGAGCGACGGGTACGACGACGTCCGCCGAGGGACGCGCCAGCAGATTCGGCTCCTGAGTAAGGTGCGACGCCAGACATTTATATCAAACGCAGATTTATTCCTTGAGGCGCTTGAGCAGCGTGGCCTTCTTGCCCGTTGTCTTCTTGCCCTTGGCCTTCAGCATGCGCTTCAGGGTCTTGGACTTCAGTCCCGCGTGGACCTTGCGACGAGTGCGACGACCACCAGCGAGAGAGAAAGGGCTGAGGGTCTGCATTTTTGTTTACTACCCCAGAGAATTTACGCACGCCACCGAGGCACCTCAGGCTGAGCATGTCACACAGTTGGATGGCTCCACAGTGAACTGCTGAGCCTTGGCGGCGGCCTTGGTGCGCAGGTAGTAGCACCCTGTCTTCAGACCCTGCTTCCATGCGTAGAAGTGCATGGACGACACCTTGGACGGCGTCGGCTCCGACAGGAACAAATTCAACGACTGGGACTGGCAGATGAACGGCGCGCGGTCACGAGCCATGGTAATCAGGGTCTTCATCGGAATCTCCCACACCGTCTTGTACAGCTCCCGAAGCTCAGCGGGAAGCTGGAGCATCGTCTGAACAGACCCGTTGTTCGCGATAATCTCTGTCCGCACCTCGGCGGTCCACAACCCTAGCTTCACTAAATCCTCTACGAGATACTTGTTCACGACCATGAACTCGCCCGACAGGACGCGACGAGAGTACAGGTTGGACGTGAAGGGCTCAAAGCACTCATTGTTGCCCAGAATCTGCGACGTGGACGCAGTCGGCATGGGCGCGACCAGCAGCGAGTTGCGCATGCCCCCCGCACACATCTTGCGAAGCGCGTCCCAGTTCAGATAAACAGACTTCGGCATGTCTCCCCACAAGTCACACTGCAGCTTGCCCTTGCTCATAGGCGAACCCTGAAAGGATTCATACGCATTCTCGACATCGACCGCCAGTCCGCGCCAGCCTCCAGCCGATGCGCCCAGCATGCTAGCCGTGGCCGCGGCGTAGTAGATGTTCTCAAAGATTTCGCGGTTCAGGTCTGCTGCCTTCTGGGACCCCCACGGAATCCGAAGGAGTGCAAAGACATCGGCAAGGCCCTGAATGCCGATACCAATCGGACGGTGACGGAGGTTGGAGCGCTTGCACTTCTCCGTGGGGTAGTACGTCTTGTCAATGACAATGTCCAGATTGCGAGCCAGGATGGTCGTGTACGTCCGAAGTAACTCAAAGTCAAACTTGCCATCCTTCACGAACTTGGGGAGCGCCAGAGACCCGAGGTTGCACACTGCCGTCTCGTCTGGCGAGGTGTACTCAATGATTTCCGTGCACAAATTGCTTGACTTGATGGTACCGAGATTCTGCTGGTTGGACTTGGAGTTACACGCGTCCTTGTATAGCAGGTACGGGCCACCCGTCTGAATCTGAGCATCTACAATCATCTGCCACAGCTTCTTGGCAGGAATCTCCTTCATGGCGAGGTTCTTGCGCTCGTATCCACAGTAGAGCTCGTTGAACTCATCGCCCCAGCAGTCGGAGAGCCCGGGGCAGGTATCTGGGCTGAACATGGACCAACTGCCGTCCTGCTCGACGCGCTGCATAAACAAATCGGGAATCCAGAGACCATAAAAGAGGTCGCGAGCACGCTCATCGTCATTACCCGTGTTGAGTTTGAGGCGAAGGAACTCCTCAATATCTGCATGCCAAGGCTCCAAGTAGATAGCGAAAGACCCATTGCGCTTTCCTCCTTGGTTTACATACTTTGCCGTGTCGTTAAACACCTTCAGCATCGGCACGATACCCGTAGACTCTCCGTTGGTTCCGTGAATCTCGCTACCCCGAGCACGGATATTGTGGATAGACAGCCCAATGCCGCCCGCCCACTTGGAAATCTGCGCACACTCACCCAGCGTATCGTAGATGCCCTTGATGGAATCCTCCTGCATGTGGACCAGAAAGCACGAGGACAGCTGGGCATGCTTCGTGCCCGAGTTGAACAGGGTAGGAGTCGCATGGATAAAGTAGCCCTGCGACAGCGCGTCGTAGGTCTCCTTGACACGCACAACGTCGCTACCATGAAGCTGGATGGCGACGCGCATCCACATGTGCTGCGGGCGCTCCCATGTGCGGCCGTCGCGACGCGTCAGCAGATATCCCCGCTCCAGCGTCTTGTAACCAAAGTAGTCAAACATGAAGTCACGAGAGTACTCAATCATGCTCTCAAGCCCCAAGTCCTGGGCCACGGAGTAGTACGACTCGGACGCAATGCCCTCGTCAAACAGCACCTGCGCCGAATCAATTAGACGAGCCGGCGTGTTCTTGTGGTGATTATCAATCAGAATACGGGCCGCCAGCTTCCCGTAATTCGGGTGATACCGCGCCTGCATCATCGCACATGTCTCGGCGGCAAACTCGTCCAGCTCAGACGTCTTGATTCCGTCCTGAATCTGATTGCAGACCTTCTGTGCGACCAAATCAGGGTTCACGTGCTCAAGTCCATCAGCCAGCCGCTGCAGGCGAGTCAGCACCTCGTTGAAGGACACAGGGACGCGGTCACCGTTACGCTTTGTGACGTAAAGATGGTCAGCCATTAAGTTTACCTCCTGCATTGTATGTAAGCGAGATTTACTGGCCGTCCCAGAAGTCGGGCTGAGAGTATCTATCGAGATGAAACACTAGGAATGTACCCAATTTGTCGAGTACTTCGTGGTTGAGATTATACTGAGTGGACGTGACCCACGAATGTCCATATCCGATTCGACTGAGTGTGTGTATCTTCTCGATGTCATTGGTTGCAAAGTGCTCAAGCGATTGCTTGACTCCGACCAGAGGAGTCACATTAACAAACTTGAATCCATGATACAGTGCCAAGTACATCAGATAGATGCAGTTGTCGGGGCGAGAGTAGATAGTGTCTGGAATGGGACACACCTCAAAGAAATGCGCAAGGTGCTCTCGCCTGTACACAGGAAGGTCGCTCCACCAAAAACACAACTTGAAGTCCTCCGTCAACTCCTTGGCCACGTGGTAGTCCGCTCCCTTGAATGCGTTGCATGCGGGACGCGTGAGTCCGCTCTCACCACGACCGCAGTAAATCTGCTTGTTCGCAAACAGGGATTCAATCTTGCCCAACACGTTCTCTGGCGTAAAGTTCTGCACCACCAGATGAGTTTCTGCGTCGCACACGATAAAGTAGTCATGTGGCGCATCCCTCAGCTTGGACAGAGCATAGAACTTCTTGTAGTCCACAATACCACACTGTGACACCGTGCTATACTCCAGTCCCTGCGGAATCACAATGGCGGTTGTGTACGTCTGATGGCAAAACACATCGGCATCGCCTTGGCTAGAGAAAACAAGGTAGACGTGGACCGAGTTCGGTGGCAATTGCGTCAAGAAACGATAGATATGGTGGTAGTAGGGCGGATGTATCGGTATCACGAAAGCAACCTTGTCCATTTCATGTGACCCCCGATTTCTAGGTAAGTCACTTCCTTACGTTGCGAGACGCGATGGAAGACATAGATGCCGTAGGTCTGTATGTGGCGGTAGGTGCGTGGCTAGGTGTTGCAGACGGCGCGGGATGCGGTGTGTATCTAACCGACACAAATGGTGTAGCAGAAGACGATGTTGTAGCATGGCGAGGACTAAGAGCGGCGTCGGCGGCGCCTACGACCACAGTTGCCAGTGCAGAGACCACAATACGAAGCATCTTGTCTTGTTACTCTGTTTTCATCTTGACTGTAATATGCATAGACTCCAACTCCCGAGTGTACAATCCCATGCAGTACGGCATGTTCACCATGTCGCGACTGGTGTCCAGCTGACCCGTCTCGCGGTCAATCTGGAACGTGTGGGCATCCGAGCGGTCCATCATAGATTCCTGCGTGAACTTGGCCATGCCGTGCCCGATTAACGCATCACGCTCCATCTCGCCAATACGCAGTCCGCCCTCATCTGCCCTGCCTTCCAGTGGCTGGTGTGTGAGTAGCTTGCGGGGACCTGTCGAGCGAGCATTTACCTTGTCCTCCACCATGTGCTTCATGCGCTGGTAGTACGTGGGTCCCATGAAGATGTCGGCCTCCATCATCTCGCCCGTCTGTCCATTGTATAGGGTCTCTGTCCCATACGGCTCAAACCCCTGTTCCATCATAATGCGCTTCAGTGTCGGCAGGCTGTCCGACGTGGTGAAGGGTGTGGCATCCACGAATGCACCCAACTTCAGGGCCAACCGACTCCATGAGCTCTCCATCCAGTGCCCGATGGTCATACGCGTCGGCAGCGCGTGGGGGTTGAACAGAACGTCGGGGCGCACACCGCGGGCCGTGAAAGGCATGTCCTCCTCAGGCAGAATCAGACCCAACGTACCCTTCTGCGAATGACGAGACCCCAGCTTGTCGCCGAGCACAGGGTATCGCTCTTCAGCCACACGAATCTTGACACCCTTCAATCCGTCGCGGGTGGCGTAGCGGTAGACCGACTCCACACGCCCGTGCTGTCCGCGCTTCGGCTTCTCCGATACGTCACGGTACCCCGTAATCTTGCCGTTGATATCCTGAATGGGAGCCACGATGCCGACCAAGACCGTATCCTCCGTCATCTCGGTGCCCACCAGAATCACGCCCTCGGCATCCAGCTTGTCGTAGCTCATACCCTCTTTGCGCTTCACCGACTCCTTGAACAGCGGATTGACGGCGGGATTGGCGAACTCTGTGTGGATTTGCGTCGCCGGGTCCGTCATTTCCTCCATGAAGTCGTAGGAGTGATAGTACACAGTCTGGAACATTCCACGCTTCATGGATGCGCCGTTAATCATCATTGAGTCCTCTTGGTTGAAGCCCGCGTAGGTCGTGATGGCTATCAGAGCGTTTTCTCCGTGAGGCATACATCCACCTGCGCCCATGATTTCGCGGTAAACCCACGTCTGAGTCAGGGGGATTTGCGGCAATACAGCCATTACAGCAATGGTGTCAAATCGCTTCAGGTAGTTGGTGTGGAACCACGAACACGTCTGCTTGGTCTGGGCAATCGCAAAGGCGTTACGCGTGCCCGGGTTGTGGTCCGAGAATGGAATCAATCCTGTCAGTGCCGACAGGGCAAACAGTGCGTGAATCTCTGACTGCACCTTGGGATGGAACGGTTCAATGGAGAGCCGAGTGATATCCTGCTCTTCGGCATCCAAGTAGTCAATCAATTCGGCAATCTCCGTCCAGTCCTTGGCGGCACGAACCTTGTCGGCTGTCACGCCTTCACGATAGACAGGGCGGATGGGGCGTCCACCGTCGCACGTCAGTGTGTAGACATTGGCCACGCGGTCCCAGCCCAGCGACAGTGCAAGTTTACGGGTTCTGCGCTCCTTCACCAAGTGGGCGTGCAACTCCTCCGTCTCGCCGATGCACACGCCGACTAAATCTGAATTCAGAAACACCGGGGTCCACGTAGGCTGCCATGTGGACGGGTGAACAGATGCAATGGGACGAACGTACGCCTTCAACATGGCCCGAACCGTGTCCATTGCCAAGGGTGTGGAGATACGAGCCATGATAGCCAGTGCCTTGATATACCCGATGTTGCGGCCGTCGGGCGAATCCACTGGGCACATCAGTCCCATCTGGGACGCGTGGAACCGACGGGGTTCCTTCTTGTTGGACGTGCGGTCCATCTGCAGATTGGTGCGACGCAAGTGGCTGATGACACCCGCGTAGGAGACACGGCTCAGCTCCTGCGCAATGCCTTCGGCTCCTCCCCACGACCCCTTGAACGACTTCAGGAACTCACCCAACAGCTTATACTTTTTCCAGTAGAAGCCGAGGTTGATGGGTTGGAGCACATTCACCAGCTTGTCGCCTGCGTAATTCACGCGCTCGAACTGGTTGACCTTCTTGTCCAGCTCCAGCAGCATGTTACGAGCCGTCTCGCGGAAGATGCGACGGAACTCGCCGAAGCACAAGTCCCCTGATGTTTGGAGACGCTTGAACTTGAAATGGTCGCGGTCCGTGGGCTTTGCTAAGTCTAACGCCATCTCCATCGCCATACGCAGCATACGTCCAAGCTGGTACCCCTTGCGACGAAACAGACCGCCAACATCATCGTCTGTCTCTACGTGGGGAAACAGCATATCGTGGAGACTGCGCACCACCTCGGGGCGCGAACGCGTACGGGTCTGGGCAACTAGCGCTTCCATGTCGTTCGCCACCTGCTTGTCGTGGCTCAGCACCAGCTGGTAAAACAGGGTGTCATACGCCGTGCGGTCATGGTCGTTCGTCCCCGCGAGCAGGGTATCGTAGATGTCCTTGTCGGTGGTCAGTCCCAGTGCACGGAACACACTGAACACGGGCACGGGGTTCTCAAACCCAGGAAGGGTAATCAGCGCCAAGCGGTCAGTCAAAACGGTTGTCGGCGGCGGAATGACCAAGAAATGAGAAAAGGGACCGCGACTCGCATCCTCCGACACGGAGCGCACAGCGGCATAGTACTCTTCCTTCGTGTCGTAGTGCACATTTTCCAGTTCAATCTCCTCCGACTTCTCCACGGGACCTGCAGGCTTGGAAGGGTTCGCCACCTGCGTCCTCTTGCCGCAGTAGAACAGATTGTTGCCCAACTTTTCTTGCGTCAGCAGCACCTTCTCGGACCCGTCAATGATGAAGTAGCCGCCCAGCTCAAACCTGCATTCGCCCACCGAGTAGCCGTCCATTCCCGTCAGGTAGCACAGCCGACTCCGCAACATCAGCGGAATCTTGCCCATTTCAAAGTCGGCGAACACCTTGGTCACCGTGTTCCCTGCTGGAAACACATAGTCTACCTCCAAATCCGCAATCAGTGTGACGGCGTACGTCGTGTTGTCCAGACGGCAGCCGTGGGGCAGCACAGCATTGCCCATCTCGTCGGTCGGTGCCACCCATTTCAGCTTGTCGGCGCCCTTTCCACCAATCCAGATTCGGATGTACCGCTTGTCGGGCAGCTCCAGCTCAAAGGGGTTGGAGGCACGCAAGAAGGATGGAATACGGGCGTCCAGCATGTCATTGTAGGAATCCACATGGTGCTGAATCAACGGGAAGGCCGTGTCCCGAAACAGCGACCGCAAGACGTGCTGCGGAACATCCATTAGTAGTTCGCAAGCATTTTCTCAACCCATGCTAACCACGACTATGTGGAGCGAAGTTCGTCGTCCTCAGTTTCTAGAGGAGGTGGTTGGGCATCGCGAAGTCAAGTCCCGTCTGCAGTCCTACCTGACAACGAAGCCGCATTCCAACGTCATTCTGCTTCACGGCTCGCCCGGTATCGGGAAGACGACCATGGCGCTGGCGTCCATCCGGTCCTGCGGAATGGAGCCCTTGGAAATCAATGCGACCCAATCCATGCGGTCCCACGATGACGTTTCCAGGCTCATCGCATCCTATCGCCACACCCGCAGTATCTCCTCCATGATTCGGGGCGACAACAAGGACTCCTGTTTGGTGTTGGACGAAGTGGACGGCTCTGACTCCCATGCCCAGCGCAAGTTGGTTGAGTGGTTTGCGTCCCCAGAACGGACTCTTCCGATTCTTCTGACTTGCAACGAGGTTCCGCGGATTTTCAAGGCGTGTGCCCGCATTGAAATTCTGCGTTGTTTTCCTCCTTCTGTATCCGACCTGAAGCCGCTGTTCCCGAAGCACGACCTCCAAGCATTGGCCAAGACGTGCCAATACGACGTGAGGCGCATGCTCCACTGTTTGCAGTACGGGCAGTCAGAGGCGCTTCCTCCACCGTGCCCAGTCTTTAAGCAGAGCCCCGAAGTCAATGAGATTCTCCGACAGAAAACGTGGTTCGCCACAGACCCCATACTTCAGGCGTTAACGTCCACCGTGAGCGGAACGCCTGCTTCCCGTTGATATTGTTGACCACCTTGGCCAAATACCTCTCTGGGTTCCAGAACACATCCGTCTTGCTGACAGTATTGCCCTTGTGTCCCATCACCACAATGGTCTTTTCCGCATCCACCTGAATCAGGTTCGCATTCCAACCATGCGTGAAGGACGCCTCTTCGCCAAATGTCCGCGAGGGGTCAAATGTATTGTTCAATGCATATCGTCTCCGCATCGTCCACGTCGCAGCTGTTGCGTGCTTGTCCTGATACGGCCCAACGGACATCAGGGCATTGAGTTCGGTCAGCATCATGTACATGAACGAACACCCCGCAATGTCGGCCAGTGGCCTTGCCTTCAGGGCATCCACTCCGACCTGAATACGAGTGGGTGGGTAGTAATCATCGTCATCCCAGAACACGATGAACTCACACCCAGTTTCCAGCGCTAGCTCCAAACACTTGTTTCGCATCTCGGCAATGGTCAGCGGTTCGGCATGTCGGTGGAGGGTACTCAGTTCACTTGGTGTCCATCCACCTTGACCCTGCGTATTGTCCAGCACAATCCATCGGTCTGGCTTCAGGGTCTGGGCCCGCATGCAGGCTTCTGAGAAGGCCTGTGTCCACCCCCGATTTCGGGTTGGTGTGCACGCGCAAATGCTCATTCCTCCTCTTCCTCGTCGTCACCGCGTATATCATTTCGGCACACAGGGCAGCGGACGCTCGTGCCAAACCACTGCGTAATGCACGCATCGTGAAAATGGTGTCCACATCGGCTGAGACGAGTGCAGGGGGCCACAAAGCTGTCTTGGCAAATGGCACACAGCTCATTGACTGGAGGACTCGCATTCAGTTCAACTGCGGATGCAATCTGCGCATTCGTGGGAATCACAGGGACGGGCTCGTGGAATGTCCGCATCAGGTCGCCCGTGAGGTCAATCGTGAAGTTCGCACGAGGAACCATCTGGCGCGGCGCAGAGGAGCGGACAGCAGTGCGAAGGATATCCAGCATCAACGTTGTCTGTCGGTGGCGGTTCGCCATGACGCGGTTCCGAGCAGGCTCGGGCAGGTTAATGGCAAGGCGGGTAAATTGTGTCTCGCTCTCAATGATGTCTCTCAGGACTGGAACAACGTGGGGCA
>Ga0136641_1000736_pt1 | contig 13863 bp, 22 predicted proteins | sample EliLak1302023Y_FD_115312 | JGI IMG/M metagenome (GOLD analysis project Ga0136641, IMG submission 115312) | Freshwater microbial communities from Elizabeth Lake, Yosemite National Park, California, USA - 13020-23Y | ecosystem: Environmental > Aquatic > Freshwater > Lake ...
ACAGCTTGCAGATGGCGGTGGAAATGCTCTTGACCGTCTCCGTCTCATCATGCGTCTCCGCCAGATCAGCCTCCACCCGCAGATTTATATTGAGAGCCGGCGGAACGAGCTGGGAACCCTCTACAGTCGCCCCGACTGGATTGACCCCAGCACGAAGTTTGAGGGCATCCGCGGTCTCATCGAGCATGATACGGTTCCGAAGAAGTGGATCATCTTCTGCCACTTCCACAAGGAGATGGAGTTGCTGGGCGACTTCCTCTCTTACAGTGATTCTATCGGGCGGACGTGGCTCTACAGTGGCAAGCTGACGGCGGAGAAGCGGACTGAGGTGCTGGCACAGACCGAGCTGCCTCTGGTGGACGGTAAGCACGAGATTCTCCTCATCCAGCTCCAGTCTGGTGGGACAGGTCTCAACCTCCAGCACTTCCAGAACATTGTCTTCTCTGGCCCCTGGTGGACGGCTGCGCTCATGCAGCAGGCGACTGGGCGGGCTGTAAGGATTGGGCAGAAGAACCAGGTGACGGTCTTTCACATGGTTCTCAAGGAGGAGGGTGGATTGAATATTGACCGGCTGATGAAGATGAAGGCCGAGAAGAAGGGGAAGATGTGCGCTGAGGTTTTGGCGCAAGCAAATAGCACGGTAGAGTAGAGATGTCATCAGCAGTTCAAAAAATCTTTCTTGGACCATCCACCAGCAATGTAGTGATCGCCACAGTTATAACTTTCGTCGCCGCCTTTGTAGGCTATAACATGTGGATCATGTCAAAGACGATGCCTGTTTCGTCTGGCTTCCAAGAGGGTTTCGGAGGGGTCGCAGTCGGTTCTGGAATGCCCGACTGTGTCCGCAGCAGCGCGGAGGGTGGCCAACTGGCTGATTTTTTTATGAGCCGCGAGTCGTCGGCCGAAGAGGGTGCTGACGACCTTCGTGAGTTTTTAATCTTACTCGGCAAGCTGTCTTGTTTCAAGAAGGACTTGATGGGCGCCTCAGGTGTTGTTGAGTCTACGCGCTACCAGCCCTACTCCACGGCTCACGATATTGAGCCTGTTGCTGAGACTACGGCTCGTTGCTTTGCGAAGACGATTCCGCCCCGCGACCTGGAGATCAGCTTTGACAAGTGGTCGTCGCGCGGCGCGAAGCTTTTACGCCGCCTCTGCACGGCCTATGATGCCTCTCCTGAGCAGTTTGCCAAGCTCAACCATACATTTGGCACCATGGTTGCCGATGTGAAGGATGTCGCTGTGAAGTCGTGCTTCGCTGGAACGGCGCTGATTAACGGAAAGCCGCAGGGGCGCGAGGTTCAGGGACGTCTGCCCGACGAGGCCGTGGATCTAGGGCCTTACAAGGGGCGTTATTAGAATAAAATTGAAACAGAGGTTGTTTGAAGAGGTTGTAACAAAATGGGTCTTTATATCTATGTTGTCATCGAGAACGGTGATCCGTATCCTGTCGCATACATGAACTATACAGCTGCAGTAGACGCTGTAAAGCTCAAGCACAAGGAGGCTATCGAAGAGGAGTTAGAATGGTTGAACCAAAACGAAGGATGTGGCGGCTGCAACGAGGTGGATGTTCCTGAATCCAAAGAGGGTCTGAGCAGGCTTTACATTGAGAAGGGAATCCATATTGAGATTCACAAGCTGCCTGTTACTTGAAAAATTGAAAGTTGGCCGCTGCGCTTGGGACGTATTCAAAAATGCCAGAAAACCAGGGACACGGAAAGAACTGGGAGAGGGACCTCGGGCTCAATGTCTATAAGGCAACAGAGGCGGAGCTTGCGTCTGTTTCGCACACTGCGCCCATTGACGTGCCTCGCGCGTTCAACCGCTTGGACGGCACTGACATCTCTATCAAAGTATCTGGTGGAGATGCAATTGATATGGGAGATATCGTTCGTGTATTCAAGGAAGTCAGTAGCGGCGAAAAGATTCACATGACTGTAATTTCTTGGGTTCAAAAAGATCCCACAACAAAGAAATTAAAGAGTTTAACCGAGGTAGATCTTACCAACTCGGTTAAACTTATATTTGGCACAGCGACACTCTCTGAGATTGAGGAGTTAGTGGCCTATGTTAAGGCAATTCCGCATTACGGACGAACAGCCGAACACCAGGTGACATACAAGCGAATGGCATCGGCTCTTAAAGAGAAAAGCGGCGGCTGGATTTCCTATGCCCCCAAAGTGGACAGCGCGACACAGCGCCGTGTGCAGGGACATTTCAGCCAGTTCAGCCGATTCGTCCAAGAGAACCCTTCTCGGGTTGTGGCCACCAGTCAAACTGGCGAGTTTCGCGGAGGAAGAATCGCAGAGGAGATTGTATCAACGCCGCGCGTCAGGAACAAGAAGCCAGCACCTGGTTCAGCACCTCATTCGCTTCCGACTTAGACAGGCTCCGCGGTCCCACTGTATTCGATGCGAACACATGCAGATTCACCGCATCAATAATCTTTTTTGCGTGCGGTATAGACTCGGCATCCAGCTTCAAGAAGTAATGGGTCTGCGGACTGTAGTCTTGGCCCACTGGATAGCACTTCCCAGCGAGTCCGCCCGCCCTCCTGAAGGCGATGTGAAACGGCTGTCCATGCTTCACATATTCAAACCCCTCTTCTACAGCGGCGGCGGAAATCACTCGGTCCTCCTCGCGCTTCTCCCATATCTGAAAGACACACGGCACATCATACTCCTCTGTATTCACCTCAAAGGCATTCCGCTCAACCTCTTCACTGTGAAGACAGTGAAACTTCAGAGGGAATGAGCGCGACATGCTCGGCTTGACGAAGGACCGTGGCAGAATAAATGCGATGATATCTGCGTAGAGAGCTGCGTGCTTAATGAAGGCCTTTGCCAGAGAGCCCTGGCGACCGAATGGGGGATTGCCAAAGAAGATGCGATGTTGGTCTGCAGTCGGCGCCCAGTCAAGAAAGTTTCCTTGCTGAATCTCTGGCCCCTTCGGCTCCAGGTCAATTCCAAACTTCATGAAACTGCTCGGAACAGCTTTCAAGAATGCGCCATTTCCAGCGGATGGCTCTATCCATTGAAAGGCGGCGGCGCGAGGACACAGTTCAAGCAAGGTCGTGACGCATTTCGTCGCGACGGCCGCTTTTGTATAATACTGATCCTTCGTGTTCTTGCGAAACTTACCTGTGTCTTGTGCCATAGCGTCTTTCTATTCTAGACGGAGGTCAATTTTAGGTACGGTGGGTGCCGTACCGCCTACGGCCCTGTCTCCGTCTGCGTCGTCTAGATCCACCGCGGCCGAATAGTTTTGAGAAGAAACTGCGAGGTTTTTCTGGCGCAGCTGCCGAGACAGGTGCAGGAGGAGGGGCAGGTGCAGGAGAAGGGACAGGTGTCGACACAGGTGTAGGAGGAGGGACAGGGGCGGGGACCGATTCTGAGACAGGTCTCGGCGCATTCTGTTTTCTCGTAAATGTTCTATTAGCCGAGTTTTTGATAGCTGACCCCAGGCTCTTAGCAGATGAGCCCAAGAATTGCCCAGTTGATACAATACCTGTTCCAGCTCTCTTGGCCGTCGATCCCAAGAATTGGCCACTTGCCACAAAGCCTGATTTTATTCCCTGACCTGCCTTAATCGCGGTTTCCTTTGTAAAGGTGGTCTTTGCCAATTCATAGGCCGCATGCGAGAGTTGTTTACTTTTAATAATGCCGGCTTTTAGCGCTTCGCCAGCGAGCTTTGCGTCATTCACCATACTAGTTGTCATAAATACACCTATTTCCTTCAATGTCTTCAGTAAACAAATATCTATGTAAAACTTATCCACCACTTTTAACATACTATAGAGCGCATTCGCAAAATGTAATTCAGAACACCCTAGTTTAAAAAGAGGAACCCACGGTAGGAGTGCAACTTTCAAAGGCACCACCAGAATCTTAAGACCCGACTTAAAAACCTCTTTAATTCTAGTTATTCCATCGCGTGATATGTTATTCAACGGTTTACTAATTTTTCCTGTAAGATTATTCTGTTTAACTAAATTACCTGCCTTATTAACAAGAGGTGATGTGCTTTTTATAAGACGACTTGATACATATGTGGCAAACTCGTGTAGTCTGGTTCCTATGATATCTATAATTGCTGATATGAAATACACAACAAATTCGTCGGGGCTTCCGCATAATTTATCTTTTGCTTCAGGTGTCGCAAGTTTATTGTGAATATCCAGAAAAAAGGTTGGCCCAAACCATAAACAGATTGGACCTAGTACTGTTGTCTGCAAAGTCGCTTTTAATACCAGTCTTTCCGCATTGAGTTTTGCTATTTCGGCCTTTCGGATATCATCCGCCTGTTTAAGCTCAATCGCAGTATCAGACGCCTCTATTTCATGTAATCTATCCACGGCCTTTGCAATCTTTATTAAATCCTCGTCGGAGAGGGGCACCGAGTTCTTTCGGTTTTTGATGTTTTTCTTGGTTTTTATATTTGAAAGCGCGGCCGCGTTTGAGGGCGGGGGGATCGGCACTTGAACACTTGACAGTGCTATTTCTATTGGTTGTGTGGGAGTTTGCGCCGGACTTGTCTCGGCAGACATATCACCTTAATTATAGCATAGATTTATACTCTAATTAACTTTTATAAAGCGCTTTGCGCCTACGGACTAGTTTACGGACTAGTTTACGGCCGTAGAAGCATCATGAAGATCATCAGACCGATGATCTGCCAGAAGCTCTTCGCAGGCTTCGCCACAGATACGAGCTCAACCACCACCGAGTTCCAGAGGAGCTTGCCGACGAAGCCGAGGATTACGAACGCCAGGAGGAACGCGAAGAGGACGGCGAGGAAATCAACGTACGCATCACGCTTCTTGTCCGAGTCCTTGCCGTTTGTCATTGACTCTATCGCCGCGCCGCAGAGTTCACGTAATGCCATTCTACAGAAGGTGGAGGTTTTTACTCTCATTACTCCCTCTCGTAAAGGAGGCTCTCACGCACCTTCGCCCCACGATTGTCATTAATGAACTTCAGGGCAGCCGACGCAGCCTCCTCGGACTTCAGGTGAGTCGCGAGAAGGCCCTGGAGCGACTTCGGTGTCAGCCCCTCCTTCGCAGACGCACGCTTGTAAAGAATGCGGCCACCGCTCTCCTTCAGATCCAGCGCGCCAATATTGTTCTTCTTCATAATCCGGAGAATCATCTCTTCCAGCGCCTTCATTCGCTTCGTCTTCTCACGCACCTGCTCCTTGAGAGTTGTAGACTCCTTATTGAGCTCGCGCCACGTCTTGATAATCGTGGACAGGTTCTGCAGCTCCTGCGCCTCCGTAATCTGCGTCGCCACCTCCATCGTGTTTCCCCCCGCCTCGGTGGTGCTTCCCGCAGTAGACTTGTTTTCTAGGCTTATCTGCTTCTGTGCGTTCATCCTGTATAGAGTCGTGTAACCGCTTAAGGTTCTTCGCGTGCCGCCGTGTCCAGTATAGATGGAAGTTCATGATCGGCCACACTTTACCGTCTTTCGCCTTGAATGAAGACGAGACCGTGAAGCCCTGGCGCTCATACCATGCCTGCACCGTATCATTCGCAGGTATGAGATTCAGAGTTTCCCCTTTTAAGAAGCAGCTCTTGAGCGCATACTTGAGAAGCATGGAACCAAGACCGAACTTCTGGAAGAGCGGATGGACCGCAATATATTTGAGACAGCGCTGGTTTTCGAAAATAAGGATGAATCCTAAAAGGTCTCCATCATCATTGAATACACCAACACTCTCTTCACGACTCCTGTCCCGCCAAATAGGAGAAAACTCCTTGTGTTCCTCAAAATGGAACGTCTCCCTAAAAATGTCCGCTGCCGACTTTACGTCAAGACAGTTGAGTGGACGGATTGAGTAGCTCATTTGTTCACTACTGGTAGATTCGTTTTTGTGGCTGGCGCCTAAACCGGGCGACTGTTCTAGAGTCATGGAGCTCTCCAACTTCGGTCCAGAGCATATTTTTGATGAGATGGCTGACGAGATAGATATGTATGAAAAAGAGCCGCAGAAATACCTCGCGATTTGGCGGACCCGCTACGAACCCTTCGTCTATGACATCTTGAAGCAACGCTATGGACCGGCCCTTGACGAGTTCTGGAAAGGATATGAACCCCCTCTTGTGTCTGACCGAGCGTTTGTGATTGTGGAGCGCCGCTGCCACCCCAATCTGCGGTTCATTCTTCGCAATGCGGCGTATTTTGGTCGTGGCTGGTCTATCTATCTGTTCTGTTCCAAGCAGAATGCGGCATACTGCGCGGCCATTCTGGGCGACAAGCTTCCGTTTGTCCATCTGAATATCCTCTTTAACGAGGTTGTCGACGGCCCTACTGGGGTTCGCGAATACAATGAGCTTCTGAAGCAGGAGTCGTTTTGGGAGCGCATTCGTGCTGAACATCTGTGCGTCCTCGAGATGGATTGCTACCTTCGCAAGCCGATTCCTGAGGAGCTGCTTGAATACGACTATGTGGGGACACCGTGGGGCTGGGCTCTTCAGACGCCAGGTGGTTCAGGTTTAACATTGCGGAGACGGACAGCAATGTTAAACGTGTGTAGAGGGGGTGATGCCACAATTCTTATGCAGGATCACTTCGCTGGAGAGGGGGTGTTCCGCCTTGGCTATTCGTGGCTTCGGGCACAGCCAGAGGGTGTGAAGACGTTCGTCGAGTCTTATTACACAGATGACCCCGTTGGTGTGCATCAGTGGTGGACGTTCTTTTTCAACCGCTTCTTGTTCAATCAGGACAAGAGGATTGTTAGGAACTTACTAACGCTTCACGTTAAACAGGAACCACCGCAGTAGGCTTGGCCGTCTCAAGGCACTCACGCACCATCTCTAGAGTGGGGTCAGCGTCCCCATAACGCCCTTTTAAACTGGCCATGACCTTCACCCTCATCTTGCCCAGTTGTAGTTCGTTGGCTTTCGGATTGTCCTGCTTCAGAAAAGCGGCGACCTTATCGGCTGCGGACATTGATATTAGGGTGTTATCGGCCTCGCTCCACAACTCACCATCAATGAGGTCAAAAAGACTCTGGACTACGTCCAGTGAAATGTGAAAGTAGTCACGGTCAGGGGTCAGGCGCTCCCCCATCTTGCCCACAAGCTTGTGAAGAGAGGCGAGCTTGCCGTCGATCTTGGACACCTGCTTCGCCATCTCAATCTTGAATGGCCAGAGGACACCCTCCGAATAGAGCTCGTCGGCGCGCTCATTCGGCTTCCTCGCTGTCACACTAATGTAGTAGCAATCCGCAAATGACGGATTGCTAAGGCATACGACATAACCAGACATTCTTATAGGTAGAGGCGATTAATATTTAAGCATCAACAGTAGATGGTTGGTGTACTTGGTCTTTTTATCATAAGCTTCTTTGCGACAAATGCATATGAAGGGGCCGGTATCCAGCTATTCAAGGGGAAGGAGCTGCTCATGGTGCAGGGGCTCCGCTCTGGTCGTTGGGGCTTCCCAAAAGGGCATCGTGAGGACTTTGATGTTGATTGGCGGTCCACTGCGATTCGCGAGATACGCGAAGAAACCGGGTTTGAAGAGGGAGTGAACTTCGTAGTGTGCGACGAGGAGGCCAGTCAGTGGGGTTCCAGGATTTACTGGACGGGGCACCTCATAAAGGATATGGAGCCTGTCGTGAATACGTCTGAGCACAGGGCAGTTCGCTGGGTTTCTCGGAAGAAGCTGGATAGGATGCGAGTGACGCGGGACGTGGAGGAGTGGTGGCTCAATGGGATGCCGACGAGGTGTTAACCTGTAGTAGAGAGTGTATACGGATTGAAGTGAACATTAAATTTAGCTAAAACCTTTGGAAATACATTATAGAATGCATCAAACAATAACAGGGCGCCACCAAATCCAATGAATACCTCGTCCCAGCTGTCAAAATTCGCAGATCCATGAAAATAGAAATACATGATTAAAAATAAGCCAAGAAATGTTTTGAATAACGTATCCGATATTAAATATGCAAGATGGTCTTCTGTTTCTACCCTCGCCAGAATGAGTGTGAGCTGGATAGCCATTGAAATTTTAAGCGCTAATAATATAATAACATGCGGTTTCATTCTATTAGAGTGTTAAAATTGAATTTCGCTGCATGAACCTTTATGCACACCCAAATGGATCATGTCGAAGAAGGAAGATTCTTCTTAGAGACGGTCTGGCTTCGGATCGCGATGGAAGTAATTGAGACGGCTATTCGGGTCTATAAGTTAGATGGTGAACAGGCGGATACACTGAGAGAGATATATGGGCAGCCGAGGCTGTATACGGTGCAGTTGGACTAACCTAAGAACAGTCGCACTCTCTCCTTCACAGGTCCGCGACATACATAGCAAGTATTAAATTGCTTTTTTACACATGTTGCGCAGTAAGTGTGGCCGCACGGCGTAATCGCAAACTGGATAGACTCTTCAAAACAGATATTGCAGAGGGGTTGTGATTCAATCGCGTCTGCGAGGCGGCGCATATGAACAATATCCCTTAGCATCAGAAACTTCCTATATGCCTCTATAAGCGCCTTGTAGACAGGTTCAAGGCTATTCTCGTTAAAAAGCCTTTTAAGATAGGCCTCCGATGCGCGAGCCATCGGCTCATAGTCTTCATTTACTTGAAGGTCCGCTAGACCCGTTACGCGCGACTGAATCTTGTCAAACGTGGTGAGACGGCTCTGGAGAATTGTATCCTGGCGAACAATCTCGTCCGCTGACTCACGATACATGTCAAAGAGATAGCGCGTCTGCTCCTGGAATCCCTTAAGTGTGTGTGGAAACTGCTTGAGCCCTTCTTCAACGAGTCCTGTTATATTAACTCCCGAAGAATCCAATGCGACATCCCGTAGCATGTGGTGATTCGCAACAAAGTTGGGCCGGCCGAATTTGCGAAGAAGAATCTCAGTCGGGCCCAGCGTCGGATGCTTGGCCAAAGGCTTGGCCGCAAATTCCAGAAGGTCCTTCACTCTGCCTGTGAGAAACTCGCGGAAGCGGCGGCGCCACTGGGATGAGGTCATAGGGGTCGTCTGAATCTTCTCGCGCAGTTCATGAGTGTGCCGCTCCAGAGTATTATTCAAGAGGATTGAATAACTGAGATCTGAATGCGAAGGCATCTCAGTATCAAAGAAAAGAGGCTGCTCTTCAGCATCTGTAAAATCTGCCGACGCATATTCATACGCCGTTGTTGGAATCCCCCCTAGGTCAGCCATCTACTTTGACGGAGGTAATCTTAGACGGCAGTGTCCGCGAGGACACGGCGAATCAGAGGTAGGCGGGCTGTCATCGGTGCCTGTTCGGGCTCAGAAGGGTCAGGAAATGCCGTCACAACTGCATCTTTTTCGTTGTCCTTGCTGACGGACTCAAAAGAAAAGCCTCCACCATTTTGTTTCAAAGACATCCGCTTACGAAGAGAGCGCACACGATTCATATAGCGGTTCTTGCGTATTGACTTACGTGTCTTCTTGAGATGCCTACCTTTCTTGTGTGTGCGCTTGACCATCTACTTGGTGGCCACAAATTTGTGAAGCACAAGGCGAGAGTCGAGGGCGGCGGCGAGCTGCTCCAAGAGGACCTTGTTCTGCTTCGGGCGGCCTGAGGGCTGGATATCATGAGACGAGAGAACTGCGCGGATGCATGTGGGGGTATCTACAACATCCAGAACCGTCTTGTATCGGCGGCCCTCATTGTGAATAGAGGGAGGCGCATAGATCTCGGCATCAAGACGCAGAGCACAGTTGCGGGCAATATGTCCCTTCTCGTTACAGCACGCACAATACAGGCTTTTCTTGAGAGGGCATCTGTTAACCTCGTGGGGTAATGACAGAGACGCCACCGTTTTCCGACAATAATCACACATACTTGTAGGAACTATTCATGTCCGCCGCCGACATCCAATTTTTTTTCGCAATGCGGGACCAAATCAAGATTTATCATTGGCAAACTAGTGTCTACGCTAGGCACAAGGCGACCGACGACGTTATCAAGGCGCTTGACGAATCAATTGACAAGTATGTGGAGGTCTATATGGGGAAGTATGGCCGTCCTCGTTTAGGAGCAAAGACAGGAACAATTCACGTCAAGAATATGGGGGAGAAGGAAGCCACTGCGTTCGTAAAGAAGTGTATACGGACTTTGATTGAGGTTGTTCCGAAGGGGCTTGGACCGGCCGATACGGACCTCGTGAATATTCGTGACGAAATGCTGGGGGAGCTCAATCAGCTGCTTTATCTTTTCACGCTGGATTGACCTTGATGAATTTGAGTGTATCTCCAACCGAGAGACCTAGGGCGGCGGCATCTCCAGCGGTGAGCTCAATAGCGTGTTGGGCCTTGTAAATAGAACTAATACTGGGACACTCGGCCGCGCTGATACACGGCTGGATGTCCTTGCGAATACTCACGATTTTAAGGGCGCCGTCCAACCATACAATATCAAGAGGGAATCGCATATTGTTCATCCACATACTCCGACGGTGGGGCGGATCTGTGAAGAGGAAGAACATGCCAGTCTTGGGTGGGAGCCCGTCGCGATACATGAGGCCCTTCTTAGTGGCGGCTCGGCTTTGGACAAGTTCTGTTGTAAATCGTTTACCGGATGGTGTGCGGAAGAACAGTGTATCGCCGTCTTTCATCCTACCTATTAGAAGAATGAGCTTTTGTTGGGATGCAAGTGGATTCTCGGGTCTCACCTTTTCACAGAATCAGAAATACAAGACGGCGTGGGGCACCTTTGGTCGTATACAGGCCTTTGATAGCAATGTGAGCACGCTGAATGCTACCAGCGGGGCGGGTCTGCGATACTATACATTTTCGAACTATGATGAAAAAAGCAAGTATATAGAGGGGCAGTTTTTACATGTGTATTCATTGCCTTATTATAGTTATTTGTGGGCGCCGGTTAATAAATCCTAGGCATAAGTAGAATGAGCGGCGAGACAAACTGCGCATGTTTAGTAACACAGCCCACTCTTTTTGTTTTTAACACGGTCCAGACACAGCTGGCGGCGAATGCGGTCTACGAGTATAAGAAGGCCTATGATGCTGCTCAGGCTGCGGCAGGAAAAAATACGGTGTATAAGTTCAAGAGCGATTGGGAGCGGATGCAGTATTTAACTGGGAAGCTGGGGCGCGTCTGTAACCTACCTACGGTTGGCTCTGGCAATGCCTAGAGCGTCCTTTGGTTGGCTCTGGGAACTCATAGAGTTCCGAGCGTCCTTTGGTTTGAATTCTTAAGTGTGTGAAACATTTCTCCGAAATAGGCGGCTATCGTTGAATCAACGATGACGGCCTGTTGTGTGGGATCCGCTGCGAGAATTTGCTCTTTTGTTTTGGGGTTACGTCTTTGCGGCTGGCTTTCGGCTGCGAGGGACTGTGTCGGCGCGGAACTGGACGAGGGCGGCTGCGAGCTGTTGCTCCCAGTTGTCGTTGAGCTTGAGGGTTCCGTCGGCGGACTTGGCTCCAAGAAGGATTGTCTTGGGGACCTTGGGGTCGACATCGTAGTAGTAGAGGCTCTTCTTATCCGTCCAGAAAGGAATACCGTCTACGACTTCACGTTGCATGCTTGATGGCTTTTTAAGTGTTGGGATTACTCAATTTTTAGACGATAGTCAGACTTGCTGACCTCGCGCGCGCTCTCGGCGTGCCAGGAGGAGATACAGGCACAGGAACGCGGATTTGTAGACGCTGGAGGTGATTAATCGTAACGAGCTCCCTCTTCTCTGCGGCGCGCTTACACTTGTATGCGATCTTGGTGCCGCCATACACGGCTGCCATACCACCGAGAAAGACGATGACGCCACCAACAATCGCGGCAGTATTGTCTGTGGGCTGGGTGGTCCGAGTCTGCTGAATGGAGAGAGGGATAGGGACAGGGACGGAGGGTGTTGCAGTTACAGTTGCAGTTGCTGACGTAGTTACTGTAGATGTCACAGAAGAGCGCGACGTTGTAGTTGTTGTCACGCTGCTTGTTGCAGATGACGTGGTAGTTGGAGATGGCGTTGTAGTTGCTGATGTAGTTGCTGATGCTGATGCAGTTGCAGTTACCGTTGCCGTTGCAGTTGCCGTTGCAGTTGCAGTTGCCGATGCCGATGCTGATGCTGATGCTGATGCTGATGCTGATCCGGTTGCAGTCGCCGTGGATGTCGCTGTCACTGTTGTAGATGCTGTAGATGACGAGGTTGCGGTTGCGGATGCTGTGGATGTTGCTGTGACTGTCGTTGATGCTGTGGATGTTGATGTTGCTGTCACTGTTGCTGAACCAGAAGGAACTGCTGAACCAGAAGGAACTGCTGAGACAGACGGGGGGGCTGTGAATGATACAAAGGCCGAGACGGATGCAGAATTAGATGGGAGTGTGGATGTGGAAGGATTTGCTGTGCTTGAAGGACGCGTAGAACTTGTAGGAATAGTAGATATAGATGGATTTGCCGAGGGAGATGGAAGGGTAGTGAAGGAGGCGACCGCGGAATAGGAGGGGAGAGATGACGCTGACGGAGAGGCAGATGCTGAAGGAGACGGAAGAGCCGTGAAGGAGGCGAACGCGGAATAGGAGGGGAGAGATGAGGCTGAAGCAGCCGTTGAGCTCGTGGGCAGAGTAGACGCAGAGGGATTTACCGATGGAGATGGAAGAGCCGTGAAGGAGGCGAACGCGGAATAGGAGGGGAGAGACGAAACTGAGGGGAGAGACGACGCTGATGGAGAGGCAGATGCCGATGGAGATGGAAGAGCTGTGAAGGAGGCAAATGACGACGCCGACGGACTTGGGCTTCCGCTACTGCTAGGAGACCAAGTCGGAAAGGGGCTCACAGACGTGCTACCTGAGGGTGTTGCGGTAAAGGACGCCGACGCAGACGAGGAGAGCGTAGGGAGTGCGCTTGCACTTGCACTTGCAGATGCAGATGCAGATGCAGATGCGCTCGCCGTTTCACTTTGCGCATAGACAGCGGAGAGGGATGCGAGAGCCAGTAATAGAAACATGGTATATCTCTTAAAAAAAGACATAGCTTGTTTTGTATCAATTTTATTGCGGCATTAGAAGTCCGCATTCATGGCATTAAGACAAGTATGCCAATTTCTGAGCTTGCTCAGAAATCGGCATTCATGGCAAAGGCCATATCCTCCTTCTTCTTTCCACTCGCAGCCTTCGCATAGGTGCTCACCCTCTTCTCAAAGAAGTTGTCCTTATTCTCCAACGAAATCCGCTCCATAAACGAGAAGGGATTCGTAGAGCACCAAATCTTCGGGTAGCCCAGCATCAAGCACAAACGGTCCGCCACGAACTCAATATACTGCGCCATCAGCTTCGCATTCATGCCAATCAGCTCGCACGGCAACGACTTCGTAATAAACTTCTTCTCAATCTTCACAGCCTCGCGGATGAGCGTGTGAACCTTCGCCTTCGGAAGACGGTTGATAATCTTGCTATACAAGAGACATGCAAACTCCATGTGGAGTCCCTCGTCGCGCGCAATGAACTCATTGCTCGTCGTCAGGCCAGGGAGAAGGGCGCGCTCCTTCATCCAGAAGATGGCGCAGAAGGCGCCGCTGAAGAAGATGCCCTCGACCGCCGCGAAGGCAATGAGACGGGTGGCAAAGTCGGCGTCCTTCGAGTCAATCCAGTTCAGAGCCCACTCGGCCTTCTTGGCAATACACGGAATGGTCTGCGCGGCGTGGAGGATTCGGTGCTTCTCCTCCTTGTCGGTGACATAGTAGTCAATCAAGAGAGAGTACGTTTCAGAATGGATCGCTTCCATATACGTCTGGTTCGCATAGAAGTAGCGGGCCTCGGGCCACATCACCTCCCTCGAGAAACGGGTGGCAAGATTCTCCATAACAATACCATCACTGGCGGCGAAGAAGCCAAGGATGTTCTTGATGAAATTCTGCTCCTCG
>Ga0136641_1000738_pt1 | contig 13851 bp, 13 predicted proteins | sample EliLak1302023Y_FD_115312 | JGI IMG/M metagenome (GOLD analysis project Ga0136641, IMG submission 115312) | Freshwater microbial communities from Elizabeth Lake, Yosemite National Park, California, USA - 13020-23Y | ecosystem: Environmental > Aquatic > Freshwater > Lake ...
GGACTCCTTTGAAGCAAGTGGCGAAGAGACGAGCGATGAATCAGCAAATGCAGGTAGTCCACGGCTGGCGCGCACGACGTCGAGCACTCGGCCCATCACGACAGCAAGGTCATAGTCCTTGGGAGTGAAGACGTCCGCAACTCCGCTGGCACGCAGCACCGCCTCATCCTCGGCGGGAATGATGCCGCCCACGATGACGGGCACATCGGCCAGGTCTTGGGCACGGAGCTCAGCCAGAATGGCGGGTACGGCATCAAGGTGCGAGCCGGACAGGATCGACAGGCCAATGCAGTCGACGTCCTCCTGCACTGCAGCCGCCACAATCTCCTGCGGCGTGAGCCGAATTCCCTGGTAGACCACCTCGAAGCCAGCGTCTCGCGCGGCGACGGCCACCTGCTCGGCACCGTTGGAGTGGCCATCAAGGCCCGGCTTGCCCACGAGCATGCGCAGTCGGTGACCGAGTTCGTCCGAGGTCGCGGCCACACCCGCGCGCACCTGATCCAGGCCGGCCCGCGTGGCCGCGCCCACCGAGCCCGAGACACCGGTCGGGGCGCGGAACTCGCCGAACACCTCGCGCAGCGCTCCCGCCCATTCGCCGGTGGTGACGCCGGCCCGAGCACACGCAAGCGAGGCCTCCATGAGGTTGGCACTGCCGCGGGCATCGCCGACGAGTCGAGCCAGCGCCCCGTCGACCGCTGCCTGATCGCGAGCCGACCGCCACATCTGCAGCGCCGCGACGGCCTCGGCCTCCACCGCAGGATCGACCTTGACAATCGACTCCTCAACGGTGAGGGGACTCACCTCGGTCTGGGTGTAGTCGTTGACGCCCACGACCACGTCGTCGCCGGATTCCAGTCGACGTCGTCGCTCGGCGAGCGATCCGACGAGCTGCGACTTCAGGTACCCGGACTCCACGGCGGCGATCACGCCACCCACCTCGTCGATGCGTGCCATCTCGGCTCGCACGTCAGCGATCAACGCCTCGACCTTGGCCTCGATCACATGCGAGCCATCGAAGATGTCGTCGTACTCCAGCAGGTCGGTCTCGAACGCGAGCACCTGCTGCATGCGCAGGGACCACTGCTGATCCCACGGCCGCGGCAGGCCCAGCGCTTCGTTCCACGCAGGCAGCTGCACCGCACGCGCACGCGCGCTCTTGGACAGCGTCACGCCGAGCATCTCCAGCACGATGCGCTGCACGTTGTTCTCCGGCTGCGCCTCGGTGAGGCCGAGGGAATTGACCTGCACGCCGTAGCGGAACCGTCGCTTGCCTGCATCCTGCACGCCGTAGCGCTCTCGCGTGATTTCGTCCCACAGTTGCGTGAACGCGCGCATCTTGCACACCTCTTCGACAAACCGAATGCCGGCGTTGACGAAGAAAGAAAGGCGGCCGACCACATCGGGGAGCCGATCGGCCGGGAGTTGACCCGAGTCGCGCACGGTGTCGAGCACCGCTATGGCTGTTGCGAGCGCGAAGGCGATCTCCTGCACGGGCGTGGCCCCGGCTTCTTGCAGGTGATACGAGCAGATGTTGATGGGGTTCCACTCGGGAGTGTTCTGCACACTCCAGGAGATGAGATCGCTGGTGAGACGCATCGAGGGCGCCGGCGGGAACACGTACGTGCCACGGGACAGGTACTCCTTGATGATGTCGTTCTGCGTGGTGCCGGTCAGTGAGGTGCGCGCGATGCCCTGTTCGTCGGCGGTCGTGACATACAGCGCATAAAGCCACATTGCCGTGGCATTGATCGTCATCGAGGTGTTCATACGATCAAGCGGAATCTGATCGAGCAGCGCACGCATGTCGCCCATCGCGACGACGGGAGTGCCAACCTTGCCCACTTCGCCACGCGCCATGGGAGAGTCCGGGTCATAGCCGGTCTGCGTGGGCAGATCGAACGCGATGGACAGGCCCGTCTGGCCCTTGTCGAGGTTGCGGCGGTACAGCGCGTTGGAAGCCTTGGCAGAGGAGTGGCCCGCGTAGGTGCGCATCACCCAAGGCTTGCTGCGTGCCATCCTGCACCTTTCGATTTCGCACCCGACGGGTTACGATTCTTGCATATCCTACTATCTGAGGTCCACATAATCTGCGGGACCGAAACTCGGGAGACATCATGGAGTTTGAGACCCTCGGGTGGACCGTAGACGACGGCATCCTCACCCTCGCGCTGGATAGACCCGAGAGCCTCAATGCCTTCACGGTCTCCATGGCCAACGAGCTCATTGCCGCCTACGACCGGGCAAGTTCTGACGACTCCGTTCGCGCCATCGTGGTGACCGGATCGGGCAAAGCCTTCTGCGCCGGGATGGATCTGAGCGGCGAAGGCAATGTCTTCGGCCTCGACGAATCCCTCACCCCCACGATGGCCGACCTGCGCAATCGCGCCGACGATCCGCAGATCCGCGACGGTGTGCGCGACACCGGCGGACGCGTGTCTCTCGCCGTCCAGCGCTGCACCAAGCCAGTGATCGCCGCCATCAATGGTGCGGCCGTCGGCATCGGTGCCACCATGACGCTGCCGATGGATGCGCGTATCGCATCAACCCGTGCGCGCATCGGGTTCGTGTTCGGACGTATCGGCATCGTTCCCGAGGCCGCATCCACCTGGTTCCTGCCCCGCATTGTCGGCATCGACAAGGCACTGGATCTGTTCTACAGCGCCGACATCCTCAACGCCGAGCAGGCGCTCGAGTACGGACTCGTGCGCGAGGTCGTGGCCGAAGAGGAACTCCTGCCCGCGGCCTACGCGCTCGCCGACCGATGGACCCGCGGGCGCTCAGCGGTGTCCACCGCACTCATGCGCCAGATGGCCTACCGCAACAGCGCGCTGCCCGACCCATACGAGGCGCACCTGGTCGACTCGCTCGCGATGTTCTACACGAGCATCGGTGACGGCAAAGAAGGAGTGGCCTCGTTCCTAGAAAAGCGCGATGCGCACTTCACATCGAAGGCGTCAACAGGCATGCCAACGTTCTATCCGTGGTGGTGAAAGAAGGCTTGGTCTATGCCTTGGGCACTGTGAAGATGATCGCCTCACCCTGTCCGCCGCCGCCGCACAGGGCGACCGCACCGGTGCCGCCGCCACGGTTCTTCAACTCATAGATGGCCGACAGCAGGATGCGAGCTCCACTCATGCCCACCGGGTGACCGAGCGCGATGGCGCCACCGTTGACGTTGACGATCGCATCGTCGACGCCGAGGTCACGCGCTGATGCGAGTCCGACACTTGCGAAGGCTTCGTTGATCTCGACGACGTCGAGGTCGGCGACAGTGATGCCACCCGCGCGCTTGAGCGCATCCTTGATGGCAGCGGCGGGCTGGAGGAGCAGTGAGGGATCGGGGCCAGCGACTTCACCGTGCGCCACGATCTCGGCGAGCCACGTGAGGCCGTGCTCCTGCGCGTACTCCTTGCTGGTGATGACAAGTGCGGCTGCGCCATCGGACAGCTGCGAGGCGTTGCCCGCGGTGATGGCACCCTCCTTGTCGAATGCCGGACGCAAGGACCCGAGTGACTCAGCGGTCGTGTCGGCACGAATGCCTTCGTCCACCGCCACCATGACGGAGCCCTTGCGACCCTTGACCTCGACCGGCACGATCTCCTGCGCGAATCGACCGGACGACGTTGCTGTTGCAGAGAGCTGATGCGAGCGGGCCGCAAAAGCATCCATGTCGCCGCGCGTGAGTCCGTACGGCTTGCCGTACTTCTCTGTCGCAGCGCCCATCGAGATCGCATCAAAGCCGCACACGAGCGCATCCTGATCAAGGGCGTCCTTGGTCGTGACGCTGCCGTACTTGTATCCCTGGCGCGCACCCATGAGCAGGTGGGGCGCACCGGTCATCGACTCCATGCCGCCAGCGATGACAACCTTGTGGTGCCCGGAGCGAATTGCCTGATCAGCCAGCGCGACGGCGACCAGACCCGACAGGCACAACTTGTTGATCGTGGTGGCAGGCACAGACATCGGGATGCCCGCAGCCGCGGCGGCGGGACGCGCAGGATTAGGCCCGGCACCGGCTTGCACGACATTGCCCATGATCACCGAATCGACCTGATCGGCCGCAATAGCCGAACGGGCCAGTGCGCCACTGATGGCAACAGCACCGAGTTCAATCGCCGACAACGAGGAGAAGACGCCGAGCAACTTGCCGATCGGGGTACGCGCGCCGTCAATGATCACAGAAGTGGTCACGGTGTCTCCTCAGTGCCGAACAAGTGAATGGGCGTCCTACCGGGCTCTCGAGGGTAACGCACCGAATTCCGGCGCCCTCTCGTGGCCAACCCCTACAGTTCCGTGAAGCAGGGCACGCAAAGTCCGCGCGATGAGGAGTGACATGGTCCAGCGCACGGCGGTCATCAGCGGTGCCGGTACCGGCATCGGCGCCGCATGCGCGCAGGCACTCAGTTCATCCTGCGATCGACTCGTGCTCGTCGGGCGCCGTCTGGAGAAATTGCAGGAGGTTGCCGCGACACTGCCGGGCAACGTACAGGTGCATGTGGGCTCCTGTGACCTCAGTGATCCGCAGTCCGTGCAAGACCTCGCCGACTGGGCGCGGGCCGAGCTGGGCAGCGTTGACGTCATCGTCAGCAATGCGGGGTCGGTGCAGCCTCCACTCGGTGACTCCCTGCAGACCATGGCTGACGCCTGGGCGAGCACGTACCTGGCCAACACCATCAGTGCGGTCCTGCTGATCGAATCCCTGGCACCGCTGCTTCCGCGCCCGGGCGGTCGGATCGTCATCATCGGCTCAGCGGCTGCACGGTCGGGCAATGGCAGCCCGGCGTATGCGGCAGCCAAAGGTGCACTGCAGACCTACGCCATCTCCCTCATGAGACGCCTCGGACCCGAAGGCATCACTGCCAATGTCGTCGCCCCCGGGTACACCGACGGCACCGAACTTGTGGCGGGGCGCATCTCGCCCGAGCGCAAGGAGCGGCTGCTGCGCGGCATCGCCACCGGACGTCCCGCGGCGGCGGCTGAGATCGCGCACATCGTGGCGTCACTCGCCGCACGCGAGGCCAGCTTCATCAATGGCGAAACCGTCACGGTCGACGGTGGGCCGGTCGTGTCGGGCTAACCACAACACAAAGGAGAAACATGAGCGAGTTGGACGCAACCGATCAGGCCCGCATCGACGTCGTCACGGCCTTGTTCGCCGCCTGGTCCAGTGGCGATGCCGATGCTCCGCGGCAGTACCTCACCGAGAATCCGATCCTGTGGGACAGCGTGGGTGGACTGAAGGAAGGCTGGACGGCCATCCGCGAGTACTTCGCGCACGGCCTCGAGCGCTACCCCGATCTGGTTCTGGTGCCCACCGGCGAATTCTGGGCCCGCCCCGATGGATTGGCCTTGCAGTGGCAGATGAGCGCGACCGTCATCGATGACTCGATGGGCGCGGGACACCTGGGCAAGAAGTGGATCGTCCCGGGACTGTCCTACGTGGTGTTCGACGGACTCAAGGTCGCCGCCGAGTACGACTACCACGACAAGGGCGCGCGGCAGCGATCACTCGAGGGCTGACACTGCCCCTGCCATAGCCACTGCGGCTGACACATCGAGCGCACAGGTCACGGCGGTCCCCAGCGCTCCAGTAGGCGTCGATGCAGTTCGCTCACCATGCGCGGGGTGATGAGCTGCTGCATGGTCAGTCGACGGAACAGGAACGGGGCCACGACGTCCTCGACGCCCTGCTTCACATCTAGCCGAGGATCGAATGCACCCGTCTCCTTGCCCTCGGTGATGATCGATGCGGCGCGTGAGCGCGTCTGCGAGAACATCCGACGCTGCACTGCCGCGAACGCTTCATCACGCGCCGCGCCTTCCATCAGGGCAAGCAGCAGCGCGACATAGGACGGATCGTTGAGGCGTCGCGCGTAGTCGCGCAGGTAGGCCAGGAGCCCTGCCTCGGGATCAAGGTCGCGCGGCAATGGCTCACTGTGCATGAGGAAGTCGAAGACCTCGCAGGCAAGGGCCCCAAGGTCGGGCCAGTTGCGGTAGATCGTGCTGCGGGCCACCCCGGACGCTTCGGCGAGCCGCTCGGCCGTGAGGCCCGCCGGGCCCTCGGCCACCAATACGTCGCGCACGGCATTGAATACGGCCGTCTGCGTGCGAGTGAAACGAGCATCGGTCATGGCGCCTCCGCACAGGTGATGTCGATGAGTTGATTGAGGAACCTCAGGGACACCGCAACACCAATCGCGAGCTGATCGGCAGTGCGGCGCGGTCCATGCTCAAAAACGGTCAGCGCCGTCAGGTTGACGCAGGCCCCACGGAAGTGGTTGTAGGCCAGCCACATGCGCCACTGGTCGTCGGTGAAGGACACCTGAGCAACGTCGTGCAGGCGTTGCTTCCACGCAGTCGCGTCCATGATGCGCCGTCCCCGGATGAGTGCGAGGTAAGCCCAGTCCTCCGCCGCATCACCGACGTGGGCGAACTCCCAGTCGAGCACTGTCAGCCCATTCATCGCATCGAAGAGTGCATTGCCCGGACCTGCGTCGCCGTGAACGATCACGCTCGGCCCGGTGGGCGAGAGATTGCGACGAAGCCACGCGGCCGCATCGTCGATGAGCGGAATCGTGCGCGGGGCATGCTGTCGGTACAGCGCCAGCCACCCGTCGATGTTGTCGGCGATGACCTGATCAGGCGTGCGTTGGCCAGGGTCGAGGACTGCGGTCGGCAGCGCGTGCAAGTCCACCAGCGACCGGATGATGTCGTCCAGCCCTTGCTCATCCAGTCGCACGACACCGTCGACGTACTCCATGACCATGCAGGGCTGCCCCAGGATCTCACCGGTCGCCTCGACGTGACGCACCTCGGGCACGCCATATCCGGCCGCACGCACCGCGCGCATAGCTGCGACCTCACCGACAGTGTCCGTGCCAAACATGCCACCCTGCTCCACACGCACCACAATGCGTGACGTGACCGCCGGCTCAGTCATTGTGGCGCGCCACATGCGTCGCGAGAATCCACCGCCGATGACCGTCGCGTCTGTAATCGTGACGTCGTGGCCACGTTGAGTGGACAACCAGCGCGCAAGTGCTTCGGCCTCAGTCACCGGCACAGGCACGACGTGATGTTCGACATCGGTGTCATGGCTGGTGAACACTGACATCAGCGGCTGCGCCGTCTGAAAATCCTCACGTGCCCACGCCACGAACATCGGTCGCACAACCGCAGCCCGTCCGTCGTTGGTGGCGAGCGCCTCGGCCGCCACCTCGAGCGCCTCGTGCGGACTGCAGCGCAGCAGCACGGCCAGTTCCTCGCTGCGCAACAACCACGGATCATCACCGCAGGTGCGCAGATACTCGGCTACCCCGTCCCACTGGCGGGGGCTGCCGGCATCGGGATCACGCATGGCCTCCGCAACCAGCGAGGCGAGCATGGTCATGCACCAAGCCGCTCTGCCGCCACTGCCTCCAGCGCGAAGTCGTAACCCGCGCCCCACATGGGATCGGCCATGGCGTCGGGCGCATCGATGAGCGGGCTCGCACAAAACCACTCGTAGGACTGCTCGTGGCCGACATGAAATCCACGCTCGCGAGCGAGTCCCAGCGAGTTCGCTCGCTCGAGAGACAGGATTCCGTGATGGCGATCTTTGAACAGATGGCCGTAGAGCGGTCCGGGTGCGTCGAATCCGTCCGGAACCATAAGGACGCGTGGCTCGACACCCACGAGTTGCGCGAGTTGCGCGACGTACTCGGCTGATGAGCAGCCCTGTCCGGTGGTGTTGACGACCTGACCGAATGCTGCCGGCTGCATTGCGAGCTCGACAAGGTTGACGCAGAGGTCGTCGACGTGACCATAGGACCCGGTGACCAAGCCGCCATGGGGCACGAGGATCGGCAGGCCTCGACGCAACCGCAGGAACATCGCGGCCTCCATGTCGAGGATGTTGTTGTCGGGGCCGTAGATCGCGGCAGGGCGAGCGATGGAGCCGGGGAATCCGGTTGCCGCACACCGATCAAGAATGACGCGCTCCGCGTATGCCTTGAAGCCACCGTAAGTCGACGAAGGCTCGTCGCGCACGGGCTGATCCTCGGTCCACGGCATCAGACCCGTGGGCGCATAGGCCATGATCGACGAGACGAAGACGTACGCACCCACGGTGCCGTCCAGCATCCTGATGAGATCTTCGAACTCACCGCCACCCGCGGCCATCACGAAGCCCGATACATCGATCACCGCAGCCCATTGCGTCCCGGCCAAGGCGTTGGTCATGGATTCGGTACTGGTGCGGTCGCCCACGATGCGCTGCACCCCGGGTGGCAGGTCACTGGTGGTTCGGCCGCGATTGAGCACCGTCACCTCGTGGCCCTCACGAACCAGCAGGTCGACGAGACGGCGACCGACGAACGTGGAGCCGCCAAGGACGAGGGTCTGCATGACCAGAACTATAGGAGATTTGTGGGACACAATGTCCCACAGTCCCTAGAATTCGAGCATGACGCCTCGACTAACCAAGATGGATGAATATCCGCGCCACCAGATCGACGGCACATTCGATTCGGTGGCCAGTGATTCGGTCAATTGGAACGATGGCTTTTACTTCACCCTCGCCGACGAGCGCACCGGGGCATCCCTGTTCGTGGGACTACGCCTGTACCCCAACACCGATGTCATGGACGGGTTCGCATGCGCAACCCTCGACGGGCGCCAGTACAACGCACGGTGGTCGCGTCGACTGCGTCCGCGCAACGATGAACTGCAGGTCGGACCGCTGCGTCTGGACATCGTCGATCCGTTGAGCGTCCTGCGGCTCAGTTGTGCGGCGAGCGAGTACGGCATGCTCTTCGATCTCGAGTGGACCGGCTTGCATGAGCCCTTCCTCGAGGAGCCGATCGTGCGGTACGAGGGCGGTCGCAAGACCTACACGCGCAACAACTTCGACCAGTGCTGCATCGTCCAGGGCACACTCACCGTCGGTGGACGCACGCTGGAGGTGAATCCGCAGACGTGGGTCGGCGTCCGTGACCACTCCTGGGGACACGGCCGCACAGGTGGCGGAGCTCATCCAGCATCAGCACCCTCGTCCGCGGCCGATCCCCGACGCGGGTTCGCCATGCGACAGTGGACCATGGTGCGCATGCCTGATCGCGTGATGTTCTGGCAGTTCCACCTGCAGGCCGACGGCACGTTCACGCCGTTTGAGTCCATCGTCATTCCGCGTGACCCGTCCCAGCCGCGATGGGCGTACACCGACGCGGTCGTCACGCATGCGCGCATCGATGGACTGCCGCGCGTCGCCTCGTCGACCATCGCGATGAGCCGTCCCGACGGCACCATCGACAGGTACCGACTGGACCCGGTTGGCTGGCCCGTCTACCTGCAAGGCGGCGGCTATCACGATGGGTTCGACGACCACCTCGGCCGCGGTGTCTATCGCGGCGAGGAGCACCACGAGGGTGAGCAATGGGACGTGCGACATCCCATCAACGTGGGCGACCCGACGGGCAACTTCCGTCAGCGCGCCGATGCCTGGGCCGAGCAATTCGCCACCTGCCAAAATCTGAGCGACCCCGCTGATCGCGGGTTCGGTCACCAGGAGTGCGTGCTCGCCCCATAATTCCCGCACCAACCGACAGGAGAGCGATGGACCGCGATCGATTGCAGGCATTCCTCAATGCCGTCGAGCCCGACCGAGGCGCAACGGTCCTGGAGTGCCTGCCCATCCCCGGCGGTTACAGCCGCGACACCGCTCGCGCGACCGTGCAGTGGGCCGATGGCACGACCGAGTCCTTCTTTCTTCGTGGTGATCCGCCTATCGACGCATCCGTATTCCGCAGTGACCGCGACGATGAGTGGTTACTCCTGAATTCTCTGGTCAACTCGCCCACTTTCAACATTCCCCGCCCGCGCTACTACGACGCCACCGGCGAATATCTGGGCTGCAAATGCATCGTGGCCGAGGCGATCCCGGCACAGTCGATGTTCGCCGCACTTCAGACCGAGACCGACCTTGAGGCAGCCAAGGCCCGTTTCGTCGACGTCATCGCCTCCATCCACGCCATGCCATTGGACGTTCTGGATGCCCAGATCGCGCGACCGGAGAGCTGGCGGTCCCACATGGACGAGCTCATCGGCCGACTCGACGAGATCCAAGCGGGACTTCAGGAGTCCAACCCGGTGCTGCACTACGTGGCGCGGGTCATGCGCGAGAACCTGCCGCGCGAGGTGCCGCTGGCACTTGTGCACGGTGATGTGCAGCCCGGCAACGTGCTGGTGCCTGAGGGATCCGCACCTGTCGTCATTGACTGGGAGTTCTCGCAAGTCGGTGACCCTCGACAAGACCTCGGGTACTTCCCGCAGGTTCCTATGCCGCCACTGCTCTACCACCCGGATCCGGAGAAGTTCTGTGCGCTGTATCGCGAACGCACCGGTATGGCCGAGCAGGACCTCAACCCCTTGATGGTCGACTACTTCCTCGTGCTCGGCACCGCCCACCTGCAGCAGAACATGCTCATGGGTGCCGAGGCGGTGGCACAGGGCGAGCATCGCGGCATCATGGGCACGTACCTGATCATCGCCATCACGCACTTCCATAACCTGTACCTGAACTACACCGAACAGGTGTCCGGCTCACGGAAGGCCAGCGCATGATCACCAGACCGTCCACCCCGCAGATTCTGCGAGACCTGCAGGTCGAGGTTGAGCGCGAAATCCTGCCGATGATGCCTGATCCGGTCTCGAAGATGCGGGTGCAGATGCTGCTGGCCGTGCTCGGCAATTGCGCAGTGCGCAGTGCGCATGAGATCGCGTGGATGACGCAGGAAACCGCCGAAATCATCGAGTACGCACGCGAGGTCGCGAATGCTGTCAGCGACGACGCACGCCGACCGGTGATGATGCAATTGGACACTATTCACGTAGACGACAGTCTCCACCTCGACGATGTGGCAGCGGCGTACTCTCGTGCCGGCTACGCACTTTCAGCCGCGCTCGACGCAGCGATGGACGCTTACCTCAACGACCTCGTGCTGCGCGGCGAGGCACTGCTGCGGGCGCGCGTGACACGCGAGCAGGAGATCGCCGGCGGCTCGGCGACCACCGGACGCTGACCTCACTGCGTTCCGCCAAGGGGCGCACCATCTGACAGGAGAGGGACATGGACCGCGATCGACTGCAAGCCTTCCTTGATGCGGTCGAGCCCGAGCGCCGGGGGACCGTGCTCGAATGCCATCCCATGCCGGGAGGCCACGGCCGCAATGCAGCTCGCGCAACCGTGCAGTGGACAGATGGCAGCACCGAGTCCTTGTTCCTTCGCGGCGACCCACCAGAAGGCTCATCGATCTTTCGCAGTGACCGGGACCTCGAATGGGCACTGCTCAACGCCCTGGCGGTCTCCCCCACTTTTCGCATCCCCCGCCCGCGCTACTACGACGCCACAGGTGAGTACCTCGGCAGCCGTTGCATCATCGACGAGGCGATCCCCGCGCAGTCGATGTTCACCGCCATGCAGACCGAGACCGACCTTCAGGCCGCCAACGCCCGCTTCGTCGACGTCATCGTGTCTATTCATACGATGCCGCTCGACGTGTTGGGTCCCGACATTCCTCGACCGGCCAGTTGGCGGGCGCACATGGACTCACTCATCGGCCAGCTCGACGAAATCCAAGCCGGCCTACAGGAGTCCAATCCGATACTGCATTACGTAGCGCGCGTCATGCGCGAGAACCTTCCCCGCGCGGTGCCCCTCGCCCTGGTGCACGGAGACGTGCAGCCCGGCAACGTGCTCGTCCCCGAGGGCCAGGCCCCCGTGATCATCGACTGGGAGTTCTCCCACATTGGCGATCCGCGTCAGGACCTCGGAATGCTGGCTGCCATCACGTACGCCTACAAGAATTCTCCGGCGGAATTCTCCGCGACCTACCGTGAGCGCACCGGGATGGCCGACGAGGACCTCAATTCGCTGCTGGTCGACTACTTCCTGGTCCTGGGCACCGCCCGCCTGCTGCAGCACATGATCTTGGGTGCCGAGGCCTTGGCCCAGGGCGAGCATCAGGGCATAAAGGGGCCCTACCTGATCAAGGCCATCACGCACTTCCACAACCTGTACCTGAACTACACCGAACAGGTCTCAGGCTCGCGTAAGGCCACCGCATGATCATCCGACTCTCAACGCCGCTGATGCAGCTGTCCGCCACCTGCGGTGTTCACTACGTTGTGGGATAGAACCGATCGCGCCCGGACGTGGCCAGGACTTCCTTGCCACTGTCCACAGTCATGACAGTGCCGTTGACGAACGATGACTCATCGCTGGCCAGGAACAAGAACGCCTGCGCGAGATCCTGCGGCATCGGTGCCCGGCCCGTGGGGTACTTGGCACCCATGAGCCGCGCTGCTTCTTCAAGGTTGTCACGGTCGCCGGTGGTCACGCCTGCCGTGAGCGAGGACACCGTGGCGCCGGGGGCGATGGCGTTGGCCCGCACGCCGTAGGGCGCGAGCTCCACTGCCGCTGACTTCGACAGGCCCACCACGCCGTGCTTGGCGACGGTGTACACGTGCGGGCCGAGTCCGGCCTGCACCCCCGCGGTGCTGGTCGTATTGATGATCGACCCGGAGCGCTGTTTCTTCATGACGACGGACGCGAGCTTGGTGCCCAGAAACACGCTGGTGAGCAGGATGTCCATGGTGCGCAGGTAGTCGGCTAGCGAGGTGTCCGACAGCGGTCCGGTGACTCCGACGACGCCAGCATTGTTGACCATCACATCAAGCCCGCCGAATGAGCTCACGCATGCGTCGATCGCTGCCTGGATATCTGCCTCAGAGGTCACATCGGTGCGCAGGAAGGCCACAGAGTCACCCATCTTCGCGGCTAGCTTCTCGCCGGCCTCCACATCGAGGTCCGCGATGATGCAGCGCGCGCCCTCCTCGACATAGCGCTGCACGACGCCCGCACCAATGCCACGTGCACCACCGGTGACCACCGCGGACTTACCCGCCAGGCGCGCCATCAGTGACCGTCGCTCATGGTGAAGCGGTCCAGCATTGTGAGGCGTGACTCATCACGACCCGCGGCCCCGGCCGCGATCACCTCGCGACTTTGGATCTTCCAGCCACGCGTGCGTCGCGTCCAGGTATCGACGTACCGACCATGCAACGTCCACTCTTTGCCGTCGACACCACGGTGCCACGCGGTGACCAGGCTCTCGGCATTGGCGTAGTCAGTGCCGGTGAACTCAATGGTGATGTTGGACAGGGCATGCGAGGTGCGCTCGTAACGCGAGAGGGCGCCCTGCAGCATGCCGCGAATGGCGTCGGTGCCCTCGACCCACTCGGCGCCACTGACCCGCATTCGGCAGTCATCCTGAAACACCGTGAGCTGCGTCTCGATGTCTGCCTGATCGGCCGCCTTGGCATACCGGTACATCAACTGCTCGATCTCATACCGGTCGGGAATCCGCAGGCCGTCCACGGCGTACTCGGGCATGGTGCTCTCCTCTTCTTACGGGATTCTCAGACGAGCGCCGCGACCCGCATGAGGCCATCAGCGATTTCTTGAGCGGTCTTGCGTGCGTCCTGCTCACGCAGGCGGGTGGAGATGACCTCCATCGAGAACGTGGTGTCGGGCTTGAACTCATCGCGCATGCGCAGCAAGCCCACGATGTCGAACTCACCCTCGCCCAGAATGCGGCGGTTGGCCAGGCAGTCGTCGTAGAGGTTGGGGTCCTCGGCGATCACCGTGCCGTCGTTCATCTGAAGTGTGGAGATGTAGGGCCACACTCCGTCCAGGCACGAGAAGTCCAGGCCGGCGCGGTAGACGTGCCAGATGTCAAGACACAGACCCACATTCGCGCGGCCCGCCCGCTTCACGATGTCGGCGCCGATGGCCGGCGTGGTGACGTTGGTGAA
>Ga0136641_1000742_pt1 | contig 13835 bp, 12 predicted proteins | sample EliLak1302023Y_FD_115312 | JGI IMG/M metagenome (GOLD analysis project Ga0136641, IMG submission 115312) | Freshwater microbial communities from Elizabeth Lake, Yosemite National Park, California, USA - 13020-23Y | ecosystem: Environmental > Aquatic > Freshwater > Lake ...
AGTTTAATGTGCCTTGGTGGCGCAGTGGTTGGTTACGCTGGCGTACCTGGCGTTGTCCAGAAGCTGGCCTGGCTTACTTGAACTGGGCAAGCACTCTTACCAACGAAGAGTTTCTTGACGATGACAAGAAGTCTGAAGCTGTTCCTACTTATCAAGCCACTGCCGCTAAAGAGATTATCGAGCTTTATACTTGGTGGACTACTACATATCGAAATCGGCCAGACCCATACGAAATAAGTGGCTGGACTGCGGCATGCGAAGCAAGCCGCAGTGCCAATGACGGCAAATTAAGTTGGAGCGGTGATAAGAGTCCTGAACTCAAAGCCATGAGCGATGCCGCACACAAAAAACTTCGTGAAATTGAAGAGGCATACGAAACAGAAGACGAAGCCATGATGATTCGTCTTATCAAGATTAGACAAAGCCTTTGGACATGATATCACAAAAGGTTATCCTGCTCAAACAGGTCAGAGATAAATTGAATGAAGTTGGGCCGGGCATGTGCTTGGCCAAGTGGTCTCAACTTACACTGCATTTACAAAATGGGCATAACCACAGTTGCCATCATCCTAACACACATCTAGTGCCGTTAGAGGAGATAGCAATTGAGCCTAGTGCCTTGCACAACACTAATTACAAAAAGTCTGTAAGAAAACAAATGATGACGGGCGAACGTCCTAACGAATGTCATTATTGTTGGAATGTAGAAGATAGTGTACCCAAGGGTCGAGATGATATATTCAGTGACCGCGTGTTAAAAACTAAAGAGCCCTGGTCCTTAGCATTAAAAGATAAAGTGATGGAACTAGGATATAAAGGCAATATCAATCCTAGCTATATAGAAGTCAGCTTTAGTCACGGGTGCAATTTAAAATGTGCTTACTGTAGTCCTCATATCAGTAGCAAATGGATGGAAGAAATTAATCAATACGGTGGATACCCGACTAGTAGAAACTATAATGATCTAGCTCATATCAAGTTCCAAGGCAAAATGCCAATTCCAGAAAGAGAAGATAATCCGTATGTTGATGCGTTCTGGGAATGGTGGCCAGATCTTTATCCATCATTGCATACATTTAGGATTACCGGTGGCGAGCCTTTAATGACCAAACATACTTTTAGAGTTTTGGATTATATTATTGAACATCCTAATCCTAAAATGGAATTGGCAATCAACAGTAATTGCGTAGTAGAGGATAAGCTGTTTGATAAATTTATAGAAAAGGTACAACTGATAGAGCAGAAAAAATCAGTGCGCTCAATTACATTGTTTACTAGCTGTGAGGCACACGGAGCAAGAGCAGAATATATAAGAAATGGATTAGATTATAACAAGTGGTTATCTAATTGTAATAAATTGCTGACCTTAGTTCCTACTATACACTTTTCAATTATGAGCACCTACAATGCTCTTTCGGTAACATCATATATAGATTTTCTAATCGATGTATTGGATCTCAAAAGACAATATAACAATGTTCATAGAGAAATAGGAATTGATATTCCTTATTTAGATCACCCCAAATGGCTTAATGTGGGTATACTTACACAACAATTTAAACCTCTTATTGCTACGCAATTAAGGTATATGAGATCTAATTTAAAAACTACACATATTCATTTTGGTTTTAGAGAAAATGAAATTGCCAAACTAGATCGAATTCAGTATTTACTTTTGGATGAGCCCGACCCTGTAAATCAAAAAGATTTTGCATTGTTTTTTAACGAGCATGACAAACGCAGAAACACAGACTTTTTAACTACTTTCCCAGAAATGACTGATTTTTGGCATTATTGCAAGAGCTTGACATAAGTACTCTTCGGTGTTATAATAGTTTTATTGTTTAACACACTAGGAGCAAAAATGGCTAAAGTAGCAACCAAAACTCGTGTAACTAAGAAGCAGGTTATTGCACACCGTACTCGTGTTGTCAAAGATTACAGCCCAACTTGGGAAGGTGCCGAGTTGCTTTCTACAGATGAGTTTAGCAAAAAGTTCCGAGGTGCAATGGATTACTATCGTCTAGAGTTCAACGGTAAGGACTTGAAGCCTGCAGTGGTCAAGTGGATGACTAGTGTAGGTTGTGCCACCCAAGATATTTCAGCATTTAAGAAAACTAAAGATAGCCGTTGCGGTGGCACAATGGGTGCTATCGCTTCATGCTTACTTCGCGGCATGCCAGCTGTTCGAGCAGACTTTAATGAGGGACGAGACACAGCCGCATGGCTAAGGTTGCAGATCGTGCAAGTGATACAGGCAGGCAAAAATGATGCACAAGAAGAGGAAACACAAGAAATCAAGCCTGCAGTTATACAGCCCAGTATTCAAGATAGATTGCGTGAAACTGCCTACAAGATGACAGAAGAAATCGAGTCCGCTATGGAGCAGTGGAAAACAGATCCGGACAGTTTTGACCCCAAGGCATTTAAAGTGATTAATGTCCTCAAAGGTTATGATGCAAAGGCCGCGCATGCTAGAGTGATCCGTGAGTTTTATCAAAGCTCGCTCAATGAACTTTTGGAATTGGCTGGCTCAAGTCCAGATCCACAGTTGGTTGAGGGTTACAGCCACCGCAGTCGCAAGCAGGTGCGCAAACTGTTGGACTTTCTCACAGAAGTGAATGAAGCATGCACCATGCTGATGCAAGAAGCCAAAGTAAATCGTGCTCCTCGTGCAAAGAAGGCACAACCCAAAGAAAAGATTGTTGCCAAGCTAAAATACATGAAGATTAATGAGCCACTAAAGTTGGTAAGTATCAACCCAACAGATATTATTGGGGCTAAAGAATTATGGGTTTACAATAGCAAAACTAGGAAGCTGGGCAAGTATGTGGCCAACGAGTACATTGAATTGGGTGTGAAAGGTGCTTCCATAACAGGTTTCAACGAAACAGCGAGTGTGCAAAAGACCATACGCAAACCTGAGGAAAAGCTCAAAGAGTTTAAGGCTGCAGGCAAGGTGCAACTACGCAAGTTCTTGGAGGATATCAACGCTACAGATACCAAAATGAACGGTCGTATAAATGAAGAAACCATACTGCTTAAAGCAGTTTGAAACACATCGGGCATAGATAAATACTCTAAAGAGAGTGTTTTCTATGGCCCAAAAATTCGAAAATCTAACTAACACCTGGACCGGTGGTCCTGAAATTGATATAAACGGTGCTGGCCTCAGCTGGGAATCAAGTGCTGGAATTGTTAAGCTGGTATACCGCGTAGGCACCAAAGTTTGGACTAACGGTGACATTGACTTAGAAGAAAGCCGTAGTTATAAGATTGGCGATATCAGCGTTCTTAGCCAGGGCGAGTTGGGTGCAACTATTACTTCAAGCAGTCTACAGGAAGTAGGCGCACTGCAATATCTTGATGTACTAGGTGATACGAGTCTAGCTGAATTTGCCTACTTTAATGCAAGCTCACAGCGTTTTGGATTGAATACCTTTACTCCAAATGCCAAACTCAGCATTCTGGATAATGATATAGAAATTGTAGCAGGATCACTAAAGTTTGGCTCAGCCAGTATTGGCACATATACCAATCATGATTTGCACATTATTTCTGATAACACTCCAAGAATCACATTAAAAAATACCGGCGAAGTGGTCATGGGCAGTGCCGTAACTAACAATGCAGATGTTTACATCTATGGCAAACTAACTGTTCAAACCATAATATCCGACACAAGAGTTGATCGTTACAGCCCATTAGAATTTATTGCCAAACGAGACACCAGTATATATGGCCAAGGTCTTTTGTGGTCAGGCACGGGTGCGCAACGTCACTTGATCATGATGGCCAATCCAGATAGATTACAAAGCAGTGAGCATTTTGAATTGGCTCGAGATCGTTCTTATTACATAGATGAAACCATGGTGCTGAACGCTACCACACTGGGCAATACAGTAGTCAATTCTAGCATCAGCAAACTGGGCACACTAAGCAGTTTGGCTGTCCAAGGACCTGCAACCTTCCTCGGCGATATTGATGCCACACACAGCAATATAAGAGCCAAATCTCTATTGTTGACTACTGGACTTCAAACTCTTACTGTGTCCGGCAATAGACTTAACGCCAGTGACCATTTAAGTGTTGCAGTGGCGGAAGACGAAGTGTTTTATGCAGACTCAAGAGACATCACAATTGGCAACAGCCAAAACAAATCCAGAGCAGTAAAAATCTTTGGACAAGTGTCAGTGGGCGTGAACAGTGCAGACAGCGATGTGGAATTTGCAGTGGGTGGTAATTACAGCCTAGGTGGCAAAAAATTCATTTCTGCCACGAGTGCGCCTAGCCAAGGAACTTTTGCCAAAGGCGATGTATGTTGGAATGAATCTCCAGCGCCCGGCAATTATGTTGGTTGGGTGTGTGTACTAGACGGTGCTCCCGGCGAATGGATGCCATTTGGTGCAATCAACTATCAATAAAGTTGACATTGCGAAAAAATAGTATATAATAAGTATATGCGGACTTAGGCATTCATCCCGCAATATAAATTCTGCATGTCATTGCTTATTCAAGGAGAATACAATGGCAAATTATCTTTCTACAAAAACATACGGAAACGACCGTGGCTTGTCATGCTGTTTTAGACAGTGGCGATCGCAACACAGCCACTGTAAATTATTGCATGGTTACAGTCTTGGAATCAAATTGATTTTTGAAAGTGAAACACTAGATGACCGTAATTGGGTCATGGACTTCGGCGGACTCAAGGCCTTCAAAGAGTGGACAGAATACATGTTTGATCACACTTTGGTAATGGCATTGGATGATCCTGAATTCCAAACACTGATGCTGTTAGACGGCAGTGTGGCTGACGTGAGAGTGGTAGATGCTGTAGGCTGTGAAAAGTTTGCTGAACTGTGTTTTAAAACCATGCAAAGCATACTTGAAGCATTTCAGCAGGGACAGTCTTGGAACTTGTTGGCACAGGACGGCACTGTGAAAAACACATTCACTGCTAGGTACCCAACTGGAAAAGGTGTCAAACTACGCTCTGTAGAGGTATTTGAACATGCGGCTAACTCAGCTACTTACGAGGGTTAATCCGTACATTGAATGGATAGCCACTGCATCTTTCTTGGGTTCAGTGGCACTTACATCGCTGAATGTTTATCCTCAGTATCTTTACCTTAGTCTTGTAACCAATCTGTTATGGTTGGCAGTGGGCTTGATTTGGCGCAAATGGTCCTTGATCATAGTTGAGGCTGTGGTGTGTATCATGTATGCCATTGGCTTGATAAAATATTGGATGAATTGATGAAACAGTTTTGGAGACTTTGGGCCAAAGCACTGGGTGAAAAGTCAGGCACTACTAATGATGAATCGGACCGAATCGCTTGCATTAGGACCGTAATTGTGTTATCATATGTGCTTACAAACATTTTTATTATTCTCGGTGTCGTGAGACATTGGTAAAGGCACACATGAAACGTATAGGTTTTGCTTGCAAGTGGTTAGATGATCCCAGCGAAGTAAAAGGCATGAAGGTCAATGCCGCCAACAGAGAGCTGAATGGTAGGTCAACTACCATGCGTTGGCTACGTGAGCATCCACTAGAAGCCGAACAGCGGCAATATGACATCATGAATCACAACACCGCGGCTGCGGTCAAAATGATAGAACGCATTGCCACACTGCCGCCTGAAAGACGCATGGTGCGTCTTGGTTCAGAAATGTTGGCTGGCTATACTGAAAAAGATTGGATCGTGTGGTGGCAACGTAAAGAAGTGCAAGATCACTTAGAACGCATATTTGCACCTGTAGGTGAGGCAGCTCGCAAGTATGATGTGCGTATCAGTTTCCATCCTGGACAGTTTTGTGTGCTAGCCAGTGAGTCCGAAGAGATCCGTGATCGCAGTGTGCAAGAATTTGAATACCATGCAGACATGGCTCGCTGGATGGGCTTTGGCAAAACATTCCAGGACATGAAGATCAATGTGCATATTTCAGGCAAACAAGGTCCTGCAGGCATACGTGAAAGTTTGAAACGTCTCAGCCCAGAAGCCCGCAACTGTATAACTATTGAGAATGATGAAATGAGTTGGGGTGTAGATGCCAGCATAGAACTGGTTAAAGATTGTGCGCTGGTTTTAGACATTCACCATCACTGGATACGCACTGGCGAATACATGGATCCCACAGATGACCGAGTTAAACGCATCATAGATTCATGGCGTGGTGTACGACCTGTATGCCATTACAGTGTTAGTAGAGAAGATGTGTTGATTGATCATGTCAAGGATGTTGCGCCCGATCATGCTCTACTACTTGAACAAGGCTACAAAAAACAAAAGATGCGAGCGCACAGCGATTGGTATTGGAATCAACCCGTGACTGATTGGGCTCTCGGCTTCTGGGAGAACTTTGACATCATGTGCGAAAGCAAGGGTAAAAATCTAGCCAGTGAGCAGGTTTACAATAGAGCACTGGAACTGGATCTTATATAGGAATACTGCAACAACCAGATGGCTAATAAATTTTCTAAACCAGGTCGATCCGGTGGCAACAATCAGCGATCACAAAATAAACACAAATCAACCAGTCAAAAATTGTCAAGAGAACAACTGATCTTTAGATTGGAAACTCTTAGGGAAGAGTTGGAAGAAAATCCTAACCTTGACGCTAAACGCAAGGCTAGGATTGAAGAAGACATGCTAAATTACAACACTCAGCTGAGTAGATTTTGACTATTTGGCCTCGGGCTTTTTAACAGCTGGTTTCTTTTTGGCAGCTGGTTTCTTTTTGGCAGCTGGTTTCTTTTGGGCAGATACTACAGATTCAACCATAGCCTCAGTGGCTTGCACAGCAACTGGAGTTGGCTCTGGTATGTCCACTTTGTATGGTGCTTCTTGCTGAACTTCTGCTTTGGGCTTGATGCCAAACAATTTTTTGATGTGATGTAACATAGTTAAATCTCCGTTAAGTATGTATTTATAGATATATATCGATATGCACAATAGGATATTTTGATGATTATAGAAAGAATTATGTGGATATAAAATTTTAAATAAATATGCTATGTACAATTTTATCAAACATATCACAATCAACGAAGGCTCTACACCCAAGACTCTAGAGCAAACTCCGTTGCCTTACAGCAGAACAGCTTTAGCACCTGTCAAAAGCAAGGCCACATTGGATTATCACTATGGCGAATTGTACAAGGGTTACGTGGAACGCTACAACAAAGGTGAAGGTGATCCAGATTTCAATGAAGCAGGAGCCTTTTTGCATGACATTTATTTTAGACAATTCAAAAGTCCCAGCACAGGTAACTTGCCCACTGCTATATCTCTAAACTTTATCAACAAGCATTTTACCACCTTTGACAACTTCAAAGAAAAGTTTGAAAAGGAAGCCATGAAAATACAGGGATCAGGATGGGCCTACTTGGCCAGAGATGGCTCCATCAAGACCATTAGGAATCATCAGATCAAAATGGATATTATATTGTTAGTTGACTGGTGGGAGCATGCATGGGCCTTGGACTATCAAAGCGACAAGAAAGATTACCTAAATAACATTTGGCGCATCATGAACTGGAACGTGATTGGTTCTAGAATTGGTCAATTGTCTTGAGACTGCTCACAGGCATGTCCCACACTTTCCGACTTTCCACACCCTTTTCCTGCGCAAATTTTTTAGCATCACAGTTGCCGCACACATGGTAGTAACTGTTGCAAAGGCGTTTGGGATCCATGTTGCCCTTGTCTCTCTTGAAGAATCCCTGGCAACAATCACACTGAAACAACAGCACGGTTTTTTTCCGTAGATAGGTATGCACAGTGCCGTACCTACTGGTACGATAATGCGTATTAGATTCGTATTCACACGCTATGTACATGCAAGTATTTACATTAAGATTATAAAATACTATTGATAAATACCATATCGAGGGACTACTGTGATCACATTATCCGCATCAGCCAAAGTTAAAATACAAGATTTACTTTCAGAAGAAAACAATCCTAAACTGTCATTACGCACATTCGTGCAGGGCGGCGGGTGCAGTGGGTTCAACTATGGATTCACATTTGATGACACTGCAAATGAAGATGATTTTCAAGTGGACTGTGGCGCTTGGAAGGTGCTAGTGGACGGCATGAGCATGCAGTATCTGCAAGGGGCAGAAATAGATTACAAGGAGGATCTTGCTGGCAGTCAGTTCGTCATCAAGAATCCCAATGCAACTACCACATGTGGTTGCGGTTCAAGTTTTGGAGTTTAATATAAATGTCACAACAACTGATTGATATTGGTGTACAAGGCAATGACGGTACTGGTGACAGTATACGAGAATCTTTCCGCAAGGTAAATTCTAATTTCACAGAAATCTATGCTATTTTTGGCGCTGGTGGCAAGATTGGATTTACCAATCTAGCAGATGCTCCCGCATCATACGGCAACAGCCAAATCATAATGAGCAACACCACTGGCAGTGCCCTAACTGCTAGAACACTCAATCCAGGTGCGCACATTAAAATCGATACCACAAACAATTCAATAGTGACCATTTCAGCTGATCCTTCTGGATTGGTCAATGATGGCGCACCCAAGCTGATAGCGCCACTCAATGCCAACGGCTTTGCTGTTGGAAATGTGCCTAATCCAGATCAAAGCGTGGTAAACACATTCAACACTTTGTGGGGCACTAGCATAACTATCAACGATCTAGTGATCAATAAAGGTTATGCCGACACACACTACGTGCCATTGACAACCACAGTGACTGCCAATGGAGGCAGTGTTTCTTCTGTAAGCACAGCCTTGCGTATAAGATCACAGCCTTTGATACCTCAGATCACAGATGCTGACTATGATCCCACTTTGACCAGCAACTATGTGGCCACTGAAGCCATGCAGAGAAAAGACACAGTGTATCGTGGCGGTGACAGCATGACAGGTGCATTAGTACTTAATGATCACCCTAGTCCTGTAACGGGCACTGGTCCACAAGATGCCAGCAATCGTACAGCAGCCACCAAATACTATGTTGATCAAGCCACCTACTCCAGTAATGTCAATTTGTATGTGACTACCAGTGGTGACGACCTACAGCAAAAAAGCCCAGCCGGCAAGGAAGGACGTTATTGGCAATATGCATATGCCAGTATCAAGCAGGCATGTTTGGCTGCTGAAAATTTACAAAACTTAGCACAAACCGAACCAGGACCATATCGTCAACGCATCAGCTACACACTGGGCGCCAATGAATACTTTTCAACTGTGCAAGGCACTCCCACTCTGACCGGAGGTAACAGTGCAGTTCCAGGATATCCTGATGCAAGAGCTTTGTTGGAAAACAACATAACATTTATTCAAAACGAAGTTGTCAGCTATGTCAATAACAAATATGTTAACAGCTTCAGCTATGACAAAAACGCATACCTGACTAACTTTATAAATTTGATAGACGGCGTGACCTATGACCTTGTTGTGGGCAGTACCTATAATACCACAAGAGTGGCTACAGGAATCGTGGCAACAACAGGTGCTACCAGTCTGGCACAAACAGTTGATGCGCTTGAATACATTAGACAAACAATTATATCTTACAGTTATCTCAGTGCCAACACCAGCACCTATATCACCAACGTGATCAATGCGTTGTGCTATGACCTGGTGTACAATTCTACCTACAACAGTTTGCAACAGGCTCTGCTGTTTGGCAATGCCAACACAAATTTATCAGTGACGGAAGCCAATGCCATACTGACCAATCTGGGCAACAATATTCTTGGTCTGCAGGCCACTCCAAATATTTCCAGTGGAGCAGTAGTAACCACGGTTAGCGGTGGTATCAATAGCAATCTGGTCACAGTGGGTTCGCCTACCGGCATCGTGACCGGCATGATTGTAAGCGGTCCTGGTATCGGATCTGGCGCCACAGTGTCAGCCATCAATGGCAATGTTATCTCACTGTCTCAAAGCAGTACAGCGGCAGTTTCAGGCAATGCCACATTCGGTATCAATGCAATTAGTGTAACCAGTGCCAGTGGCATTGCAGCCGGACAGCTAGTCACCGGAACTGGTATCGCTAATGGCAGCACAGTTAGCGGAGTATCAGGCACTATCGTTATCCTTAATTTGCCGTTGACTGCTACACCGTCAGGACAAGGCAGATTTGCCATATCAACATTGGCTGGTCAAAACACCACGGCCACTACCCGTTTGAGCAACAGTATAGCAGCCATTGAAGCTATCCTGCTTACTGGCACAGTGAAAACACCAACATTCAATGCAATCGTTGGCACTACCTCAACTGGCCAAACCAGTGCGAGGGATCTACTGCTGACTAATATTCCTTTCATACAGGCTGAAGTAATCAGCTTTATAGGAGCCAACTATCCCAATCTGTCTTACAGTCAAACAAAATATAGAACAAATGTGCAATACATCATATATGCTTTGGTATATGATCTCATGTACGGAGGCAACACTGCCACTGTAGCTCTGGCTAAATCTTATTGGAACGGTGCTACCAGCACAGTGTCAGCTCTTGAACTGCCAGCTGTGATTGATGCGTACAACTACATCAACACTCTTGCACAGGCTATTATTTCAAATACTTCCCTGCCCAAGCAGTACCAGCTCAGTATCATACAGTATCAAAATACCACTCTAGTAAACGGCGTGAATTTAAGCACCAGCGTGTCATCAAACGTGGCCAATCTGGTAAGTGTCATACAATACAACACTGCGGTCAGCGTGGTACAATCCAGCACCACGGGAGTTGACAGCACACTATTAAGCATAAGAGCTGACATACTCAGCAACTCCAGCACTTATGCTAGCAATGCTGTCACTTATGAAAATAACAACTTTCCAGTCATAACAGATCAACCAACCCTGGACACTGTAACCAGTTTGTTTACGCTGGCCAAAAATTTACTTAATGCAGGCATAACATCTAGAATTACACCAACATTTGCTTTCCCAGGTGGGCTAGACGCAGGTATTCAAAGTGCGGCAACCCTGGTCAAGAACAACTTTGCTTTCTTGGTAGATGATGCATTGGGCTTGGTAAAATCTTCATACCTTAGCACTTTTAACACCATTACTGATACTGTGGAATATCGTAGACAGTTGCAATATGTTTTAGAAGGCATTTTGTATGACACAGTGTACGGAGGCGGCAACGCCAATGTTGGTTCAGTCACAGCAGCCAATAATCTTTTGCCCAAAACCAATGCGGCTACCAATGCCGCTGTGACACGTATGCGAAACAATGTGGCGCTGATCATATTAAATTCACCCATATCGCCCACATATCTTGCACAAATCAGCAGTGCCAATGTTCAGTATACCAATGGCGGTTTGACCAACGGAACAAATGGTGCCAACAGACTTGACACTGCTTTTGGTTTGATTACAGGCATACTTGGGGGAGGAACTGCTCCCAACATTGTTTACCCAACATTGACCACTTACAGTGCCACACTTCAGGCCGCAAGAACTGCTATTGCCCCCAATGAGATCACAATATCAAACGGCACACTTGTGTATCTTGATACCAAATACAAAGGTGGATTCAGTTACAACCAAGCCACATGCTTGCGTGATACAGGATTAATCATTGAGGCCATGGCCATTGACCTTATTGTTGGCGGCACATATCAAAGTATCAATGCAGGTAAAAGCTATTATCGAAGCGCCAGTGCATTGTTGGCCATTGGACAACAGTATGTGCAAACCAGAGACGCTTTGGTATATGCCAAGAGCTTGGGTATTCAATGTTTAAATCAAACACAAAACACAAGATACCAGCAAAGTTACCAACAGTACTTTAACGCAGGTTATACCGCTGCCGCACAAGCCATTACAGACTTCAGCACCAATATGGACACTCTGATCAGTATCATTGATAATGGTATTGGATCTGCTCCTACTCCAAGCTACGGTTCTGGTATATGGAGTATCTATTTCAACAATGGCGGCTTGACCAGTGTGGATCAAGGCAAGACCGGACAAAATCATATCATACCTGCCAAAGCGGTGGTAGGCGCTAACTCGGCAGCATCTGGTTTGATAGTGAGCTATACACCTAGTGCTGTGTCTGGACAGGATCTTATTCAACTAAGACTCACTCAACCCAAACTGTTCACTAGCGGAGAGCAGTTGGACTTTGGTGAAACTGTTAACCAACTCAACATCACGATCTTTGTGGAAAGCGGAATTTACCTTGAAGATTATCCCATACGCTTGCCAGCCAACACCAGCATCAAGGGAGATGAATTCCGTAGAACCATTATACGTCCAAAGGATCAAGAAAGTCAAAGTCCTTGGAGAAAGATTTTCTTCTATAGAGATGCTGTGATTGATGCCAATCAAATTGGCTTCTTAGATACCACATATGATTTTGCGGCCAACAGTCCTTTCACAAGTACCACAGCCAGCGTGAGCGGATACACTGGAGCAATACAAATTACATTGCCAAGTGCTGTGTACATTCAAAGCAGTTACATTGGCAAAATTATAACCGCAGGGGATGGCACTAACGGCAGTGCAGTTATAACCAGTGTGGCCAACAACGTGGCCAACTGTACGGTTATCAATCCTTTTGTTACTATAGGCACATTTGCCAGCGGCACATGGCACATGTATGGTACTATTAACTATGGCCGTCACTACTTGACTAATCCCCTGGACGTGACCAGTCCGGCCAAGAACAACAAACTTATGGATGCGTTCCTATGTAATGATCAGGTTCGTATCAGTAACATGACCTTCCAGGGCCATGGCGGCTTTGCTATGGTACTTGATCCAGCAGGACAAATCAAGACCAAATCACCATATGGACAGGTGGCATCAAGTTTTTCAAGATCTATCAATGCCAAAACATTTGCGGGTGGACAACTAGTTGACGGATTTACCGGCAGATTACGAGGCACCATTACCAGCATATCTTATGGTGCAATAACTGGTTTTAATACCAGTACCACTGTGAGTGCCAGTTACTTTAGGCAAGGTAGTAGCTATACTCCAACATCAGGCAGTGCAACTTATACCAACGTGGCCTTGACAGGAGGCACTGGCAGTGGAGCCACTGCTACTGTTACAGTGACCAACGGCAAAGTGGTAAACGTCAATGTGATTATTACTGGTACTGGATCAGGGTACACTGTGGGCGACGTTATCAGTTGCTCCAGTGCCAGCATAGGCGGTACAGGCACAGGTTTCAGCATACCAGTGTCCACTACAAGTGGCAATGGTTTGTATGTTACCGTGCAAGGCACAACCAGTGCAACTGGCACATATGTGAGTGGTGGCACCAGCACTACCATAGTGGTCAACAATGTTGTGGGCACGATTACAAACGGAATGGTAGTAAACAGTTTGGGTTCATTCACATCGGGACAAACAGTTACAGCAGTCAGCACCTCTGATAGTATCAGCTACACCGTCACAGTAAGCGGTGGGGCAAGTGCAACTCCATCAGGCACTATTGTGTTTGGCTTATCAAGTGGTCTGGATATAAGAGCTCCTCAGCCACCGTGCGCCTATTACGTGCAGGGCAATAGATATCAAGTGAATGATATCTTGAGTTTCAATGCCACTACTGCCAGTGTGGTGTTGGTGTTAGACACTAACACGCCATACAATGCCAAGGCCAATTACACCAATAGTTTACTCACACGCGATCTTGGTTTGAATATTGATGCTGTGTTATATGACATGGCCCTAGGCAGTAACTATCAAACAGTGAAAAACGGGTTGGCATATTTGAGATTGGATTCATATGCGTTCAAGACCAGTCAATTCAACACTGCCATAGCCAGTGTAAACTACGCCAGTACCTTGGTACAAGCCTTGACCAATGTGGCGGGCACACC
>Ga0136641_1000743_pt1 | contig 13834 bp, 15 predicted proteins | sample EliLak1302023Y_FD_115312 | JGI IMG/M metagenome (GOLD analysis project Ga0136641, IMG submission 115312) | Freshwater microbial communities from Elizabeth Lake, Yosemite National Park, California, USA - 13020-23Y | ecosystem: Environmental > Aquatic > Freshwater > Lake ...
CTACGTTATTAATGTTCCATACAGCTAATCCCTTGTTTGAAGGCACAGGGTTATTTACAGCTTCACAATCCTATACTTATTTTGCACCACTGTATCCACAATCAACAAATCCATTTGGTCCAGCATCTAATGCGGCTACTACAGCAGTGGCAATGGGCGGAGGTGGTGGATCGAGTGATTACAGTGCAAAAACATCGCCAGCATCCATTGGGGCAAATGGCGGCGCATCGGCAGCTTGCCATAGTGTTGGTGGCACCGCCGCACCTGGACTTATGGGAATACCAGGCGGTGGGTATGCAGGTGCAGTCAGTACAGGTACCTATTTTGGTGCTGGTGGTGCAGGTGCTGGTGGATCAGGTTCTATAGGCGGAGTTTCAACTCCGGGATTAGGACGTGGGGGTTCTGGAATTTCAAGTTCAATATTTGGGACACCTTATTATTTTGGTGGCGGCGGCGGATCATCCTCTTACTCTATCGCACCTGCAGGTTCAGGCGGGGTAGGTGGTGGTGGCGGTGGCGCACCTAAGAGTGTATATGGCGGCGGCTATGGAGATAGGAGTAGTATCTTCCATGCTCAAGATGGTGGTTATGGTTCGTTGGTCTCAGTTGCTAATCAGCCAGGCGGCAACGGGGCACCAAATAGTGGTGGCGGTGGGGGTGGTGGAAGTCATCAAAGTGCAACATATGGCGGCATGGGAGGCAGCGGCATTGTTGCTATCAGCTACCCGGGAGCTCAGAAAGCACTAGGCGGCGTAATAACCACTGTGGGCACTAGTACTGTACATACGTTTTACGCTAACGGTGTGTTTACAATGTTAGCAGCTCCGTTATATCCACAAGCACTAGGCGGCACAGGTGGATGCGGCAAGGCTGGCGGAGGCGGTGGCGCTGCTGGAATGGCCAACTATGGCGGTAAGGGCGGATCTGCTCAATCGACAGGCACTGCTGTATTTTTTGGCGGTGCGGGTACTGGCGGGGCAAGTACAAATACAGGATTTGCCTATGGTGGTGGTGGCGCTGGAATTTATTCCGCGGTCAATAAAACTATTATTAACTATGCCAATACAGCTGGCTCTTCAGCTGACGGTGCGTTATCAGCAATTGTTATTGGTGGCGGCGCAAGGTTTGGCGGTGGTGGCGCAGGTGGTAATGCTGCTGCTGCCGTGCCAGGTTCAGGTTGCGGTGGTAGTGGCGCACTATTGATTGTTTACAATACTACTAGTACATCTTATCCATTTCCAAATCCTAGCCCAGTTGCATATTCTCAAATAACACCAGGATATGTGCAACAATACCCATACGGATTGTCTGGGTCAACACCTAATCCATCATTATTGGTATTGACTACTGGCACAACTTGCAAGTCTTTAAAAACTGTGTTCCCTAATTTTGTATCAGCGGGTGCCTCATTTACTTACAATAATTTTAGTACTAATAAAAATATTACATTTACTTCTGACGCGAATGGGCCAGCCGTTAACGTTGCTAGAAACATTAACGCTCAGTGTTTGAATTCTGGAAACATACAACTTACTACATATATTTCATCACATGAAATGATGATGAAAAATAATGATAGGGCATTGCCGGTTGCTTACAACACTCCGGGTAACTATCAAGTTATTCAGGAAGTTAATAAGGATAATGATCCAAGATTAGTTAATGCTCGTGTGGCAAACTTTATTGTTGGAGTTACTGGTGCAACAGCAAGTACTGGTACTGCTGGTACTACAGTAAATCAATATTGGAATGGCTCGTAAAAAAGCCCCGATCTAATGCCGGGGCTCCTGGACTACGTCCTATATATTTTTATTATATTATTTTTTAGATGCAGTAGTACTACCAGCATTAACAAATGAATACATTTTTTCTGCTGTTTCGAGAACTTTTTCAAGTCCTGGAAATTCTGGCATATCTACTCGAGTAACCACTTGCCCAGTCTTTTCGTCCTTAGCAACTGACATTTCCCAGCCGCGGAACTTAGAGTGATATTCTTCACTAACAAGACCTTTGGCCATGTCTAGAATATCTGTACGGATTTCATAACCGTTTTTAGATTGATTAACTTTAAACTCGGGTAATTTTGGGTTATTAAATGTGTTTGACATATTTTTCTCCTTGTGTGTGTATGTCTTAGGCAGTAGCCTTTTTGCTACGTGTAGTCTTAGCCTCAACTACTTCTTCATTCTTAGGAAACCATTTGTCAGAAATGGCATCCATGGAATACTTGGCAATGTCAGTAAAGTTGTGTGCCAACATTTTGGCAAATTCAGTCTGAGCATCAATATAATCGTGTGCAGCCTTGTTCAGTGTAGGATCAGTGATGATCTTATCTGTTAGGCCTCGTTTAGTTTCTTGGAACGCTTCGATATGTGCTTCAAGCGTCAAGTATGGTGCGAACATTTTATTAAACATTTTTATCTCCTGTGTGTTAATGTGTAGCAGTAATTGTACTGCATTGTTATTTATCTTGCAATTGTTATGAGCAATTAAATCCAGCCCTTAAAATCTTCCATCATAAGTCTTTTTGCACCTTGATGATCACCACGACGTGCAAGGTGTGTAGCAGCACGTACACGCCCTACTTCACCTAAAAAATTGTAGATTGCTTTTACTATTTTCATGATTACCATCCTCTGCGTGAGTGCATCAAGTCGAACTGTCGAGTTAGACGGTCTACATCACAAGATGTCTGTGGTGCATTTCTAACAATGTACTCTTCTAGTGCTGAGCTGTAAGTTTGTGGCTTACTGAAATTCTGAAGAATCTTTTGGAAGTATTCAGATAATTGGTTTAACATATTTTTCTCCTGTTTGTTAATTGTACTATTATTTATGTTGCATTGCAACAAACTCAGTAGAAACACTAATACTTTTGAGTAAAAAAGATGATAAATATTTGTATGGATAAATTAATAAACTCAAGGACATGGGCTAGGTTCAAACGAGAATTTGTTGGACCTACTTTAACAAGGAAACAAAGATTAGCAATATCTCCAAAAATGCCTTGCGAAAAAAATGAAATATCTAAGTTTTATAAAGGAAAACTACCAGTATCAAATAGCATGCCATTATCTAGAGCAGAACTTAAAATTATAGAAAAAAAAGCAAAATGGTCATCTTATATTGTTGAACGTAGAAAAATTCGAGATAAATCAATGCCACCGTGGGCTAATAAAAAAGTAATACAGTCTATATATATTAAAGCGAGACAATTAACAAAAGAAACCGGCATTAAATATGAAGTAGATCATATTATTCCTTCAAATCATCCGTTAGTTTGTGGATTACATGTAGAATCCAATCTTCAAATTTTAACTGAATACGACAATATAATAAAATCAAATAATTTTATAATTGAATAATCCTTGAGTGTATTTGGTAGCATTGTATTTTACCATTTAATGATGTTACAATTACACTAAATATTCATACAACAAGGATACTATCTTGAAACGTACCACCCGCAGTTTGCTAGAAGAACTGAATGACATTTCGCATAAGAAGGACAGCGAAGCTATCATCGAAAGCCGTGCTACGCATGTGATTGATAGTGCTATCAATCTTCTGAAATTAATCAAAGAAACTTATGATCCAGAAAAAGCCTATGAACTAGAACGTAGACTGGTTAACAGCATTAGGGGCGGCGATGCCAGTAAATTCACCCGTAGCATACGTAGACTACGTGACAGTAAAGAAACTGCCAGCCGTCTTACTATAATCGAAGGTGACTTAAAAGACGACGATTAAGGTGTGTTTGGGAACGTTTTTTCCAAAGAAGATAAATAATTACACCAGAGTCCCATAGGGGGATTCATAAAAAAGATTATAGGAGTCATTAAAATGGCACAATTATTTAAAAGAAACGACGCAATCGTCGCACCATTCTTCAAGAACGGCGTAACACTACAGTTTTTCACAATCACATTCACAGGTGCAGACCTAACAGCCAAGTTAGGCGCTGACAATGCTGGTTTTGTAGCTGGTACATACACAGCTGAACAAGCAAAGAGTCCAGTTGCTAAGGCAATTGAAAACATCCATGCTCGTGTTAGCATTGAGATCTTAGGTACACCACGTTATGCTTCTAGCGATACAACATTGGTTATTGGTGTTGCTGCTATTGGCGGCGATTATCCAGCCGACAACTATGATGGCATTACCGGAACTGAAACAATGGCTACCTACCTAACCGCATTGGTTAAAGATGGTGGTACATACCAAGGCTTTGCTATGAGCGGTGCAGCAGTTGCTGCCAACGTCCGTGGCGTTGCACTATAATTCTTAACATTAAGAACTAAGCAAGGGAGTTTTTAACTCCCTTTCTTTTTGGCTATAAATACATTATATAGGTACTTTATGGCGCAAATAGAAATTAATACTTTGGTCGACATTACGCACACCCGTGTCATAAGACCCAACCAAGGTACGCAGCTGGAATTAGATCAGCATAGAAATTTCATAACATTATTACAGTGTGTAGAAATGCGTAGTGTCGTATCTTTTGAACATATACCCACTGTAGAAGAAGTAGATATAACAGACATGGGGTTTGGTACCTCATATACTGGTCGCCATAGGGTATGGACATTTCGATTCAATCCTGATAGAGAAGGCGTCTATTTAGATGAAAAAAATAACGAAATTGGCCTATTAATTGACGATTTAGACGGTGTTCCTTTGATTAAAAATCTTGCGGAGAGCATAAATATTGGTAAGGCAATATTCTCATGTAATGACGGTATTGCAAAAAATACAATCATCACGGCTCATCTAGGCACAATTTAAGGCACCGTAATACCCCAACTGAAGGAGCGACTATGTCCACTGGACCGATTGAGATTGAAAAAACAAATTTAGAAGCACACGTTGACTTATGCGCTCAACGTTATCAAAGCCTAGACGATAGACTAACCGCTATTGAAGGCAAATTCGGAGACTTGAAAAAGTTAATCGAAGAAGGCCACACTAGCATGACTAAAGTGATCATAGGCACAGCCGGTACTGTAGTTACCGGAGTACTTAGCGTACTATTTGTGCTGCTATCTAAATTATCATAATATGCGAGCAAGAGAATTTATTGTTGATCACTCCGGTCAAAAACTTGATGAGTTTCTGCCTGCACTGGCAGCAGCCGGAGGCGCATTAGCAAGGGGCGCTGCGGCAGGAGCCGGGGCACTTGGTCGAGGTGCAATGGCAGCAGGTGACGCAGCACTTAGTGGAGCACAAGCAGTGGGTCGTGGAATTGCACAAGGCGTTCAAAAAGTAGGCGGCGCCGTAGCACAGGGCGCTGAAACAATTGGACAAGCTGCTCCACAAGCTATAACTAAAACAGCTAACAATATTAAATCTGGATTAGATAAAGTAAAAAGTGCCGCACAACAAGCAGGCGGTGGATCAATTAATACAGATAGTTTAAGTAAAGCCATGGCCACACAAGTTCCTGGTCAACCCATAAATGCCCAGGCACAAAAGGATTTACAGTCATTGCTGCCAGGAATAGAAGTGGCATTAATGAATCCTAATACTGCTGATCAAATTAAACAAGCCATCAGTACAGGTGCGCAACAGCAAGCTAAACAACAACAGACTCAACAAACAACTACCGTTGGGTCAGCACCAAATACTATATCGCCAACATGAAAATACATCAATTAATATCTAAGGTAGATATTGCTTTATCTAATGAGGAAACTCGTTTTTTAGAAAATCATGAACGCAATGTTAGGATCACTAGTCTTGATGATCATGATCGTTGGGTTGCTCAAAATCTAGTACGCAAAGGCGTATTTTCACTAAGTAATGATAGCACTACGCTAATCAAAAACTTACATGAAAAATCTAACTGAAGACCTCTTAAAAAAATTAGCCCAACTGGATAGAGACGTTAAAAATCAATTAAGGGCAAAGGGGTTTGTAGTTCCTATCAAAGGCAAAAACGGATCCATTAAATTTGGATGGTACACAGTGGTTAGGAATAACGACGGATCTTATGCTATACTGGATCATGCTAACGAAGCTATTGTATCAGGAATTAATTTACCACAAACTGCATTGATCACTGCCAACAATCTAGCATTGGGCAAACATAAAGATTCCCAGCTAATAGATGTGGATAAAAAATACGGATATGCGGACTTTAAAGAACAGCTATACAAACGAGCTGTAGAACGTGTGGATCGCAGCTTGGATTACTTTGATATTAATTTGGAAAAGCATAAAACTGCCCTGCACAAGAAGGCCGTTTACAAGCGTGAGATTACGAAAAGTTTTGAGAAACTGACAAAATTATTATAAATAACAGTAACCACTTTTTGGAACCTATTATGAAAACTATAGACTTTAGCCCCAAGATAACTAGCGCATATCTTTTAGAAAATATGCGTAAGCAATTTGGTACTCGAGTTGATTTAGAAAAGTACGATCGTGAGCAACTGGAAGATATTCGTAACAAACTACGCACTCGTATTTTCCAACAAGAAGGGTCGTCTGGCGTTAATGATTTGTTAACCAACGAGACTTACCAAAAAGACAAAGCAATGTTAGAATTGCTCAACATAAGGATAAAAGAAATGCTAGGCGAAGACATCAAAAAACTACGTGACAAAATGGACCAACTAAGCGAGGCCAAAAAAGAACAAACTGACAAAAAGAAATGCCCACCCATGTCACACATTAAAAAAATGTGCCAAGATGGAATGAGCGTATCAGAAATTTGTAAAATGCATCCCGACTGCGACCAAAAAGAATTGAAACAAATGGTAGCTGATTGCAAATCAAGTATGGACGAGGGAAAAATGCCAATGAAGAAAGTTGGTGGAAAAAGTGTTCCTGCATTTGCGGCTGACGGCAAGGGCAAAAATGATTTGTCCAAAAACAAAGATGGCAAGATGAAAGAGGCCATCAAGAAAAATGAAAAAGAGTTAGAAGGCAATGCCTATGGTAATGCTGTTCAACATACTGAGCCTGGTGAAGAAATCAAGATAAATGGTAAAGGCACCGGGGATATCAAAAGAGAATCAATGGGCAAGAAAGTTGCAGAAGTTAAAATGGCTGATCTGCCAAGTAGGACAGTCAAAGGCAAATCTTATGGCAATCAAGACGATTATGAAAAGCCACCAGAAGACAAGCGTCGCCTGGCAACGACAATGCCTACCAAGAAGGACAAAAAGCCACTTGGTGAAGCCGATACTCATCCTAAAGACTGCGAATGCAAAGAGTGTATGGGCACTATGGAAGGCCTAAAAGGCAAGCAACATAAATTAGACGTTGACCAAGACGGCAAGCTAGAAAAAAGCGATTTCGCCAAACTACGTGCCAAGAAGAAAGTCAAGGAGTCTGTCAATGTATTCAAGCACAATGTACGTTTTGTAAATGAAAGCATTGGTTACTTGCTACAAGAAGATGAAGAAGGCAAAGCTAAAACTATTACCGCAGCAGGCGATATGGTCAATGACTTTACCAGTTGGATGCAACGTGTTGGTCAATACCAAACTAAAGCTATCATTGAATTAAGCGATGAGATCCGTGCTGAGTTTGGACCTGCAGAAGCAGAAGCATTCAAACAAGCAGTTGGGCCAGCATTGAGTGCTACACTTGAAACGCTGACACAACAACGTGAATCAATCAGCAATGCAGTTGCACAATTAGCTTCGGGTTCAGCACCTCCAGAAGGTATGGGCATGGAGCCAGGAATGGATGCAGGCATGGACACAGCTCCGCCAGATGCAATGAATCCAGAAATGGGTGGAGATGAGTTTGGTGCTAGCGATGCGGCTGCTGGTGGTCCAGAGGCTAGCGGGCGTGAAATGCGTGAAAACAAGTTTGCACGTAGACTAGCTGAGTCACACAGCATTATGAGCAAACTTGCATCATAATGAGATTCTATGAAATAGACCTAGGTAGTGCTAGGTCTGTACTTAAAGTGCTACAGGACTTGGCCAACGAACAAGGGCGTGATTCAGAGCTGCCCTTTGGACTAGTCCAACATGCATTTTCAGATTTTGACTATGCTATTGGCAATGGCGGTCCAGAAAGTCAACAGGCACTACAAGCTATTTTCAAAGACATAGATCCAGAAGGTAAAGTTGTAGCTGAAGTAACTCCAGACGCAACAGTGATACTTAATACTGATACTCCTAGCGATCAGTTAGCACCGGGTGCTGGACAGCCCACAGGTCCGTCAGTGGATCAAATGGCAGCACATAACTCCAAAAGTGTAACCAGATAGTTGCTATATAGTTCCTGTAGTGTTATAATTACATTATATGAATAACTATAATCCTCCACCGTTTATTGAACGATTCCAATATAAAAACTGTCAACAAATAAATGATCCCGTAACTCGTAAGCGAGTTTATCAAACTCCCGATGGAGAGCGTTTGCCCAGCGTTACTACAATTTTGGGTGCTACCAAAGACATGACTGCGCTCAATGAATGGCGCAATAGAGTTGGACATGCTAAGGCACAACAAATTACCACAGAGGCAGCAGGAGTTGGTACAGCCATGCACGCCAATTTAGAACGATTCCTAATTGGAGAACAACGACAACCTGGTAATAATCCTGTACACGTACAAGCCAACAAAATGGCTGATATCATTATTGAAAATGGTCTTAGCAAAATGAGTGAAGTATGGGCTATGGAACAAAGCCTTTACTTTCCTGGCCTGTACAGCGGCACTACCGACCTAATTGGCATACATGAAGACGAACCAGCTGTTTGCGACCATAAACAAACTAACAAGCCTAAAAAAGCAGAGTGGGTTGAAGATTACTATTTGCAATTAACTGCTTATATATTAGCTCACAATGAAGTATATAAAACTAACATTCGTAAGGGTGTTATATTCATGTGCAGCAGAGATCTACAATATCAGCAATTTACACTTGAATCTAAAGACTTCAACAAGTATCAAGATCTTTGGCTTACCAAAGTTGACGAATATTACAAACTCACAGCCTAGTCTAGATAGTCTCCGCGATAAATAGAATATCAGGAGAGATAATATGGCTGTAATAGAGATTGCCCGCATACAAGTTAGACGTGGTCAAGAATCGGTAACGGGAATTCCACAACTAGCCCCAGGGGAAATGGGATGGGCGGAAGACACTGAGCACCTTTATATTGGTAAGCGCATTGTAGAAGGTGCAAAGGACGATAATAATACACGACTGTTAACTGAAAATGATTTGATAAACGTGTTTGCCATGATTGCTCCTGGAAGTACAGTTGCCAGCACCAGTAGCTATCAGTATCGTGAATTTGGTGTCATGAATGGCGTTACTACCGCTACATTCGCCAATGTCAATGCTCTATATGTGGGAAATAAGAGACCATCAATCAGCATGGCTCTTAAATTGGATCAGTCAGTAAGTTTAGTTGACTTTAGTGATATCTGGCCACCAGCTAACAACAATATCACACTGTTGACCAATGCTGTATTAAAAGATTTATATGCCAATAGTACTTCAACTTACATGCCGCGTACTTTAAAAATACCAGCAGGCAATTACTATGTTAATGATACATTGAATCTTCCACCTAATACAACGTTAATTGGTGAAGGCAAAGATATAACTATTATAAATTTAACCAATGACAGTGTTAATCTAATGCAAACTGTTGACACACAGGGAAATAAGTTTGCCAGTATGACTAACAACCAAGGAATAAATCCAGTCAATGTAAGAATTGAAAATATGACATTGGCATTTAATACTGGTACTAAATCAGTAAGTAGTTTATTGAGTTTAGACAATGTTCGCAATGCTATAGTAAAATCCGTAAAATTTAGTGGTAGTACATACACTGGATTTAGCACTGTACTTACTGGTGTAAGTACTGCTACTGGATCTACTAAAAATTTATTTGTTGCTGCTACGGGAAATTATCCAGGATTACTTGGACTATCACCCAATGAAACTTATGTAATAACTGGTAATTCTAAATACAGTACCGTTACTGTGCAAGTTAGCAGTTTTTCTTACGCAAATGGATTTTTTAGAGCATTTACAACCAGCTCTGCTGCTGCAATTGATATGGATTTTGGTTCTAGTACAACTGAAATTTATTCTGTGTATAGATTTGGCGGTGGCGGGCAAGGTGTATCTATTAGAACATTAGATCAAGGTAGTTTATATGCCAACTCAAACAATATTCCCTACAGTGAAAATACGCAAATTCTAGATTGCGACTTTGGTAGTTTGTATACGGGAATTGTAGGTACTAGTTCGATATTTAAATCAGTGATCAATAATAACACCTTTAGGAATTCTTTCCATGGAATACAGCTATATACTAATTCAACTGTGGGTACAACTAATGGTCCGTTAAACGTTCAAATATCAAGAAATATTTTTGATACCGTTTATAAGCAGGCAATAGTTGTTGGAAATAATCCCAACAAATTAGCAAGTAATGTAATCAGTTCTAATAATTATTATACGCAAGTTGGCAATGGTTTAGAACAGCCTACAAAAGGAGTAAGTGATACTAGCATAAACCATGTATCTTACCCGTTAATAGACTATGGTAGTCAAGGAAATTTAAGTTCTGATGATTATTTCAACAGATCGTTCATAGCCAGCACTACATCAACATCTTTTTATAATGTATTAGTAAAAGGCACTACAAATATACAGACACAAGCATCCAACACTATTACTGTGCCTAATGCTAGAAAAACTAGTGTGGTTAATTTCCCAATAACTAACCAAGAACAATTTATTGAAATAAAATATCAAATGACTAATGTATTTTTATCTAGAAAAGGTATAGTGTCATTAAATGTTAGAGCTGATATTAATTCATCTGGATCAATTAGTGTATCAGACAACTATGTTTATACAGAAGATCAATCGCCATACGATGCTCTTACAAATAATATGCAATCTGCACAGTATTCATCATATGATTATCTATTAATTACTCCCACCGATCCTGCAGTTTCTAAAATATTAAGTGATATTGTTTCAAAAAATATCAATGGCGGTAACAGCACACTGTATGTCACTGGGTCAAACCAATTTACAGGATATGCTGCGTTTGTAACACAAGTGTCTGCACTTACCTCTGCAACTTTTCAAATTATTACCCAAAGCTCTAGTCCACAACTTAATTATGATCCTGCTATATATCCTAGTGAACGATGGTCATTATTGACTGCCGATACCCCAGTGTTTACATCATCAGTTAATCAGTTGTTGAATTATGTTACATTAATTGCCGATACAACAGGTGCTGTAAATACTGGATCAAGTATAACGTACGATATAACCTACCAAACAAATATTTTTCAGAAATAAAAATGTTTAATTTATCCACAGAAGATAAACTATCTTCATGGGCAACGTTTCGATCTTCATTAGAGGATAGCGACGACCCGTTATTAGATGTTTTTGATTTTTGGAAATCAGCACCATTCATTCCTTATAATAAAAATATAGATCCTTATAATAAAAAAACTTGGCCCACTCCCTGGGAAATTATTGTTGAAAACAAATATGATGATTTCACTCGAGCGCTAATGATAGCATATAGTATAAAATATACTCAAAGATTTAATAATTCAGTAATAGAAGTAAGAACCCTAGTAGACAAAACTCAAAATCATTGTTACAATGTAGTGTGCATTGATAACAAATGGGCAATTGATGACGGGGGAGTAATTCCCCTAAACTCTATTCCAGAATCGGTTTTGATAGAAAATTTAATCGAAATAAGTCATCCTCGGTAAATATCATCTCAGCACATTAAAAAGGTAAGAAGAAATATGATCACAGTGGTCAAAAGAAACGGGGTAAAAGTATCTTTAGATATTAGTAAGATACAGCGGCAAGTGGCCCATGCTTGTAAAGGCATCGATGGAGTCAGTCCTAGTATGGTGGAAATTAAAGCACAAATAGAATTACACGATGGAATGACCACGGAAACTATTGATCAACTGTTGCTTAAGGCCATGGTAGACTTAGTTGATGAAACAGAAAATCCAGAAATAAACAATGTTAATTATCAATACGTAGCAGGTCGGCAACGTGTTAGTATGCTACGTAAAGAAGTATACGGACAATATGGTCCTCCCTCCTTACATGATATTGTAAAGAAAAATGTTGAACTGGGAATGTATACCAGTGAACTATTAGATTGGTATTCTAAAGAAGAATGGGATATTATTGATTTGTTTATTGATCATGATAAAGACGAAAGTTATACATATGCTGCCATTGCTCAACTATGTGAAAAGTATCTACTACAGAATCGTGCTACTGGACAGATATTCGAGACTCCTCAGGTACGTTATGCTGTAGCATCTGCTACAGCATTCCATAATGAACCAAAAGAATCAAGATTAAAATATGTTAAAGAATATTACGAATGTGCTAGTGCAGGCCATTTCACTCTTGCTACTCCTGTTCTTGCCGGCCTTGGCACAACAACAAAACAGTTTTCAAGTTGTGTGCTTATCAGCAGTGATGATACTTTGGACAGTATCTTTGCTAGTGGTGAAATGATGGCCAAGTATGCCAGTAAACGTGCTGGCATTGGATTAGAGATTGGACGCATTCGTCCACTAGGTGCTCCTATTCGTAATGGTGAAATCAAACATACAGGTATGATTCCTTTCTTGAAGAAATGGTTTGCTGATCTACGCAGTTGTAGTCAAGGTGGTATTCGTAATGCAAGTTGTACAGTTACATTCCCGGTTTGGCATTATCAGTTTGAAGACCTTATTGTATTGAAAAACAATCAAGGCACAGAAGAAACTCGTGTACGTCAAATGGATTATAGTGTAGTAGTCAATAGGATGTTTTGGAATCGTTATAAGAATGGTGAAATGATGACATTGTTTGATCCACATGATGTACCAGACTTATACGAAGCCTACTATCGCAATAGCGACGAGTTTGAACAACTGTACTTAAATTATGAAAAGCATCCGACAATTAAAAAGAAGAGCGTATCGGCTGATGAAATCTTCAAAAATGGTATACTTAAAGAACGTACTGACACTGGTCGGATCTATCTTGTCAACATCGACAACGTTATCGCGCAGGGCCCGTTTGATACACAGCTTGACCCTATATACCAATCAAATCTATGCCAAGAAATACTTTTACCCACAAAACCTTTCCAACGTATTGAAGATCCAGAGGGACGCATTGCTCTTTGTACTCTTGGGTCAATCAACTGGGGTGCGTTTCGTAACCCGCAAGAAATGCGAAAGGCTTGCCGTGTACTAGTTCGCAGTCTAAGTAATCTATTAAGTTATCAAGATTTTTTAAGCGTTCAAAGCAAGCTAGCCAATACAGATTTTGAACCCCTCGGTGTTGGAATCACAAACTTGGCCTACTGGCATGCACGTAAGAGTTTTAAATATGGAACTCCTGAGGCATTGGCCGAAGTCAAACGTTGGATGGAACATCAAGCATATTACCTTACCGAAGCAAGTGTAGAAATGGCCCAAGAGCGTGGCCCATGTCTGCGTAGCGAATACACTTACTACGGTAAGGGCATATTTCCCTGGGAACGTAGAGCCAAGGGTGTCAACGAACTTACAGACTTTACACCCAGTATTGACTGGGAACCATTGCGTGAACGTATGAAAAAATATGGAATACGTAATGCTACACTTATGGCAGTGGCTCCTGTTGAATCAAGTAGTGTTGTTCTAAACTCTACTAACGGTATTGAAATGCCCATGGAACTGATCAGTGTTAAAGAAAGCAAGGCAGGTTCATTTACACAGGTAGTTCCAGAATATAAACGACTAAAGAACCGTTATCAACTAATGTGGGAACAAACTGACTGTGTTGATTACCTAAAGACATCAGCA
>Ga0136641_1000744_pt1 | contig 13819 bp, 3 predicted proteins | sample EliLak1302023Y_FD_115312 | JGI IMG/M metagenome (GOLD analysis project Ga0136641, IMG submission 115312) | Freshwater microbial communities from Elizabeth Lake, Yosemite National Park, California, USA - 13020-23Y | ecosystem: Environmental > Aquatic > Freshwater > Lake ...
ACCTTGTTGTCCCTGTGCTCCTTGGGCTCCTACAGCGCCCTGATTTCCATAAGGACCTGTATGTCCTGTATTACCCTGGGCTCCTTGCGCTCCCTGTGCTCCTACAGCACCTTGTTGGCCTTGTGCTCCCTGGGCTCCGATAGAACCTTGCTGGCCTTGGGCACCCTGTGCACCAATAGCACCTTGCTGGCCCTGGGCTCCTACAGCACCTTGCTGCCCTTGGGCTCCTTGTGCACCAATAGCACCTTGCTGGCCTTGGGCTCCCTGGGCTCCTACAGCACCTTGCTGACCTTGCGCTCCCTGTGCTCCGATAGCACCTTGCTGACCTTGGGCTCCCTGGGCTCCTACAGCACCTTGCTGTCCTTGGGCTCCTTGTGCACCAATAGCACCTTGCTGGCCTTGGGCTCCCTGTGCACCAACAGCGCCTTGCTGACCTTGTGCTCCCTGTGCTCCAATAATACCCTGTTGCCCTTGAGCGCCGTTTGCTCCCTGTGCTCCATTAGCCCCTTGTGCTCCTGTTCTTCCCGTAGAACCTGTAAGACCAGTTAGTCCTGTTGTTCCTTGAGGACCTGTGGCGCCGGCGCTACTCATTGGGCCTGTAACTCCCTGTGGTCCAGTTGTACCAGTAAAACCAAGAGAGACGGGGAAAAAATGGACATTTGTTACGGGATATGGTAGCGAAGTAGACATACTTGCATAGTAGGCATACGTATCGGCTACATATGCCGCGGTTCCAACAATGAAACCATTCAATAAGAAACTAACAGTTGTTTTTGATACATACATTGTTATAACAGTTCCTGACGACACTGTAGAACTATATATACTTGTACCACCATAATAGAAAGTTAGAGCCAGCCCTGTAATAGCAGCATAATAGGTTGGTATATTAGAAGAATTAATCAATCCGATACGTAATGTATCGCTGTTAAAATAATCACTTGATGGCACGGTTGAATCAAGTATTATTCCTACAGTTGAATCGTATGACTCTATCGATTGAATCTCTCCTGGACCAGTAATAGCAAACGAAGTTGGAGTTATAATTTGGAACGAACCACTTTTTACGTATAAAGTGGTAACTGTTTGACCAATTGGGCCTGTCGAACCAGTTATACCTGTAGGACCAGAGGAACCAGTTGACCCTATTATTCCAGTCGGACCAGTGGGACCTGTAGGGCCTGTTCTACCTATTGTACCAGTCTGACCTGTTGCTCCTGTAAAACCTGTAGGTCCGGTAGTCCCTGTTCTACCTGTTATACCTGTGGGTCCTGTGGAACCAGTTGTACCGGTAGAGCCTTGGGCTCCCATAGCGCCTTGGGCTCCATTGGCCCCCTGGGCACCATTCGCTCCTTGGGCGCCATTCGCGCCTTGAGCACCTTGAGCCCCATTTTGTCCTTGGGCTCCAGCGGCACCTTGAGCCCCAGCAATACCTTGTGCACCAGAATATCCCAGAAATCCTTGGAAGCCCATTGTACCTTGTGCCCCGCCGATACCTTGGGGTCCGCCGCCTCCTTGGGCTCCATTTGCTCCTTGAGCGCCATTCGCACCTTGCTGTCCTTGCGCACCCTGGGCACCATTTGCACCTTGAGCACCTTGGGCCCCATTTGCCCCCTGGGCACCTTGTGCGCCATTACCGCCTTGAGCACCATTTGCTCCCGCGGCACCTTGAGAGCCATTTGTTCCCTGGGCACCTTGTGCTCCATTTGTACCTTGCTGCCCTTGTGCACCCTGTGCCCCACCTGCACCTTGCTGCCCTTGTGCGCCCTGTGCCCCACCTGCACCTTGCTGTCCTTGGGCGCCCTGTGCTCCTACAGCACCTTGCTGTCCTTGTGCGCCCTGTGCGCCATTCGCCCCTTGAGCACCTTGGGCTCCATTTGCTCCTTGAGCGCCAAATGTTCCTTGAGGACCAGTAGTGCCTGTATTTCCTGTGGGCCCCTGATAACCTGTTGCGCCTGTCGAGCCTGTTCTTCCAGTATTACCTGTGTTCGCCGTAGGACCTGTAGGACCCGTTGGACCCGTCGGACCAGTAGAACCAGTAGGACCTGTTAAGCCTGTTTGTCCAATAGGACCCGATGGACCTGTAAACCCTGTAGCACCCATTGGCCCGGTTGAACCTGTCGGGCCCGTTGAACCGGTCCAACCGGTTCTGCCGGTTGGCCCCGTTGAGCCCATCGGTCCTGTAAGACCTGTATAGCCTGTGAACCCAAGAGATACGGGAAAAAAATGGACATTTGTTACATTATATGGTAGCGAAGTACTCATAGTTGCGTAATATGCGTAGGTATCGGCTACATACGGTGCGGTACCGACAATAACACCATTAAATAAGAAACTGACAAGTGTATTTGTTGCATAGATTGTTATGACCGTTCCAGCAGGCGCTATAGTGGTGTATAGACTTGTACCACCATATTTGAATGCTAGAACGCCTCCAGTAAGTACAATATAATAGGTTAGCGAATTTGAAGAATTAATTAATCCAATAGATAACGAGTCACTGGTAAAATAATCACTTGAAGGCAGAGTTGAATCAAGCACTATTCCTACAGTTGAATCAAACGACTCTATCGATTGAATTGCTCCTGGACCAGTGACTGTATATGAAGTTGGACTTAGTAATTTAAACGATCCACTTTTTACGTATAAAGTGGTAACTGTTTCACCAATTGGACCCGTAGAGCCAGTTATACCCGTTGGTCCAGTCGAACCTGTTGTTCCAGTTATTCCAGTAGGACCTGTATGACCTGTCAGACCCTGTGGCCCCGTTCGTCCTGTTGAACCGGTTAGACCTGTTGGACCTGTTGGGCCTGTTGGTCCCGTTGGACCTGTTGTGCCCGTTACACCTGTAGGACCAGGCGGTCCAGTTGGACCTGTTGTGCCTGTTTGGCCGGTTAGACCCGTTGGTCCCGTTGGTCCTGTAGTGCCTGTAGTGCCTGTTTGACCTGTGATACCTGTTGGTCCGGTTGAGCCAGTTAGACCTGTTCTACCAGTTTCACCTACTGGGCCGCTTGGACCAGTCGTACCCGTTAGACCCGAAGGACCTATCGCACCTGTTGGACCTGTTATACCCGTAGGTCCAGTAGGGCCAGTTCTGCCACTAGGACCTGTTGTACCTGTTGAACCAGTTTCACCCGTATTTCCTATATCTCCTGTAGGTCCTGTTGTTCCTGTTGCACCAGTTAGTCCTATTGGACCAGTAGTACCTGTGTGACCTGTTGTACCTGTGCGCCCCGTTGTTCCTGTGCGCCCAGTTAAACCTGTTGGACCCGTGGGACCTGTTGTTCCTGTATCGGCCGTAGATCCAGTTAGACCCATTGGACCTGTGGGACCTGTGGGACCTGTATTTCCTGTCGCACCGGTTAGACCCGTTGGACCAGTGGGACCGGTTGAGCCTGTGTCAGCCGTAGGGCCTACTGCACCAGTTGAACCGGTAGGGCCGGTTGGACCTGTGGAACCGGTTGGACCTGTTAACCCCGTTCTACCTGTGGAGCCTGTAAGACCCTGTGGACCGGTTCGTCCTGTATTACCTGTAGGGCCTGTGGGTCCTGTTGGGCCAGTCGGACCCGTCGGTCCCGTTGGGCCTGTTGCACCAGTATCTGCCGTAGAGCCCGTTGTTCCTGTGTCACCCTGTTGTCCTGTTGGTCCTGTTGGTCCTGTGGGACCTGTTGTTCCCGTTGTTCCCGTATACCCCGCACCCGTTGAACCTGTCAAGCCAGTTGAGCCGGTTAAACCGCTAGGCCCAGTAGGCCCAGTTAACCCCTGCGGACCTGTTAGACCCGTTGAGCCTGTTGGACCCGTTTCGGCCTGTGGACCAGTAGGTCCTGTTGGGCCAGTTTGTCCCATAAGACCCGTTGGTCCTGTAGGGCCTGTCTGACCGATTGAACCAGTCGGCCCAGTAGGACCCGTGCGACCGATTGCACCGGTTGAACCTATCAGACCAGTAGGTCCTGTTGGTCCTGTTGGGCCCGTTGGTCCGGCAACTCCGTCTCGACCTGTTGGACCTGTAGGGCCTGTAGGACCCGACTGACCTGTTGGACCTGTTAGACCTGTGGAGCCAGTAGGACCCGACGGACCTGTTGGACCTGTAGGACCCGACGGACCTGTTGGACCTGTTGGACCTGTGGGGCCAGTAGGACCCGACGGACCTGTTGGACCTGTAGCACCTTGCATGCCTGTCGGTCCAGTCGAACCTGATATACCGGCTAAGCCTACTGGGCCTGTCGGGCCCGTCGGACCAGTTGGACCCGTTGGGCCTGTAGGACCAGTTTTACCCGTTAGACCCGTAACACCAGTGGGACCGGTCGGACCAGTTGGTCCGATAGAACCAGTTTGACCAGTTAAACCTGTTGGTCCCTGGCCGGTTGGGCCCGTTAATCCGCCTATACCGGTTGGACCTGTCTGCCCTTGAGGACCGCTCGGCCCCGTGGGACCGGTTGGACCTGTTCGTCCAGTGGTACCTGTACGGCCTGTATATCCTGTTGGACCTGTTGGACCGGTTGAACCGGAATCTCCTTTTTCACCTTGACCGGTCGCACCTGTACAACCAGTTGGACCAGTTGGACCATCTGAACCTGTAGCACCTGTATTTCCAGTTATACCTGTCGGACCTGTTTGACCTGTTCGACCAGTTTGACCTGTGTTTCCAGTAGGACCCGTAGGACCAGTGGGTCCTGTTGGGCCGGTGGGGCCAGTTTTACCCGTTATACCTGTATAGCCCGTGGGACCCGTTGGTCCGGTTGGTCCCGTAAATCCTGTTCCGGCTGGACCTGTTTCGCCTGTATTACCTGTTATACCGGTAGGACCTGTTGGGCCGGTATTGCCTGTACCCTGCGGTCCTGTTTGACCTGTATTACCAGTAGGGCCGGTAGGACCAGTAGGTCCAGTAAAACCGGTACCGGCAGGCCCCGTTTGACCTGTACGACCCGTATTTCCTGTAGGACCGGTTGTGCCGGTAGAACCTGTAAAGCCCGTACCCGCTGGACCTGTAGTACCTGTATTACCTGTGGGGCCTGTTGAACCTGTCGGGCCAGTTTTGCCGGTATAACCTGTTTGGCCTGTGTTGCCGGTATTGCCTGTGGGGCCTGTAGGACCTGTTAGACCAGTTGTGCCTGTTCGACCCGTCGCACCGGTATTCACTGCTGTACCGTCGAGTCCAGTTGGACCCTGAAAACCTGTTGGCCCCTGTGTACCAGTATAACCTGTAGAGCCCTGGAAGCCCTGACCGAGTTTTGCGCCACTAAAAAACAAATCTCCCGCTAGATTGGTATATAGAGAGGCCGAACCAGTATAGCCTGTTCCGCCTACAGGTATGTAAATCGCATTTGCAGACAAGGTGCTGGCCGCTATTCCTGGATAGGCGGTGATAAGCGGCGTCGTTGTCGCTAAACCCGCAATGGCCTGGATACCGATTGTACCACTATTTACTTGGCTAAATGCGGCCCCGTTAATAGACCACGTCTTACCGTCGATAGAACCCAGTATCGTTGAATTAATATTTGTGGTTGTTCCGGTCGCATACCATAGCGTATTAATATACTTAATGTCGTTGATAGCGATTCCATAACTCGATGGAATTTGTCCGACTGACCATAATGTGCCATCTTGCGACCAACTGATTTGTGGTGTAATATTGTTGTTATTACCGACTACATTGATGAGACCATCGTAGGTGGCTAGGCCGGCGATAGAACTGACGTAGGGATTTGTCTGTGTCCAGGTGACACCTGTTAGCGAATTCAGAACCTGGTACTGCGGACTAGGGCCTGCGGCAGGATTATCGATTTTCTGAAAGGCGACCCAGCCTGCCACGGGTCCAGACCAGCGAATATCGCCTGTAACTTGACCTAGAGTCGGTCCTGTCTGTGAGGCAAAAGTTCCTGTTATGGGAGTCCACGTGGTACCATTGTCGGTCGATGAGAAAACCATGGAACTCGGCGCGACGGCAGATCCGATTAGGACTAGTTTAGAACCATCAGTGTCTAATGCGTACGGTACGGCACCCGTAAAATTCATATTCGTCCAATTGCGTGCATCGCTGGATCTGAAAAGGCCGCCATTACCTGCAAGCCACCAGTACGGGTTCAGATAACGTACACTATTTATTTTTGTTATCGGTAACGTTGTAATGGAAGAGAGCCAGTTGATTCCGTCAGCGCTCTTCAAAATATCGTTGTTAGAAAAAGTGGGGTAATGTGTGGCATGATAAGCGACAAAAGTACTATTGGCGTACGTAACGCCGCCAGTGTAACTGTTTGCCAAATTAATATTGGCGGGTTGCCAATTATAGCCGTCCAGCGAATATTGGAGACTCGACTGTTGAGAGCCGCTGGTCGTAATATTAGCGACAAACGTTGTGTAACCGAAGCCCTGGTAGGCCGACGCAACAAATGAGTTCGCTTTCACAGTACTCGTGTAGAGAGTTGAAAAAGTCGAACCGGCGACGCCACCTGGACCCGTAATACCCGTTGTGCCGGTAGGACCAATGTTATAGGGACCCGTTGGGCCTGTCGTGCCTGTGTTTGGAAAAAGCGTATTGTTGAAGAAGAGGCGCTTCTGATTATCCATATAGAGCAGGGAACTGACTGTGCCGGCGGGACCTGTCGCTGTAAAGACGATACCGCTGGTTTTTAACGTACTAATAGTGGCGGTCTGCATATTTGTATCGCTCGTAAAATTGATTGTTTGGTTGTTGAGTCCCGCCACTGAACTTGTTATGAGTGCGTCTATTTCGCCACGATTAGACTGCTGTGATTGTGTGGCATACCAGATGTTATCAGCGCCGGCTACGAGTGTAATAGAAAACCCCCTGGCATCCAGAGTTTGACTTGTTGTTGCGTCTTCAAATGTGTCACCCCCCGAAGTTGAAAGAGTGACTGTTGAATTCTTGAAATTGCCGACTTTGTCTTTAATTATGACTGTTCTGCCGATTTGGTCAGTCGTCGGTGGTAGAGTAATTGTTCCGCTACTATTCGTTGTGTCAACGAGAGTAAGGGTTGTTGGTATGTCTATTGTTCCCGTACTCATCGGGACTCCTCTACTGTTTACCATAGATTCTTGATACTGGCCTAGAGCGCAGTGGCCTAGAGCGCACAGGCCCGGAGCGTTGATTTATGCTTTTAAAAGACGAAGTAGAGAGAAATGTCTGGATCCATTGGTCCTACTGGTCCTACTGCTCCTACTGGTCCTACTTCTACTATCAGTCCTATAATGACACATATTGCCAGTCTAGATGAACTCTTATCGAGCCACACCGCATTGGCCGCAAAAGAGACCGAAGACACAGCGCTTCTACAGCAACTCATTTCGGTAAATCGGGACTCTTTGCGAACTAATTTGTTCTCATGGGCCTCCAATGGATTTCCGAATATTTATGTTGTATTATCAATTTCATTAACTCTATCTTCAATTTGCTCGGATGGAGTAAATCGTAATTGTTACGACTATATTGAATGGTTGACGAGTATGACAATACCTGATATGATGGCCAATTTCCAAAGTCGCCTAACTGATATTGAGGCATCCTACTCAATTGTGGGTTCTACAATTCGTCTACATGTTAGCCGGGCGAAGTAATCTAACTCCGATTTTATTTATTTCAATCTTTTTTGTATTGAAATAAATCGTGATTTTGCTACTTTATGTAGGACCGGTCATACCCGTGGGACCAGTCATACCCCTGGGACCGATAGAATTTATTGATATAATAAGTCCACCTGGACAACTGGGACATTCGTTTGTAACAATAGGATATATATAGAGCGGATCTTTGACTAAATGTGCGCGCAATGTCCAGCGTAGTAAAGATTCTCCACCAGTAGGCTCATCCGAAAAAAATGTACCTCTGCATTTTTCACAGGGATAGACACGATTAAATTCTTTTAAAAATTCGAGTGCCCCTGGCTTATCCAAGCGCGCTATACTATGTATAAATGGCCATGGAAATATAGTTAGACCTGGTGGGGGGTTGCAAACATCACACGTTGATGGGTTAGCAATTTCTGCATCTGTTGCTGTCCATTTGTCATATCTACCCATTTTTGTATTTACTGAATTATGAAGAGCTATGGCCCAACTTGCTAAATTTACGTTACTATCTGGTTTAACCCAGGATGAAACACATTCAGTACACGGAAGATGATTTACCGTTAATTCTATAAGTGAGCGACAGGACAGACCGTTCGCTGTATAATAATGAATAAACCGCCAATAGGAAGGCCCCCAATTTGCAGAATATGGATCTGTGCCTGTAGCCATTTATACTAATTATATTTTTTCTTTTAAGTGGCTGTATCGGGACATAATTTACATCCTACACCTTTTGATTTATATACGAATAATGCATCTTTTGTTATATGATGCCGTACAGTCCAATCTAATACTGATTCGCTTTCTGTCGGTTCATCTGTAAAAAAAGTGTTTCTGCATGAAATACAAGGATATTGCTTATTAAATTCGAGCAAAAAGGTCTTGGCTTCTGGAACGCCCGTTTCTGCTACGGCATGTATAAATAGCCAAGGAAATACCGGCCGTGGTGGTGGGTTACATACGTCACAAGTGGGTTTATGTGCAATAGAACAATCGTTTAGAGTCCATTTATCGTATCTGCCTAATTTTGTATTTACTTTATTATGAAGAGCAACTGACCATTCTATCATTGTATCGGTAGGGTTAGGGTCAAACCATTCTTCTTGACATGTTGAACATGGAATGAGCAGTTTGAGAGTTTTTAGGAATTCTGGACTCGTTTGACTATGAAGCGCAAAATAGTGTAAGAATCGCCAATATGAAGGCCCCCACATGTGGGGGTTCTGATTCATTTAACAATTACTGTCTGTTTATTTTTAAGTCTAGACGCCCCATTTAGTTAATAAATAGTCGTCTATCTGTGCTATCTGCGATGAGTTTAGAGTAACATTGTAAAGCAGAAATTCACCCATTTCACAGTTTGATGTCTCATTGTAGACATTGCTCGTGTTAATTCCAAGACCGTTCAGAGGCGTGCCTGAGGATGAACTACCCGCATAAAAATTTAATGTACCATCCCAGTTAAATGCATATGCACCTCCTGTAGTAACTACTAGAGACATATGATCCCATGTCGTATTTCCAGCTCCAGTACCACTAAGTTGACCTGGATCTCCTTCAATATAAAGTGTTCCTTTACTTCCACCCCAATAACCATAGAGCGAATTATAATTAATACTATTTAACACACGGCCGTTGGAGCCTCCTGTCTGACGACCTATCCAGAACATCGTATAATTATAGAAAACTGGAGTGGATGAAATTGTCCAATACTGGCTCGTATTAAATGTAATGCCAGAGAGCCCATTGAGTTGATTTGTTGCTACTGTTCCAGTACATGTTGTTGTATACGATGAACCGGTCGCCAAATTTGTTACAGAAGATAATGTCTGACCATTTGATGTATACGTTGAAGCATCATTCCATACAACAAGACCCGAAATTGTATTAGGATTTAATGTATTTGTTATTTGTTTTGTACTTGATGTGGTCGTTGAAGTATTTGCTCCATCAGCGCTAGCGTACACTGTAGCATAGACATAATATCCTGCTGTAAGAGATAAACTAGTAAATGTATATGTTAGATTCGCTGTCGTTGTCTGACCTATCTGTGTTCCACCTGAAGTTGAATTGCTACTATTCTGATATATTGTAACTGTATATGTTTGTGCGCCCGCTGAAACCCATGTAACTATTACTGTTTGTATCGACGTCTGGGCTTTTGTAACCGTAACTGTCGCGGGAGCAGCAAGAGAGGTCTTTGTTACAGAAACATATCCTTGATCTGTATTATCTACACTAGATGAATTAGGAGGACTAATAATGCTATAGGAACCACCACCACCACCATCTTGGCAATCACCGCATGAGCAAGACTGAAGATTTCCAGCGGCACCACCTGAGTAGCCACCGCCACCACCACCACCATATGACGCACCTCCACCACCACCAAATCCTCCATACGAGTATACACCATCAACAGTATCTGCTTGCCCACCAGTGAGACCGTTTGTAAATGAGAGCCCGCCAGTCGTATTCTGGTAGCCACTTCCACCGTTGCCCGAAAAGCCACCTCCACCTCCACCCTCACAACAGCAACTAAATCCTGCCCTGCCAGTACCTCCTGACCCATTCGATCCAGGTGTGCCGTTGTTATTCGTATCCTTATTGCCACTTGTTGTTAGCGAAGCATTTGCGTTTGCGAGTGTATTTCTGTTATTACCATATCCACCAGCACCACCAGAAATAACAACTATTGTTGTGCCGTCATTCTTAACCATAAAAGTGCCTCCTGAACCGCCACGTGGATTGCTTCCGCAATTACCACCGCCACCATAGGACCCTCCTTGTCCTACCGCAATTTGGTAAATATCATTTTTCACCAGACGTACTATGATTGTTTGAACTGCGCCGTAACCTGCGCCACCGTTACCATTGGTACCCGCTCCAGCACAAACGATTGTATAGGAACTTGTTTGTGGTACAGTCCATAATTGATAACCCTGAGTTGTCATGTTGAAATAGCTGGTATTCGAAACCCACGAATTGCTTCCAGAATAGGCTGATACACATGCCGATAGAATTGGACCTGCGGTGCCTGTATAACCACATGGAGTAAATGTAATGGAAGTAAAACTATATAATGAATATTGAATTAGTACGAAACTCGAATATATTGTACTGGTTGTTGTAGCTGTCCCAGTGGCATATACTGTAGCATATGCATAATTATTCAAAACCATGCTGAGACCAGTAAACGTATACGTTAAATTTGATGTTGTTATTGTTGATATAAAAGTGGCGCCACTTGTAGATGCCGTCGTATTTGTATATAAACTAACTGTGTAATTTGTTATATACGCATGATCAGCAAACGCCCAGTCGACGCTACATGTTTGTGCATATAGATTTGGTCCTACTACTAAATTGGTCGGTACAATATCTATAATTAATGACGTCGACGATGCTGTTGCTGCACTATTTGTAGAACTTATATTTTGTATCTGTGTATTCGCATTTGTTGCTCCGACAGAGGAAAATACTGTAGCGTAACAGAAATAGCCAGGTGTCAGTGTTACACCCGTTACGGTAGTCGTTAAATCACTTGTTGTTACTGTTCCTAATAATGTACCTCCTGTATTTGAATTAGATATATTTTGATATATTTTAACGGTATATTGTGTAGCCTGATATACAAAAGGCCATGATACTACTGCCGTTTTACGAAAATTATCTATTGTGCTTAGTGTAACTGTTGTCGGTGGCCCGAATATTAGTTGTAATACAGTTATATATCCCTGTCCTGTATTTGTTACAGATGATGATAAAATAGTTGCCGAACTGTAAGAACCACCTCCGCCACCTCCTTGGCAATCACTACAGGAACAGGAATTTAGGCCTCCGCCGCCACCACCACTGTAGCCTCCACCGCCGCCACCGGCATAATAGCCCGCTCCGCCTCCGCCAAATCCGCCATAAGGATGGTTGCCAGGATCACCAAAAAAAGTACCACCAGTCAATCCGTTCGCCCAAGAAGAGCCACCATACGCACCGTTATTTCCTTGGCCACCGTTACTATTAAAACCGGCACCACCTCCTCCACCACAGCAACATCCGCCGTTTCCACCACCTCCACCGGCACCACCAGTTCCACCAGCACCGCTATTATTACCATCACCACTACTGCCACTTGTTCCGGTTTGGGCGTCATATAAAGCAGTATTTTTTGGAGCATTCGCACCTGAACCTCCTCCGCCTGATACCAGAAGTGGTGTTCCAGAACTGACAACAAAACTTCCGCCACCACCACCTGCAGCATTAGAACCACAACCGGTGCCATTACCCTGGCCCTGTTGCCCAACTGCAAGTTGTATAATTTGCCCTTGCGTCAAACTTAAATTGGTAGTTAGTATTGCTCCTTTGCCAGGATAAGTTCCTGCTCCTGATGCCCCTGCGCATGTAAATGTATATACTCCTGTTTGAGGCACTGTCCAAAGTTGTATCCCATTTGTGGTCATGTTAAAATATGCTGTGTTTGTAACCCACGAATTGCTTCCAGAATATGTACTCGTACATTGTGAAAGGGAAGGACCATTTTGATAGGTTGCACCACATGGTGTAAATGTTATCGTTGAAAAACTATAGAGCGCGCTACCACCTCCACTGGCTACAACAGGAGGTGGTATAATTGCTGGTTCGAAATTGTAATAGGGATGGCTCGTTGGTAGACTTTTTGTCAAACCCCATTTTCGTGCAAGATATCCTTCTATTTGCTGTCTTTGCGTCACAGTGAATTCTGTATTCCACATTAGTATTTCACAGATATCAGAACCGGTATTATAGGAGGGTGTATTAATTGAATACAAAACACTATCTGTACGATAGCCTGTAGCAACCAATGATTTAGTAAGTGTTAAGGGTGTTCCATTTATACTAATCGTATTTAAACTTGTCGATGTGGCGCTGTTCTGCCATGTGTATATATTCATTGAATTGTACGGATCCGATACCGTATCTACGCCGACCAAAGCAGTACCTGCTGGGCCCATAAGCACTTTATATGAACTCGGTGCTGTAAATATAATTGAACCGTTTGTATTTTTTGCGCCCCCGCCACCCGTAGTTACAGAAGTAAGTGTAAATCCAGAACCAGTTGTTAGCGACGACCCACCGCCACCGCCACCAAGGGGAGCACCGCCCCCACCGCTGGGTCCGGCACCACCACCATAATAACCGCCACCGCCACCGCCACCATCATATGTGGCTGAACCTGCATTACCCCCTTGGAGATAACCTCCACCAGGTGAACCGCCTGCCGACTGTGTGCCACCACGTCCATAACTATAACCATCGTAATTTACCGTAGTTCCGTCGTTGCCATTTAATCCACCATCTGCTCCTTGACCACCATACCCTGTGCCACCTCCACCTGCACCGGCAATCACTAAAAAATTCCCTGAAGCATTATCTTGTATAGCACTGTACCCACCACCACCACCGCCCTCTTCTCCTCCTTGAGCTGTACCGCCACCTGGCCAACCACCTGCTGAAGTTTGAAAGTAACCTGTCATCGTTGCACCAGTCCCTCCAACTGAAAGTTTGAGAACTTGTCCCGCTGTTACCGCTAGAGTTCCCACAACCTGCGCACCACGACCAGCAGAACTATTTGATGGCGTACTATTAAATCCACCGTATCCTCCTGCCCCATTTACTGTAATATTTATGGAGGTAGTACCTACAGGCACAGTATAATATTGATAGGCAGCACCTATGTAATTAAATGTAAAGACTAATGGAAAGGCAAAACGGGCGGGTCCGAGGAGGGCGCCCTGTCCACTTCTCTGCGTTTGATTAAACGCTGACCAATAGCCTATTGAATCTGTCATCTGCGTTGTATCTTTTGCTACTACAAACCATATATTGGCTTGCGCAGGCATCGCAAAAGATATAGAAAGGCCTGCTCCCGCAGGACATGATACAACATTCATATTGTTCTGTTTGACTGTATCTACTGTACAAGTTCCTACGTACGTTGTTGCTATTGCCGAAGCAGAGCCCTTATTTTTCCAAAAAGTAATTTGAGTGCCGTCTTGTGCAATTGTCGACCAATCTGCAGCATCAAGCCATAGAAGAGGTGTTGCAATATTTGTAGGTAAAAAAGGAACTGTCGTTGAAGGAGGTAACGCCACATATGGATGATTGTATACTGATGTACCTGTTACTTGCCATTTTTTTAGAAGATAGGATTCTATTTCTTTTATTCTAGTTAATCCTATATCTGTATTGTAGACAA
>Ga0136641_1000745_pt1 | contig 13814 bp, 11 predicted proteins | sample EliLak1302023Y_FD_115312 | JGI IMG/M metagenome (GOLD analysis project Ga0136641, IMG submission 115312) | Freshwater microbial communities from Elizabeth Lake, Yosemite National Park, California, USA - 13020-23Y | ecosystem: Environmental > Aquatic > Freshwater > Lake ...
CTTCATCTGGGGTGATGGTCGCACATTTGACGCCAACGCCGTGCTTCAAGATGGCATGGGCAGAATCAATGGTGACCTGATCATCCGTGGCATCGCGATTTTCAATGCTGAGATCGTAATATTCTAAATTCACATCGAGGTAAGGCAATATCAACTTATCTTTGATGAACTGCCAAATGATGCGGGTCATCTCATCGCCATCGAGTTCAACGACCGTGCCCGTTACCTTGATCTTCGCCATTACATCCCTGCTTTCTGGTGAGGTATTTCTCTTAAAGGTCTTTTACATCGATTTGCTTGGCGCGAACTGCCTCTGCGGCAGCCTTGAGAGCAGCGAGCTCGCTCTCGGTGAGCGCGGTTTCAACAACTTCCTTGATTCCGGTGCGGCCGATCTTTGCCTCGACGCCGAGATAGACGCCACTAATTCCGTATTGACCATCGACCCAGGCGCAGACCGGCATGATCTCGCCAGAGTCTTCAATGACTGCCTTCGCCATCCGAGCCGCTGCCGCTGATGGGGCATAATACGCCGAACCAGTTTTGAGGAGCGCAACAACTTCAGCGCCACCGTTGCGAGTACGGTCAACAAGGTCGTTGATATCTTCTGCAGAAAGTAGCGCGGTGAGTGGCTGACCATTAACGGTGCAGCGACTTGGGACTGGAACCATGGTGTCTCCGTGTGATCCAAGAGTGAGTGTCTTCACCGATCCGACTGGAACCGCGAGCTTCTCGGCAACAAAGTTGGTGAAGCGAGCGGTGTCGAGCATTCCTGCTTGACCCATTACTTGGTGATGCGCAAATCCAGTTGCAAGTTGCGCGAGCGCGGTCATTTCATCGAGTGGATTAGAGACCACGATGATGACTGCTTTCGGAGAATGCTTCGCGATATTTTCTGCTACACCGCGAACGATGCCTGCGTTAATGCCGATGAGATCCATGCGAGACATTCCGGGCTTGCGGGGCAGACCTGCTGTAATAACTACAACATCGGAATTGGCAGTCGCTTCGTAGCCGCCACCTTCTGAAGTAGTGGTTGCGCCGATTATTTTAGTTTCGAAACCTTCGATCGAGCGCGATTGATTCATATCAAGCGCTAACCCCTCGGGCTTTCCTTCAACGATATCGGTCAGCACAACAGTCTCAAAGATGTTGTATTCGGCTAAACGAAGGGCGGTGGTTGAACCATAAAATCCGCTACCTACGACTGTGACTTTGCCAGATCTACTCATGGAATCCTCCTGAAAGTGAACTAGCGCAATCCTACTTTGCGTGCGGCAGGGTTAAAGACACGATAAAGAGGAGCAATGTCACACCGGTTGGAATCAGGAGTTCGATACTCCGACGTGGAGAGCTAGTTGTATAAGCAATATAGGCGTAGAGCGCACCGCCTATGGCGACCAAGATAGAACAGGTACGAACCGCACTAAATATCCCCATTGTGACCCCCATTACAACAAGGGAGACCGCCAAGCTCCGCCATACTAATTGGGAGCCCTTCAGTGGCCGGAGTTTATTACCGAGAGTTGCTAGCACGACCAGCCATTTCAACAACGTTTGTTATCAGCATGGCCCGCGTCATGGGACCTACCCCACCAGGCATGGGTGCGATATAGGCGGCCACTTCTGCAACCCCGGGATGGATGTCACCCAGAAGACCCGCGTCAGTACGGGTAATTCCGACATCGAGAACAGCGGCGCCAACTTTAACCATATCGGGAGTCAACAAATGCGCACTTCCTACTGCGGCAATGATGATATCTGCCCGCTTGGTGTGAAAAGCGACGTCCTTGGTGGCAGTGTGCGTGATGGTTACTGTCGCATCATCACCCTTGCGAGTGAGCAACAACGAGAGCGGCCGACCAACTGTTAAGCCACGACCCATAATCACAACTTCAGCGCCTTTGGTGCTCACGTTATAACGATGCAAGAGTTCGAGGATTCCCCGAGGTGTACAAGGAAGTGGGGCAGGCTCACCGATTACCAATTTTCCGAGGTTGAGCGGATGTAAACCATCTGCATCTTTATCGGGATCGATTGATTCTAAAATCAGATTCGCCGAAATACCTTTAGGAAGCGGCAACTGCACGATATATCCCGTGCACTCTGGAGAGTTATTTAAATCTTTGATGGCGGCGAGTACATCTGCTTGTGATGCCGTCTCGGGCAGATCGATACGAATTGAGTTGATGCCTACTTCTGCACAGTCACGGTGCTTTCCGGCGACGTATGAGAGTGAACCAGGATCGCCGCCGACCAAAACAGTTCCGAGTCCGGGCTTTGATGACATCCCCGCGACTATAACTGCCAACTCTGATTTGATCGTTTTTGCGGTTGCTTTGCCATCCAGAATCACTGCGCTCATAACTTCATCCTAACTAGGCATGTGAGAAATGGCGAACACCTGTGAAGAACATAACAATTCGCGCTGCCTTCGCCGCAGCGATCACCTCTTCATCGCGAACGCTGCCACCTGGCTGCACTACCGCGCTCACACCAGCATCAATCAGTATCTGTAGCCCATCCGCAAAAGGGAAGAAGGCATCGCTGGAAGCTACTGCACCCGCGGCGCGCGCTCCTGCGCGGGATACTGACAACCGCGCTGAATCAACGCGATTGACCTGTCCCATGCCAACTCCTACCGAGGCTCCATCGTGGGCCAGAAGAATTGCATTGCTTTTAACGGCACGGATCGCGCGCCATGCAAATTGCAAGTCAGCAAGTATCGCGTCAGATACCTCTCCGCCAGAAACTTGAGTCCAGGCAGATGCATCATCACCAGGGGCGTCAACGAGATCGGTCTCTTGAATAAGTAGGCCACCTGATATTGGACGGCGCTCCACTGCGGAATTAACGAAGTGGGCTAGCGTCAAGATGCGAATCGATGGTTTCTTGGAGAGAACTTCGACGGCACCTTCTTCATAACTTGGTGCAACTATTACTTCAGTAAATATTTCAGAGAGCGCTGTGGCCATCTCTAATGAGACGGGGCGATTAGTGGCAACAACTCCGCCAAATGCTGAAACCGAATCGCAGGCATGAGCCTTGGAGTAGGCCTGAGCGATATTTGTGCCGATGGCGATCCCACAAGGATTGGCATGTTTAATAATGGCAACGCATGGCTCGGCATGGTCATAAGCACTTCTGACGGCGGCATCGGCATCGGTGTAATTATTAAATGACATCTCTTTTCCGTGCAATTGAATGGCCTGCGCGATGCCGGGAGCAATCCATGATGCGGCGTTGGAGTAGACACTTGCTTTCTGATGAGGATTCTCTCCATAACGCAGTGGAGCGATGCGATGAAAGATTGCTGCCTTCCATTCATCGTCAACATCGAGTTGTTGACCCAACCAGGTAGCTATTGCAGCATCGTATTCAGCTGTAACTCGAAAAGTTTCCATAGCGAGCCGGGTGCGCTCCGGCAGAGTGAAGCCTCCGGCAGAAATAGAACTCAAGAGGAATGTATATTGCGCTGGATTTGAGATTACGGCGACAGAGCCGTGGTTCTTAGCAGCACCGCGCAGCATCGAAGGGCCGCCGATATCTATCTGCTCAATGCATTCGGCGAAGTCTGTTGTTGATGCGATCGTCTGCGCAAACGGATATAAGTTGATAACGATGAGATCAAAGGGAGCTATGTCGTGCGCTACGATCGCGGCGAGATGTTCGGGGTTGTTCTGGTCTGCCAATATTCCACCGTGAATTCTGGGGTGCAGCGTCTTTACTCGGCCACCCATCATCTCGGGAAATCCTGTGTAATCCTCCACGGCCGTTACTGAAATACCCGCGGCAGCTAAAGTTTTTGCGGTCGATCCAGTGGAGAGAATTTCAACACCAGAATCTGCCAGCGCGGCGCCGAGTTCTACTAATCCAGTTTTGTCATAGACGCTTATTAATGCGCGGCGTATTGGCTTGCGATTGCTCACAGCGTTCCTGTCTTTCCATAACCAGCGAGCGTCTCAACTATGAGTGCTCGTTCGGTAATCTTAATGCGTTCGTGCAGGGTGACCTCGTTATCACCTGGCAATACCTCTACCTCGCGCTGAGAAATCACAGGACCAGTATCTAAGCCAGCGTCCACCCAATGGACCGTCGTTCCCGTGGTCATGACGCCAGCCGCCAGAGCATCTCTCACCGCATGAGCCCCCGGAAAGAGTGGGAGCAATGAAGGGTGGGTATTTATGACTTTAAAAGTGTTAACAAAGCGCGCTGCCAGAATTCGCATAAAGCCCACGCTCACAATCAGATCGGGTACCAGTGCTTCTGTACATTCAAAGATCGCTTGATCCCACTCGGTGCGATCGCTTGGCATGGGGAGATAGAAATCAGGAACGCGAAATTGGCGGGCAATATCCAACGCGGGGGACTCTTTATCGCTCACCATACCCACGAATTCGGCGCTGATCAGGCCTGCATCATGCGCTTGCAAAATAGCAGCCGCCAGGGAACCGCCTCCTGAGGCCAGTAGCAATATTCGCTTAGCCACGATGAATCACTCTGCGGGCGAGCGCGGGGATATAAAGCGCAACAATAGCTGCGCTAACGAATGCCACCGCAAGATAAGCAACAAAGCGCCACCAGATAACTCCAACGGGATTGAGAGCGTTGGTCAACAACTCTCCAGCAGAGAAGAAGGCGATTACGACGATGATTATGAAGAATTTAATACCTTGCAAGATGAGATTTCTAGTGCGGCGCAGGAGGGAATTATCTCCACGTTGTAGAAAAATAATGACCACGACAAATAAGAGTCCCCAGAAGCCCAATGCATAATTCAACTCTTTGTGTACTCCAGTGGGCAGCGCCGAAACAAATGGCAGAGCTGGCACTTGACCGAGCGTCACCTGCGTGGCGCTAATGGTTGAGTGGGAGCCAAAAGAGAAGCCGATCCCCGTTAAATAGGAGAGAGTGGCAAGGGCGATGTTTGGGAGATAAAGAAGTTGCAGAAACGTCAATAAAATCCCACCAACTATTCCACCGCCAAGGACAACGGAGATGCTTTTCATTTCACCCCAGTGCCCATAGAGAGAGAATGCAAAGACGAGCGCAGCGCACCCTAAAGCAATCGCAAAGAGATAGAGAGCGAAGTAGAGAGTGCCGTTGCGAGCGCGATCAAATTTGAGCGTCGCTACCATTGCGATGATAAACGCCATTATTGGAGTCAAATATAAATTTGCCGAAACCCCATGGTGCATCGAAACAAGCGCCAAGAGCTCGCAGAGAAGCGCATACCAAAAGGCGTAAACCAATCGTGCGCCATTGAGTTTATTAAAGGCCGCTTCAACTGTTGGCATCCCACGTCGAATTGCCCACATGGGATAGATGACCGCTAGAAGTGGAAGAACCGTTAGTTTGCCGGAAGGAACTGCAAATGGAATGAGGTGAGCCCCTAGGAAGAGCCAGGCCGAAGCCCGGACTGGATCTCCGGTATTTCCGTTGGTGCTGCCCGCGCTTGCCCAAGTAAAGAGCGCAACAAAGGAGAGCGGGAAGAGCGTTAAAGAGACGCTGCGGAGGGCTTGCCGAAACGAGACCCCCAGAGCGCCGGTAACCATTTGTTATCCGTTAAGAATCGCACGCATTAAGGCCGCGGTCTCACTCGGCGTCTTACCCACTTTAACTCCAGCAGCTTCCAGCGCAACTTTCTTTGCTTCCGCAGTTCCAGAGGAGCCGGAGACAATGGCGCCTGCATGACCCATGGTCTTGCCTTCAGGTGCAGTAAAGCCGGCAACATAGCCAACGACTGGCTTGGTGACATAAGAAGAGATGAAGGCGGCAGCGCGCTCTTCAGCATCGCCACCAATTTCACCAATAATCACAATGGCATCTGTGTCGGGATCATCTTGGAAGGCGCGCAGGCAATCAATATGCGTCGTTCCAATGATGGGATCTCCACCGATTCCTACTGCCGTGCTAAATCCGATATCGCGCAATTCGTACATCATTTGGTAGGTAAGGGTGCCGGATTTTGAAACCAATCCGATACGTCCAGGTCCAGTGATATCACCCGGAATAATTCCAATATTAGAAAGTCCAGGGCTAATTAAACCGGGGCAATTTGGACCGATCAAGCGAGTGGTGCCTTTGCTCTCGGCATGTGCATAGAAGATCGCAGCGTCGTGAACTGGAATTCCCTCGGTTATAACTACTACGAGAGGGAGTGCTGCGTCGATAGCATCCATGACGGCAGCTTTTGCGAACTTGGGCGGAACGAAGACAACCGATGCATTGGCTCCTGTCGCGGCAACCGCTTCGGCAACGCTATTGAATACAGGTAGCGTCTTTCCCTCTATCTCAACGCTCTGTCCACCTTTACCGGGCGTAACTCCGCCGACAATATTGGTGCCGTACTTGAGCATGCGACCAGTGTGTTTGGTTCCTTCAGAACCGGTCATACCTTGGACGATAACTTTGCTCTCTTTATTAATGAAGATAGCCATTTACTTCGCCGCCAATTCTGCAGCTTTTGCAGCTGCACCATCCATGGTGTCTAACTGATGCACCAATGGGTGCGCCGCTTCATTCAAGATTCGACGTCCTTCCAGCACATTATTTCCGTCTAGACGCACGACGATCGGCTTGGTGGCCTTATCGCCCAACATCTCTAGGGCTTTCACGATTCCATTAGCTACCGCATCGCAGGATGTAATTCCGCCAAATACGTTGACGAAGACGCTGCGAACGTCGGTATCACCCAAGATGATCGAAAGACCGTCTGCCATAACCTCTGCAGATGCTCCGCCGCCAATATCCAAGAAGTTCGCCGGCTTGACGCCATACTTTTCACCAGCATAAGCAACCACGTCGAGGGTGCTCATAACCAAACCAGCGCCGTTGCCAATGATTCCGACTTCACCATCGAGCTTGACGTAGTTGAGGTTCTTTGCCTTTGCTGCGGCTTCCAAAGGATTCGTGGAAGCGTGATCAATAAGCGCCTCGTGCTCGGGATGACGAAAATCAGCATTGTCATCGAGAGTTACCTTGCCATCCAGGGCAATGATGCGACCATCTTCTGTCTTGACCAATGGATTGATCTCCATCAAAGTGGCATCTTCTGCTACAAATGCTGCCCATAACTTAAGGAGAACATCAGCCACATCGCTGACTACGCCCTCTGGAAATTGGCCCGCTTTAACAATTTCTAAAGCTTTCTCGCGTGAAATTCCGGAATTTGGATCGATTCCTACGCGTGCCAACTTTTCGGGTTGCGTATGTGCGACCTCTTCAATTTCCATTCCACCAGCTACCGATGCCATCACCAAGAAGTTGCGATTGGCACGATCGAGCAAAATTGCCATGTAATACTCTTCGGCGATCGGCGCGGCTTGTGCGATCATCACTTTATGTACGGTGTGGCCTTTAATATCCATTCCCAAAATGGCTTCCGCTTTAACGCGCGCATCTGCCGCATCGACCGCTAATTTCACTCCACCCGCTTTGCCGCGGCCGCCAACTTTTACCTGTGCCTTGACAACAACTTTTCCGCCCATCGTCGCAGCTGCACGTTCGGCTTCATCAGCAGTCAATGCAACTGCGCCGGCGAGTACTGGAATGTTATGTGCTTCAAAGAGATCTCGAGCTTGATACTCAAAGAGATCCACGTGGTACCCCGATCTTTATTTGTCTAGATTGAAAGAGAATCACTACAGGCGCAAATCCTACTTGCCCTTTGCGATCGTTTTTATAGGCGCTCTACTGGGGCGTAACGGAGCAGGAGCCGCTTCTCTCCCGAGCTGCCGAAATCGATCGTCGCTTCTGCGCGATCTCCAGCTCCAGTGACTGCGAGGACTTTACCGAGCCCAAATGTGTCGTGAGACACTCGATCGCCCACTTCAAGCACAATCGTTGATTCGACCTTCTTTCCGGTCGCACGAGGGGGTGGCCCGAAGGTGCGGTTGACCCCGGTACGTGGCTTCAAAGATGAGTTTCCTTCGTTCCACGTAATTACGCCCTCCGGGATTTCAGCCAAGAATCGCGATGGTGGGTTATACGTTGGAGCGCCCCATGAAGAGCGATATTCAGAGCGTGAAAGGTAGAGTCGTTTTCTCGCCCGAGTCAGCCCGACATAGGCCAAGCGACGTTCCTCTTCAATCTCCGAGCGTTCACCCAAGGTGCGCGAATGCGGGAAGATCCCCTCTTCCATCCCAGTAAGAAAGACAGTGGGGAATTCCAAACCCTTTGCAGTATGCAGAGTCATCATGGTTACGACTCCCCCATGATCTTCGCCATCGGGAATTTGATCTGAATCTGCAACTAGCGAGACATCTTCCAGAAATCCGGAGAGTGAAATCTCTTCCCCATCATCTAACTCAGACTCTTCATATTCGGTCGCAACCGATACCAGCTCTTGCAAGTTTTCGACGCGTCCCTCATCCTGAGGATCGCTGCTATTGACCAATTCAGCGAGGAGACCGCTCTGCTCTAAAACTGCCTGCGCGATTATCGAAGGCTTGGTCCTGGCTTCTACCAAGGTCCGCAAGGTATCGAGCAGGTGAATGAAATCGTTAATAGCAATCAGCGAACGACTGGGAATTCCTGCAGCGTTCTTGGCATCACAGAGAGAGCGCCAGAAAGAGATACCGGCAGTTGCAGCATGAAGATCAATGACATCCAGTGCGCGATCGCCGATTCCGCGTTTGGGAGTATTGATAATACGGCGCAGCGAGATCTCATCCTCTGGATTCACCAAAACGCGCAAATATCCGAGAAAGTCTTTTACCTCTTTGCGCTCATAAAATCGTACGCCGCCAACAACTTTGTAGGGAATGGCAGAGCGCAGGAAAATCTCTTCAAAGATACGAGACTGCGCATTTGTGCGATAAAAAATTGCGGTATCACCTGGATTAGATTCCGCGGCATCCCGCAATCTGCGAATTTCACCGACCACAAATTCTGCTTCATCGTGCTCGCTTTCGGCGACATATCCGGTGATGGCCTCACCCGCGCCCTCTTGCGACCAGAGATTCTTATCTTTACGTCCCTCGTTGTTGGAGATAACAGCATTGGCGGCGCTCAAGATATTTTGAGTCGAACGGTAATTCTGTTCAAGTAGCACAGTACGAGCGTTGGGGTAGTCCTCTTCAAATTGCAGGATATTGCGGATATTTGCGCCCCGAAAGGCATAAATTGATTGGTCGGTATCGCCTACGACGCATAACTCCGCTAACGGAAAACCCTCGTCAGGAACGCCCACGAGTTCGCGAATCAATATGTATTGCGCATGATTGGTATCTTGATATTCATCTACCAAGATGTGGCGAAAGCGCGAGCGATAACGAGCACGTGCCTCGGGGAAGCGCTGCAAGACATCCACCGTCTTGCCGATCAGATCATCAAAGTCCATCGCATTGGCTGCGGAAAGTCGCTTTTGATAGGTGGCAAATATTTCGGCAACAATCTCTTCAAAGTGATTGGTGGTCGCATTGGCGTAGTCCGCCGGTCCAATCAATTCATTCTTCGCGGCAGAGATAAGCCCAGCAACTGCGCGGGCCGCATATTGCTTGGCGTCAAGGTTGAGCTCGCGAATGATTACCGTTAGAAGTCGGACGCTATCGCTGGAGTCATAAATCGTAAATGAGTTGGAGTACCCCAGGCGAGCAGCCTCTTGTCGCAATATGCGCACGCAGGCCGAGTGAAATGTAGAAACCCACATCGCTTTAGCTCGATCTCCCACTAGATCGGCAACCCGCTCTTTCATTTCGGCGGCCGCCTTATTGGTGAAGGTAATTGCGAGAACTTCATAGGGAGCGACACCTCGCTCTCCCAATAGATATGCGATACGCCGCGTTAAGACTCGGGTTTTTCCAGAGCCAGCGCCCGCGACAACGAGCAGCGGGCTGCCCTGGTGAATAACGGCTTCGCGCTGCTGGGGGTTGAGACCCTCGAGTAGAGACATAATCTGGAGTCTACCTATCGGTGCCAAATCGGTAGGATTCCGCCATGGAACCTATGCTCGATAGCGAAGTAGAACGCATCCTTGTTGTTACCGCACACCCTGATGATCTCGATTTTGGAGCTGGGGGCACTATCGCGCAATGGTCTGCGAAAGGCATTGCGATCTCGTATTGCATCTGCACCAATGGCGATCAAGGCGGGGTCGATGCGAGCATTACCCGCGAAGAGATGAAGCAGATCCGTCGCCGTGAACAGACCGAAGCTGGCAAGGTTCTTGGCGTTACCGATATCCATTTCTTGGATTATCGCGATGGTTGGTTAGTACCCACTATCGAACTGCGAAAAGATATTGTGCGAGTTATCCGCAAGGTCCGCCCGCAGCGCATGCTCATTCAGAGCCCAGAGCGCAATTGGAATCGCCTAGGAGCTAGCCACCCAGATCACCTGGCAGCGGGCGAAGCCGCAATTCAAGCAATTTATCCCGACTCCGGAAATCCCTTTGCCTTTGAAGATCTCTTGCATGAAGAGCACTTAGAGCCCTGGAGTATCAAAGAGGCCTGGGTAATGATGGCTGAGGGCAATGACCACCATGTAGATATCACCGACACCTTTGATATGAAGATGAAGGCGTTAGCCGCACATGCCAGTCAGACTTCACACGTCGAAGGTTTTGACGCTCGGATCCGAGAATGGGGCACGCGCAATGGAGCCGCGGTCGGGCTTACCGATGGACGTATGGCCGAGACTTTTAAGATTGTGACGCTGGGCTAACCGGCTGACTTAACGGTTACGGAATCGATAGCAATCGTCAGTTTTGGTGTCCCATCGTTGCTGCCGCCCACAACTCCGGCAGCTGCAACTTTCTTAACTATATCGAGACCTTTTGTTACCTCTCCCCAGATGGTGTAGGAAGGAGGCAAATAAGTATCTTTGTAAACAATAAAAAATTGGCTGCTATTTGTATTTTTCCCAGAGTTGGCCATCGCGATTGTTCCCGCTGGATAATCCTCGGGGTCATCGCTCGGCAAATTCTCATCGCGATAACTGAACAGTGGGCCGCCCGAACCGGTTGCTGTGGGATCCCCACACTGAAGTACAAAAATCTGGGATGTGGTTAGACGATGACAGAGAGAGTGATCGAAGAATCCGCTCTTCGCCAAATACGTCATTGCAATCACGGTAATTGGAGCTTTCTTTCCAAATGCTTTAAATACGATAGGCCCGCAGTTGGTATTCAGTGTAAATGTTCGATCGACTTGCGCCACTTTTGGGTCGGGGAAACCCGTCTTAATGGGATTATGAGCTACCGAATTTGTCTTCGCGCATCCGGTTACGGCGGTCGAAGTTATGACTGGCGCTGAGAAAGTGTTAGTTGAGGTGCGCGGAGTAACTGGAGAACTAGTCCCACGGGCGAAACTTGACTCTGACAATCCGACAGCGCTCACCACAACTACGAGGGCTGCAACACTCGTTGTTGCAACCAATCTCTTAAAGAGATTCACTTTTACTCCCACTCAATAGTTCCAGGTGGCTTACTCGTGATATCGAGTGTCACTCTGTTTACTTCTCGCACTTCGTTGGTAATTCTTGTTGAAATCTTTTCTAGTACGTCATACGGCAATCGACTCCAGTCTGCTGTCATTGCATCTTCACTCGATACCGGGCGAAGAACAATGGGATGGCCATAAGTTCGACCATCTCCCTGCACACCTACGCTTCGTACATCTGCAAGTAGTACCACTGGACATTGCCAGATCTCTCGATCAAGACCCGCTAATTTTAACTCCTCGCGAGCGATGAAATCGGCTTTTCGCAAAAGACTAAGACGATTCTCAGTAACCGCACCAATGATTCGAATAGCTAAGCCTGGGCCGGGGAAGGGTTGACGCCAGACAATCTCCCCAGGAAGTCCAAGTTCTACGCCTACTTCACGTACCTCATCCTTGAAAAGGGTACGCAACGGTTCGATCAGGGTGAATTGCAAATCCTCAGGTAATCCCCCGACATTGTGATGAGACTTAATGTTTGCTGTGCCCGTTCCGCCGCCAGATTCAACGACATCGGGATAAAGAGTTCCTTGCACTAAGAAATCAACGCTCTCATGTTCGGAAATTTCGCGCGCCGCCGCTTCAAAAGCGCGAATAAATTCAGCTCCGATAATCTTTCGCTTAGTCTCGGGATCGGTTACTCCAGCGAGCGCGTTTAGAAAAGTTTCACGGGCATCAATGATTTTGAGATCAACTCCGGTTGCTGCAACGAAATCTTGCTCAACCTGTTCTGCTTCGCCCTCACGCAAAAGCCCGTGATCAACGAAGACGCATGTCAACTGTGAACCAATTGCTTTTTGCACGATGGCGGCTGCAACTGCAGAGTCAACTCCCCCAGAGAGACCACATATGACGTGTTTGTCGCCAACCAGGTCGCGTATCTTTGCAACTTCCGTTGCCACGATATTTTCGCTGGTCCAGGTTGGTTGACATCCGACAATATCAATAAGCCAACGTCGTAATATCTCTTGGCCGTTCTCGGAATGAAGTACCTCCGGATGAAATTGCACACCGGCCAGAGTTGCATCGCTATTTTCGAAGGCGACGATGGGTGTATCTGCGGTTCTAGCGGTGGCGGTGAATCCCGTTGGAACTGCCGTAACAGAATCCCCGTGGCTCATCCAGACTCTCGATTGCGTATCTAGACCGCGCAATAATTTCGAATTGTCATCGTGGCTCATCGAAGTTCGACCAAATTCCGATTTACCGGTCTCGGTAACTACTCCGCCCAATGCGGCGGCCATCACCTGGAATCCATAACAGATACCAAAGGTCGGGATACCGTGTTCGAAAATGGAGGGGTCAAGAGTCGGAGCCCCCTCGGCATAAACGCTCGACGGTCCCCCACTCAAGATGATCGCCTTCGGGCCCTTTGCGAGCATCTCGGCAACAGCCATCGTTGAAGGAACTATCTCGGAATAGACATTGGCTTGGCGAACTCGTCGTGCGATGAGTTGGGCGTATTGGGCGCCAAAATCAACGACGAGGACGAGATCAGGCACGGTGAATAACTACTTCTACCCGCTGGAATTCCTTGAGATCGGAGTAGCCCGACGTGGCCATGCCGCGGCGTAGCGCGCCAAAGAGATTCATTGAACCATCGGAGGTGTGTGAAGGCCCAGTGAGGATTTCTTGCAAAGTTCCAACCGTTCCAACGCGGACTCTATCGCCTCGTGGCAGTTCAGAGTGATGCGCTTCAGCACCCCAATGCCAACCCTTACCTGGCGCTTCAACTGCGCGAGCAAGTGGACTTCCCATCATGACAGCATCTGCGCCGCAGGCGATCGCTTTAGCAATATCGCCGCTACGGCCTACAGACCCATCGGCAATGACATGTACATATCGACCGCCGGATTCGTCCATGTAATCGCGCCTAGCCGAGGCAACTTCTGCAACAGCAGAGGCCATAGGGACGGCAATTCCTAGAACTGTGCGCGTTGTGTGAGCAGCGCCGCCGCCAAATCCAACAAGGACTCCAGCAGCTCCAGCGCGCATTAAGTGCAGGGCACCCGTCGCAGTCGCGCATCCACCGACGATTACCGGGACATCTAACTCGTAAATAAATTTCTTGAGGTTAAGCGGTTCGGTCTTCGCCGAAACGTGCTCTGCGCTAACGGTGGTTCCGCGAATAACAAAGAGATCAACTCCAGCTTTCACAACTACCTCATGGAGTTCGGCGGTGCGTTGCGGAGAAAGTGCAGCTGCAACTGTCACACCAGAAGCGCGAATCTCGGCGATGCGCGCCTTAATCAATTCTGGCTGAATAGGAGCTGCATATAACTCTTGCATGCGACCAATGGCCTGTTCTTGTGGAAGCGAGGCAATCTCTCCCAGTGCAATACGTGGATCTTCATGGCGAGTCCATAGACCTTCAAG
>Ga0136641_1000746_pt1 | contig 13785 bp, 14 predicted proteins | sample EliLak1302023Y_FD_115312 | JGI IMG/M metagenome (GOLD analysis project Ga0136641, IMG submission 115312) | Freshwater microbial communities from Elizabeth Lake, Yosemite National Park, California, USA - 13020-23Y | ecosystem: Environmental > Aquatic > Freshwater > Lake ...
GGGGCGCTGGGCACGGTTGCCGAGGTGGTCGACGGAACGTATTCGGGTCGACTCGACGGTCCGATCTGCCACGGAGAGGCCAAGTTCTCGACCGTGACGGCATTTGTCGAGGCCAACGACATTGCCCTCGCATCATCGTGGGCCTACAGCGACTCGATCAACGACATCCCCTTGCTGGCATCAGCGGGAACCTCCGTGGTGGTCAATCCCAATCGGCGGTTCGCCTACGTCGCCGCCAAGAATGGCTGGCGGATCCTGGACAGCAACAGCAACATGATCAACCCCACGCTTGCGCACCTGCACGCCGCCAGCGCGTGACCTGCTCCGAGTGACCTGCTCCGCGTGACCTGCTCCGTGTGACACGTCCGTCAGCGCGGCAGGCACGTAGCATCAGGGAGTGAACGACTCCGGGCCCGCCACCACCGACTTGGCCGATCGCCCCTTGTCGTCACCGGCCCGCAGTCGACTCGACCCGAATCGCGCGGACTACGACGCGATCCTGGCGGCGCATGGTGAGGCGATGTCCCTCGATCGACCCGGGTATCTCGATCCGCGCAGCGGACTGTTCGTCATGACGGCCAGGTACCACGCGGACCGCGGCTGGTGCTGCAACTCCGGGTGCCGCCACTGCCCATTCGTGGCCGATTAGCCTGTTGCGATGACCCGCCGACTCGTCACCATCATCGCGCTGATGACCGTCGCGCTTGGTTGCCTGACCTTGGTGAACGCACCCGCACAGGCCAGCGGACAGTTGGCGCGCAGTGTGCGAGCGGTGGGCTCATGGTCTATGGAGCCGCTCTCGAAAGACACCAACAACGACGGCGTGATCGACGGGGACGGCGGTGTTCCGGCCAGCGGCGCCCTGACCTCGCAGCCATCGGCCACCTATGTCGGTGCCGGCAATCACCGGGCGCAGCCCAACGAACGCCTCATCGATGGGACAACGTCCTGGTACTTGCCGGCCACGGGATTTCCCGTGCGACTGGATGCCTGCAAGTCCACCGGCGCGCAGTATCGATGGACCGCTACGCAGAACGGCACTGCCGTCACCGTGACGCCGTGGCTGTCCCTGCGCAAGAAGTCGTGCACCACCACCGTGAATCTCGTCAATGGTCCTACGTCACTGCGACTTGAGGTGACGTCAGGCGCGTCGACTGCCTCCACTGTCCTGGACGCCAACCCGCGCGGCCTCATTGTGGTGGCGCTGGGTGACTCGTATGCGTCCGGCGAGGGGAATCCGCGCAACGTCCAGTCGTGGTTGCAGGGCAACCTGCCCTTTCGTCCGTACTGGGATAACGACCTGTGTCATCGCAGTGTGCTGGGCGCGCCCGCGCAAGCCGTACTGGCACTCGAGAAGTCATCAGCCCGCACGTCAGTCGAGTTGATCGACGTGACCTGCGCGGGTGCCACCGTCAACGCCGGGGTGCTCGGTGCTCAGCAGGCTCTGGGCCAGTCGTCGAGCCAGATTGAGCAGGCAGCCGACGTCCTCGGAGATCGGACGGCCGATGCGATCGTCCTTCAGGTCGGCGGCAATGACGTCGGTTTCTCGTCCGTTCTCGGCGCGTGTGCGCTCAATGCCCAGTGCCCGCTGTCTCGCGCACCGTTTCCCCCGCTATCGACCTACAAGACGCTGCAGGACGGAATTCAGGCAGAGACCGGCAAACTCACGGCCGCCTACGCGCGGATCGCCGCCTGCCTTGGTGGGTCGGCATGCGTCCTCGCGGACGGGCGCCGGGCCTCGGGCCTCCGCCTGACTTCGGGCGCGACCGTGCTGCCCGTTCTCTACCCAGATCTCACCCGCAATGCCAACGGAGCGCCGTGCACCTACCTCACGATGTCGCAGACCGACTTCGCCTGGGCGCGCGACACCATGCTGGTTCCCAACCCCGGCCCCACCTACGCCTATCCGACCGCCCAGGGACCGGTCGCGCTGTCCTTGGCCCAGGGCACCCTCAACGCCAAGATCGCGCAGACGGGTGGTCAGCTGGGCTGGGCCCCCGTGACGGGCGCATGGGAGGCGTCAGGGGTCGGTCCGGTTGGTCATGGATTGTGCGCGGGCGCTCAGGCATGGGTCTTCGGCATCACCTCTTTACTGGGGTTCTCCAGCGCCTCCTTTCACCCCAACCCGACCGGTGTTGCCGCCATGGGCAAGGCCATTCACGCCGCCCTTGCCGTGGCTGTTCGGCCCTAGGCCGGCTGGTAGAGTCCCGCTCCGCGCGCCGCTAGCTCAACTGGCAGAGCAGCTGACTCTTAATCAGCGGGTTGTAGGTTCAAGTCCTACGCGGCGCACCACAGGTCGAGATCGCAGCAGCGGCCACACGAGAACTACATCAGTGTGGTTCGTGTGACTGATGAGGCTAAAGTTTCAGTTGAGACTTGAGAGTTGTTGGTACACAACATGAATTCTCCACGCCCGTTTCCCTCTATACGCGCCTCAGGACTTGACGTATTCGATTTTTGACGCACACTTATGTCATAGCAAGCAGCCCATGGATGGGCTTTCCCTCGTTGGACCTCATTCATGGAGTGACCGTGGCTTTGCGCATTGATTCAAATCTTGAGGCGCTCTCCGCCTACCGCAATCTTTCTATTGCCTCCCCAACTCAGGCAGGCGCCGCACAGGCTGCCGCCCGGGTAACTCTCAGCCAACGCATTACCGCCGCTGCCGCCGAAGGCTCGGGACTGTCGGTCTCCGAACTCATGCGCTCGCAGCTCAGTGGCCTGAGCCAGGCTTCACGTAATGCCCAGACCGGCCTGGGCGTAGCCCAGACCGCGGACGGCGCCCTCGCCAATACCCAGACGCTGCTGACCCGCATGCGTGACCTGACCGTCACTGCTTCCGCCGCGAATCCGACCAACGTCATGACGAGCATCACCGCAGAGGTGGGCGCACTGTCGTCGACCATCGACACCATCGCTGCCACGACGGAGTTCAGCGGACAGAACCTGATCGGCGCCACGGGCTACACCGGCACGTTCGCCGTAGCGGCCCCGGGCAGCGCTCAGGAGCCCGTCATCATGACGATCCCGTCGGCCACCGCGAGCAGCCTGGGGGTCGCAGGCCTGGATCTGTCGTCCCCCGCCAATGCAGCAGCGGCCACGCAGACCGTCCAGGGTGCTCTCGATCAGGTGTCGGCCACACGTTCGGCCCTCGGCCGCTTCAAGGCTGCGTTCACCCAGGCCGTCAACCGCATCACCGTCGCGGTGCAAAACGTTTCTTCGGTTGCGATCGCAGCCGTGGGCGACAGTGCCGCAGCGTCGAGCCTCACCGGCGCGACCCGCACGCAGATTCTCGCCGAGCCCGCGATGGCCATGGCCGCACAGGGTGGCGCAGGAACTGCAGCGCTGATGAAACTGCTGGCCTAATACCCGAAGTCGCCTCCTCTCCCCCACTACCCCCCGCGTCACTAGGCTCCAGTGGTGAGCCGCTGGGCAGTACGCCACCCCATCTGGGGACTTGTGTCCTGGTTCGTCCTCATCGCCATCATCGTCGGCGCGGTGGGAACCTTCGGCGGCAAGCTGGTCGACAGTTTCGCGCTCCCCAATACCCCTTCGCAGCAGGCCCAAGACCTCCTGCAGAGCATGGGCAGTGCCGGGCCCAACGACACGTCCATCACCATCGTCTGGCACCCCTCGACCGGTTCCGCGATCGACCAGAACACGCAGGATCAGATCCGGCCACTGCTCACGTCGGTGTCGATTCTCGACGGTGTGCAGTGCGTGACCACACCGTTCGGTGACAACCTCGGCACGGACTGCACCTCCGTGACCAACCAACCGCTGAACAAGGTCCTCAATGACGCGATCGTCGCCGAACTCAGCAAGGCCACAGACCTCAGTGCCAAGGATCTGCGTGAGATAGCCGAGCTCATCCCCAAACTCGCCGATCTTTCGAAAATCAGCCCGAAGGAACTCGGCACACTTGCCGCCTCACTTCCCGGGCTCGCGCAGATTGCCAAGGCACCGAAGTCACTCATCGACGGTTTGGCCGGTCTCACCGAGGCCGAACTGCTGAAGATCCCCGGCATGACCGCCAAGGACGCGAAGGCACTCGTCGAAGCATTCGGTGCCCTGCGCCGCATCTCCGACCTGCCACGCGCCGCGTTGAATGCCGTCGCCACACTCGATCCGGCCAAGCTCCGCGCATTTGCAGAGCAGCTGCCTGCCGACATCGGCAAACTCGAAGCGGGCTGGGCCGCCTTTCAGAACACTCTCACGGCCATCGACAACGCGGCCAAGGCAACGCAGGAAGCAGTCAGCACGGTGTCGCCCAATGGCAGCATCGCCTACGCCACCGTGACCATCGCGGGCTCGGTGGCGCCGACCCCCGAGGGCGGCACGATCCTGACCCTTGTCCACGACGCCAGTTCGCCCGATCTGCTCGTCGGTGCGCAAGGTGCGGCACTCGAAGGTGCCGGACAGACGGTCCCGCCCAGTGACCTCATCGGCATGCTGGTCGCCCTGATCATCTTGATCAGCGCGTTCGGCTCTCTCATCGCCGCCGGCCTTCCGATCGTGGTGGCGCTGTTCGGACTCGTCGGTGGCGAGTTGATGGTGTACGTCGTCGCGCACTTCATGAACGTGGCGTCGTTCACACCCGCACTCGCCGGCATGATCGGCCTGGGCGTCGGCATCGACTACGCGCTGTTCATCATGAATCGCTTTAGGCAGGGCATGCAGACCGGCCACAGTCCCAAGCAGTCAGCCGAGACAGCCGTGGGCACCGCCGGGCGCGCGGTCCTGTTCGCCGGCACGACGGTCATCATCGCGCTGGTCGGCATGCTCGTACTGGGCATCTCGTTCTTCAACGGCCTCGCCATCGGCGCAGCAGTCACCGTGATGATGGTGATGCTCTCCGCACTGCTGTTGCTCCCGTCGCTGCTGTCTCTTCTGGGCACCAAAGCACTGGCGATCCGCATGCCGTGGGCGCGCCAGCTGGCCCCGTTCGATCCCCACACGAGTCGCTGGACCGGATACGCGCGACTGCTGCAGCGCAAGCCACTCATCCCCTTGGTCGTCTCCATCATCGTCATCGCGGCTCTCGCGTGGCCGGCACTCAAGCTCAACCAGGGATTCCCCGACGACAGTTCGCAGGCGCCGGGCTCGCCATTGCGCACCGGTTACGACCTGATGGCGCAAGGATTCGGCCCGGGCGTCAGTGCACCTTTCATCGTCGCGGTGCAAACAACGACCCCGAGTGACTTCGAAGGTCTGAGTAGCGCCATCACCGCGCTCGAGCAGACACCGGGCATTGCTCGCACCGTGCCCAACTCAGGGATGCTGCCGCTCTTGCGTCTGGATCCCGCCTACTTCGGCGGCCCGGACAAGGACATTGCCGCAGTGATCGCCTACCCCACGACGTCTGGCGTTGATCCTGCGACTGCGATGACCCTGGACGTGCTGCGCAATGCGACAGCGCCAACGCTCGCCCACGAGGGTCGGGCGAATATTTACATCGGTGGCACGCAGGCCGTGAGCGAGGACTTCACGACGGTGCTTGCCGGAGCACTGCCGCTGTTCCTGCTCCTGGTGGTGGGCTTGGGCTTCTTGGCTCTCATGCTGCTGTTCCGCTCGCTGCTCATTCCGCTCACCGCGGCCATCACCAGCCTGCTGTCGTTCGCCGGGGCACTGGGAGTAACGGTTGCCGTGTTCCAGTTCGGCTGGCTGGACTCGATCCTCGGCGTGAGCGGAACTGGACCGATCCTGCCGTTCCTGCCCATCATGGTCTTCGCCATCTTGTTCGGGCTGTCGATGGACTACCAGGTGTTCCTGGTCTCGCGCATGCGCGAGGAGTGGGAGCACACCGGTGACAACGCTGAGGCCGTGCGCACGGGACTCGCGGGCTCGGGCCGCGTGGTCGTGGCCGCGGCTCTCATCATGACTTCGGTGTTCCTCGCCTTCGTGCCCACGCCCATTGATGCCATCAAGCTCTTCGGAGTCGCCTTGGGTGCCGCCGTCTTGATCGACGCCTTCATCGTGCGACTTGTCCTGGTGCCCAGCGCCATGACGCTGTTCGGCCGTGCTAACTGGTGGATTCCCCCATGGCTCGGCCGCATTCTTCCCAAGATCACGCTGGAGTAGAGGTCAGCCGCATGAGTCACCCCATTCACCACATCACGCTCTCCGTCAGCAATGTCGACGTCAGCATCGCGTGGTACCAAGCTCTCCTCGGACCGGCCGAGATGGTCGAACGACAGGGAGAAGGGTGGCGGCGCACGCGAATGACCTGGCCGGAGCGCAACAACTTTCGCATCGGCGTCATGTCGCATGATGCCGCCCCTGCAGCGCGTTTCTCCCACCTCAATCGAGGTCTCGACCACATCGGGTACGACTGCGCCACGCTGGACGAGGTCACCGCATGGGCCGCGAAGTTGGACGACTTGGGATTCGAGCACGGGCCAATCGAAGATGTGCCATACGCCTGGGCGGTCACCGCGCGGGACCCGGACAACATCCCACTTGAGTTCTTCTGTGCGAAGTGACTACGAGCCGTCCAAGGCTCACGACGTGCTGGCTTGCACGCCCTCGACGTCGATCACGATCTCGTTGCGTCGCAGAAACCACGGGGTGTACGGCGGATTGAACCGAGCAAAGCGTGGTTCTCCAGTTGCCGTGAGGCCGGCTGCCGATACGGCGTCGCGCAGTTCTGCAAGTCGACGGTCGTAGTCGCGACGCGACCAACGACCCGAGTAGCGCGTGGCCGCTGCGGTCCGTTCTGGTTCAACACGGATGTTCACAGCTGAATCTGCCGGAACCGGGGCCTCCCGGAGTCCCTGAGGCATGACAAACGCCACGGCGTAACCACTATCGGTGGGCATCTGCACCACCGGTGCCGTCATCGCGATCTTGCGCCGATCGGCATTGCCGCCACTGATGTAACCGAACAACAGCCCGAAAGCTCGACTTCCGGCGGTGTCGAAGTCGGCCGCCACATCGACCTCGGCAACCGTATGAGCGGGGTACCGTCTCAACTCAAAACTCGGGAACTCCCGGACCACGTCATAGGGCTGCTGCTCTGTCATGGCTTCACTATGCAGGAATGGGGACCCCGTGTCCGATCAAGCGGCCACAGGCAGCCGAGTACTGCTCATCCACACGTGCGGTGACCTGGGCATCGAACTGGGACCGCCATCGACCGGGATGCATCTGCTCGGGGCTCACGTTCTGGTCGAACCAGTCGACCATCTCGGGTGCCACGGGGACACCGATGAAGTCACAGACGGTCTGCAGCGAACCACCACGATCGGCCACCACGAGGTCCAGCAGCGGCAGCACGAGGATGCGATCGGGCCGTGATGCGGCAATAGCCTGGTGGCTGCGCAGCATGCGTGTCTCCCACAGGGCGAGCGCCTCGAACACGTCATTCGGACCGAAGGACTGGGACACGAACGAGGCTGCGACGTCACGGCCATCGCGCGTCACGACAATGACCTTGGAGTCGGGGTAGATCAGCTCGACGTAATCCGCGAGCCGCGCGTTAGCAGGAGTGGTGTCAACCCATCGTGCGGCGCCTAGCCGGTCGGCGATGGTGTTCATGATGCGGTGTACCAGCAGTTGGGTGGCCGCCAAAGGTTCGGCGTCTACCGCGTCGAGGTAGTGCTGCGACCAGGTGGCGAGTTGCTCAGGTGTCACGGACTGGTGCAGGCCGACAGTCTCGGTGCGCCGATACCAACGGTTGGTCAGGCGGTCCACCGCCGTTCGGGATGCCTTGCGTCCCCTGCGACGACCGTCCACAAGGTGGATGTGAAGGGCCTCGGCGAATCCTTCATGCCCGGTGATGAAGCGCACCTCCATCGGCCGTGTCAGCGTGAGGTCGGGATGGTGATCAAGTAGATCTCCGACGATCGTCGACCCGCTGCGCCCTGTGCCGCCCACCAAGACGGGCTGCATGCGCAGCGATGAAGCGTCGGTCATCGGCGGCGGCGCCACGCAAGGACACGGATCGCAACAACACCCACGACGACCGCACCCACGATGGCCACGCGCTCCGGGCGGATTCCTCCGAACTCGTCGGTGAAGATGCCGGTGACAGTGCGGCCAGCACGCTGCAGCATCGCCGCCGGTGTGGCCTGCGCCTTGAGCGCGTCGATGGTGGCAAGGAGGTCAGCTCGCGCCTGCTCCACATCTGCCTGCAACTGCACGAGGGTCGGCTTGGGGCGCGACGCAGGCGAGGCAACGGACATGCCCGCCAGCCTACGCCGTCGCGGCCGGCGTGAACTCCTCCACGTGGGCGTCCAGACCGGCTGATCGCCGCAGGCCGCGACCCCGCGTAATGGCCAGCACGATGACGAATAGGGCAGCTCCTACGAGGACGATCATGGTGCCCGACGGCACGCCGGCGAAGTACGACAGGTACATGCCCACCAGCCCGCACACCGCCCCGATGATGGTGCTCAGCACCAACATGCGGCCAAAGGCATCGGTCAGCATCCGCGCGATCACCGCGGGAATCACGAGCATGGCCGCCACAAGCGTGACGCCGATGACGGTCAGCGTGGCCAGGATCGCCAGCGACAACACCACCATGAGACCTGCTTCGACCCACACAACGCGAATGCCCGACACCTGTGCCACGTCAGGGTCGAACGTGCTGAACAGCAGGGGGCGGTATGCCAAGACGATGAAGGCAACGCACAGCACCGAGACCGCAAGTATGGCGACGATCTGGCCGGTGCTGATCCCCAAGATCGACCCGAAGAGGGCGTTGTCAAAGGACGGACCACTGGTGCCGAACTTGGCGAAGAGCGCCACGCCGAGGGCGAACGAGGCGGTGGAGATGACCCCGATGGCCGCATCAGCGCCGAGGCGGCTGCGCTTGGCGACCTGCGTGATGGCCAGGGCTGACACGATGCCCCACAAGCCCGCACCGACGACATAGAACTGAGCCGCAAACAACTGCGATGCCGCGAACCCGCCGAAGATCGAATGTGACAGGCCGTGACCGAGGTACGACATTCCGCGCAGGACTACGTAGACACCGATGAGCCCCAGCAGTGCACCGGAATTGGTGGCAACGAGCAGGCCCTTCTGGAAGAAGGCGTACGCGAGCGGATCGGTGAGTGTGGCGAGCACGTCAGATCCTTCCGTCATGGCTCGGTGCTTCGTCGACGACCACGCGCATGCCCAGATGCTCGAGAACCTCCATGCGCGCCCCGAACGTCTTCTCCAGAACGTCCGGGGTGATGACCTCCGCCGGTGACCCCGAGGCGATGACACCGTGATTGACGCACACCAGATGAGGAAGGTGGGCGGCCATGCCGTTGAGGTCGTGCGTGGTGAGCACGATGGCAACTCCGTCTTCGTGCAGGTCGGCGAGCAGGTGGAGCACATCGTGACGCGTGGAGACGTCGATGCCGCTGGTGGGTTCGTCCATGAGCATCAGCTGAGGACGTCGAATCAGGGCGCGCGCCAGGAACATGCGCTGCTGCTGCCCACCGGAGAGTTCGCGGATGTGACGATGCGCAAGGTCTCCGATGCCCAAGCGCTCCAGCACCGCGGCCGCCTCGGCCTTTTCGGACGTCGCAGCCCACGGCAGGCGCCGTCCGGTGCGTGACATGAGGACGCACTCCTCGACCGTGACCGGGAAATTCCAGTTGACGGTTTCAAGTTGCGGCACATAGGCGATGCGAAGGCCCGGGCGACGATGCACGGTGCCGGACATGGGCTTCAGAGTGGTCAATAACAGCCGCAGGAGAGTTGTCTTGCCCGCACCCGAAGGACCCACGATGCCGGTGAACTGGTCTTCGTGGACGTGGAAGTGCACATGGTGCAGCACAACATTTCTGCCATACCCGGCATCGACGCCGTCGAGGCGGATGAGCTCGGGGCCAACTCCCGTGCCGGTCACTGCGGGTACATAGCTCGGTCAGGGACGCTAGACATCACGTTGAGCGCCTCAAGATTCGTCGTGGTTCCGCCCAGACCCTTGACCATGGTGATGTAGTCGTACTTCATCAGGCCCAACCATGAGTGATCTGCATCGCCGGGCGCTCCGGGAAGGTCGTCGTCACGCAAGGACTCTTCGTAACGAGCGCCCGCTGCGCGGCCGATCTCTTCGAGCACCGCCGACGGGAAGACCTCACTGCCGAAGATGGTCGGCACCTTCTGCGCCTTGACCTGATCGATCAGCGCAGCGACTTCGGATGGCGTGGGGTCGGAGAAGTTCTTGGGCTGCACGGCCCCGATGACGTCCCAACCGAAGTCCTTCGCGAAGTAGGCGTAGGCGTCGTGATACGTCAGCAGCTTCTTATTGCCTGCAGGGATGGTCGCCTGGTCCTTGCGTAGGGCGTCGGCCAGCGCGGTTGCCTGTGCAGCGAACGTGTCGTAGTTGGTCGCGTAGGTGGTCGCATTGGCCGGATCAGCCTTACTCAATGTGTCTCGGATGACAGCCGCGTACTTGATCGCGTAGAGCGGGTCGGTCCACAGGTGCGGGTTCGGCTTGCCTTCTTCCTTGGGGAACGAGAAGTCATAGATGTAGTCCGACGCCGGCAGCACGGTGGTGCCGATCTCGACGATGGGAGTGGCCTCCTGCTTGTTGGCCTTGGCGAGCTCGACCGTGGGGTCCTCAAGCTTGAGTCCGTTGACGAAAATGATGTTGGCTTTGCTCAGCAGTTCAGCCACCTGCGGTGCGGGCTCGTAGGTGTGGCTGTTGGTGCCCTCCGGAACGATGCCCTCCACCTGAGCCTTGTCACCGGCGATCTGGGCGGCAATCGAGGTGATCGGCGAGACGGTGGTGGCAATGAGGAGTTTTTCTGACGAGCCGGGCGAGGTCGAGTCGGCAGATGTACCCGAAGAGCAGGCGCCGAGGACGAGCGCGGCGCCCAGGCACAGCGCGGCGGAAGGCAATGCGAGTTTCATTGGGGTCATCCCCCCATCTTATGGACAAATATCTGCTGTTGCAAAAGGCTCGCAATAAGTGGCCTTGCGAAAGGCTCGGGGGCGCTGGCTAGCATCCGCTCATGCGACTGCTTGCCGGCAATCGAGCCCCTTCGTTCTCCTTACCCGACCCGGCCGGCGGCACCGTTCGGCTGCAGGACCTGCGCGGCCAACGCGTTCTCCTGTACGCCTACCCGGCTGCCCTCACGCCCGGCTGCACCACGCAGGCATGCGATTTCCGCGACCGGCTGCCCTCCTTCGCCGGCATCACGGTTCTCGGCATTTCCCCGGACGACCCAGACACCCTCGCGCGCTTTCGCGACCAAGAAGCCCTGCCCTTCACCTTGCTATCGGACCCTCGCCACACCGTGCTTGAGAAGTACGGCGCGTGGGGCGAAAAGCAGAACTACGGCAAGACCTACCTGGGGGTCATTCGCTCGACGTTCGTCATCTCGCCCCAAGGACTCATCGAGCACGCCTACTACAACGTCAAGGCCACCGGTCACGTCGCGAAGCTGATCCGCGACCTACGACTGTCGTAACGCCGACGCCTACACTTTGGGCACCACGCGGAAGTGGTGGAATGGCAGACACGCCAGGTTTAGGTCCTGGTGCCCTCTGGGCGTGCGGGTTCAAGTCCCGCCTTCCGTACTCGTCACGCAAGTAGCTCGGCAAGCACTGGCACCAGCGCCGCCATCGCCTGACCGCGATGGCTCAATGAGTCTTTGCGCTCGGCCGGAATCTCGGCGAACGTCTGGTCAAGGCCAAGCGGCACGAAAATTGGGTCATAACCAAAGCCACCCGTGCCACGCGGCTCGCGGATGATCTCGCCCTCGACCATTCCTTCGACGAAACGCTCGGTCCCATCTGGCAGCGCTACAGCTGCCGCGCAACGGAACGCCCCGCCTCGCTTGCGGTCCGGCACATCTGACAACTGGGCGAGCACCAGTCGAAGGTTTGCCGCATCCTCCCCGTGCTGCCCGGCCCAGCGCGCCGAAAGAATGCCGGGCATGCCGTTGAGCGCATCGACGCACAGACCTGAATCATCAGCCACCGCGGGAAGTCCGGTGAACGCACACGTCGCGCGCGCCTTGAGTAGCGCATTGCCAGCGAACGTCGATTCCGTCTCGGCCACATCGGGCAGGTTGGGGAATGCATCTGTGCCGACGAGCTCGATGTTCAGACCTGCGGCCGCGAGCAGCCGCTCCATCTCCGCGAGCTTGCCGGCATTGCGCGTGGCCAAGACAATGCGGGTCGTCACAGTGGCTGCGCCAGTGCCTGAATCTGCATGGCCGTGAGAGTCGAGCAGCCCGCCGCCGCAAGGTCGAGCAGTTCGTTAAGAAGCGCGCGATCAAAAGCCTCGCCCTCCGCCGTACCCTGCACCTCGACGAAGTGACCGCTGCCGGTCATGACCACGTTCATGTCGGTGTCGGCACGCACGTCGTCGTCATAGTGCAGATCAAGACGCGGCTGGCCGTCGATGATGCCGACGCTGACCGCCGCCACCGAGTCCTTCAGCGGGTCACCCTTCACATGCCCCTGTCCGCGGGCCCAGGTGAGCGAGTCGACAAGCGCGACGTAGGCGCCCGTGATTGCCGCCGTACGCGTGCCCCCATCGGCCTGCAGCACATCGCAGTCGATGAGGATGCTGTTCTCGCCCAGCGCCTTCATGTCGACCACCGCGCGCAGGCTGCGTCCGATAAGGCGCGAGATCTCCTGGGTACGGCCACCGAGCTTGCCCTTGACGGACTCACGGTCGTTGCGCGTGGTGGTGGCGCGCGGCAGCATCGAGTACTCCGCCGTGACCCACCCCTTGCCCGAGTCCTTCAACCAGCGCGGAACACCCGGCGAGAACGACGCCGTGCACAGCACCTTGGTGCGGCCAAAGGACACCAGGGCCGAGCCCTCCGCGTGCTCGGACCACGCACGCTCGAAGGTGACAGGACGCAGTTCGTCGTGCCTGCGGCCATCGGATCGGGTGGTGCCAGCATCAGTCATGCCGCGACCCTATCCGCGGGCCGATGCGGCTCGGGCGGCCGCATTGCGCTACCTATCCCAGTGGTTGCGCCAGCACGCGGCCGATCTCGGGCCCGAGGAACCGTCGGCCGAGGCGTTGGAAGTCCGCAGGGTCGCCGGTGACCATGAATCGGTGCTCGGGCTCAGGCAGGTCATCCGAGCGCAAGAGATCGCGGGCTGCAAGGGTGCGGTACACGTCGGTTGCCGTCTCTTCGGCGCTGGAGACCAGCGTGACCTGCTCCCCCATCACATAAGAGATGACTCCGGTGAGGAGCGGGTAGTGCGTGCAGCCCAGCACCACGGTGTCGACGCCCGCCTCGCGCAGCGGATCGAGGTACTCGTGAGCCACGGCGATGAGCTCAGCACCACCGGTCACCCCGGCTTCCACGAACTCCACGAACCGCGGGCACGCCACTGACATGAGTTCCACCTGCGGGGCTGCCGCGAACGCGTCGTCGTACGCACCCGAGGTGACCGTGGCAGCCGTGCCGATCACGCCGACCCGGCCGGTCCGGGTCACGGCAACCGCACGGCGGGTGGCCGGGTGCACGACCTCGATCACCGGGACGTCGTAGCGCTCACGCGCATCGCGCAGGGTGGCTGCACTGGCGGAGTTGCACGCAATGACCAGAGCCTTGACGCCCTCGGCCACGAGCGCATCCATGATTTCGAGCGAGAAAGCACGCACCTCGGCAAGCGCGCGTGGGCCGTACGGACCGCGGGCCGTGTCGCCGACATAGCGCAGGGGCTCGTGCGGAAGCTGGTCGAGCACAGCTCGCGCCACGGTGAGCCCGCCGACCCCGGAGTCGAAGATCCCGATCGGCGCATCCCTCATGGCAGGTCAGCCTAGGCGGCTGCCTCTGGCGGGAGTCCGGGGATAGTCTTTCGCCATGA
>Ga0136641_1000747_pt1 | contig 13782 bp, 16 predicted proteins | sample EliLak1302023Y_FD_115312 | JGI IMG/M metagenome (GOLD analysis project Ga0136641, IMG submission 115312) | Freshwater microbial communities from Elizabeth Lake, Yosemite National Park, California, USA - 13020-23Y | ecosystem: Environmental > Aquatic > Freshwater > Lake ...
ATGGTACTACTGTGGCACTGTATAAAAATGGAGCATTGGTAACCAGCGGATCAGTAAGTGGTGCTGTAACAGGATGGCTGAATCCTTTACGCTTTGGCGGCGATGAATCCATTACCGGTGCTAATGCAAATACCATGGCCACTGGAGTTATGTACAGAATGAAATGTCAACCACAAGCATTAAGTTCGGGTCAGGTTACTACACAATTCAATGCAGTTAGAGCAACCTACGGACTATAACGCATACAAGACAAGATTTGGATACTAAATAATAACGTGCAGGGACAACACAGGCCCGCCATAAGGAAAAACAATGTTAACAAAACCCACAGGTTCAGTTACAACTTCAGCAAGTAAACCGTTCTAAATGGAGTATGTCTAATGGCACTACATGTCTGGACAAAGAACAGCGGATACAGCTTAGGAACATTTCCTGAAAGTCTAGCTGTCAGTCAACAACTACCAGTTGTGCCAGGTGCGGCATTTAACGGAGTTCCTCCGCCAAGTTTTGACGGTACTAACCATCATCCTACAGCACCTTTACGCAATAGCGCAGGTGCACCGTTTGCTCGCAATGCAGTAAACAGTTATGTAGATGGCATTCATCAGATGCGTAGTGATTTACCTAACGCTCGTACAGTCAGTAACCTAGTAGTAAAAGATGCAGTCAATCATGGTAATCTACCCGACCCAAATGGTTACAGTGGATTCATGTATGCATTTGGTCAATTCATAACACACGACTTGGAATTTGCTCGTTCAGGTACTGGTAATATCGATGTTATTGTACCAGTAGGTGATACCGAACTTACTCCTGGAAGTCATATTCCAGTCACACGTAATGCAGTTGCACCTAATACAGGAACTGATGTACAACATCCTGCACTACCAATGAATGATGTTACTGGTTGGATAGATGCCAGTGTTGTCTACGGTGTTGCTTATCCGCCAGGTGTGCCACAAGGTCCTACACCATTTAGGAATCCAGTTACTCTACGAGAAGGTGGTTCTATTGCTACCACAGGAAAATTATCGACTAGTAGCAATGGCCAGTATGCCCCTATAGTTAATAACTCATTTGTGTTAGGTGATCCTCGCGGAACAGAAAATCCAGATTTAACCAGTGTACAAACATTGTTCATTCGCGAACACAACTGGCACGTGGACAGATTAAAAACACTACATCCAAATTGGACCGGTGAGCAGTTGTATCAACGTGCCCGCAGTATTGTGATCGCTGAGCTTCAAAATATTACCTATAAAGAATGGTTGCCAAAGGTAATAGGCAACGATCACATTCCTGCATATACAGGTTTTAATCCTGCTGTAGATTCTACCATTTCAATAGAATTTGCGGCGGCGGCCATGCGTTTTGGTCATAGTATTGTGTCAGGCGCACAAGATCGCGTAGACGAACAAGGTAATATTTTAGAATCATTAACACTAGCGCAGGCTTTCTTTTTAACACCTACACAATTTGAACGCAATGGCGGTGCTGATGGATTCTTACGTAAACTAGCCAGTGATATATCGAACAAGTTAGATGTGTATATCATCGACGATTTACGTAATCTACTAAACGATCCTCCTGCCGCATTAGATCTAGCCGCGACAAATATACAACGTGGACGTGATTTAGGTCTGCCAAGTTTGAATCAAATGCGTGTGGCATTAGGATTTCCAGCATATACCACATTTAGCCAAATTACATTTGATACTACAGTTGTGAACGCACTACAGACTGCATATGGTGATATTAACAAAGTTGATTTGTGGATAGGTGGCTTGGCTGAATTTCCAGCAACTGCTGCCATGGTTGGTCCTACTTTCCAAGCTATCATTATAGATCAGTTTACAAGATTGCGTGACGGTGACAACCAATGGTTTGAAAATCAGCCATGGGCACCGGAAGACTTAGAATGGATACGTGCTACAACTCTTAGCGATATCATACTCAGAAATACTAATACAGTAAGAATGCAAGCTGATGCGTTTGTGGCAGTAGAGCGTGCCAATCTATATAATGGTATGGTCCCAACTGTTACTGCAAGAACAGTTAATGTACCAGGAACTGATAGCATTGGTATATCATACAGTGTTATCAGCGGCACATTACCAGGTGGACTAACAATCCAAGGCAGTTACCTAGTTGGTAGTCCGTATATTGTGCCTAACGATACTATTTTTAAATTTTGCATACGTGCAACAGATGGCGTACAAATTAGTGATCGTACACTTATAATGGCCATCACTGGAACCAACCCTCCAATATTTGTTTCAGCGCCTGGCAATTTGCCTATCGGCGGTGGGCATCAATTATACGTGCTTGACCAAACTCATGTGAGCTATCAGATCGAAGCATTTGATCTAAACACCGCAGTTGGGCAAACACTTACATATTTTATTGGTAGCGATGACGGAGAGTTACCAAATGGACTAACACTAAGTCCAAGTGGGGTTATCAGCGGGTTTATCGAACCAGTTGTTAAAATCACACCCGCGGACGGTGATGGTACTTTTGATAATTCATTTTTTGATGCTGTGGCATACGACTTTGCCAATTTGCCAAGCGATGGATTTGACAGCTACAAATATGACAATGTGTTCTTTGATTTTAATTTGGCCACTGCTCCGCCTACAACGCTCAATGCCAACTATCAATTTCGTGTTACGCTGACTGACGGTGTTAATTATGCACAACGTATTTTTAAAATATTCGTAGTAGGCACTGATCAATTCCGTGCAGACAACACCGCATTTAACGGAATAGCATCCAGTTTCTCAAGCGATGCTACCTATTTGCGAGCGCCAGTATGGATTACCAATACGTATCTTGGCACTCACAGAGCAAACAATTATCTCACGGTCCCCATTGTGTTGTATGATAATTTTGACGTTGTTTTTAGATTAGAAGCCACCAACGAAGAAGTATATGCCACTGCTATACAATTGCTAGCCACTGATAACCAAATCAGTATAAATGTCACTGGTACTGTTACAACCGGTAGTGCTACCATAACAAATGTTACCGATGCCAGGTCGTTGACTGTGGGGCAATCAATTCGTGGTGGAGGTATTCCCGATGGAACTACTATCACAGCAACCGGTTCTAATTCTATCACTATTAGCAAACAGGCAATTAGATCTGTTGGGTTGACAACATTAGCGTGTGGTGGCGATCAAGTTGTGGTCACTGTAATCGATGGATTTCCTCAGGTAGGACAATTTTTTACCCTAGAGTATTATCTTGATAACGCTACTGAAACTAGATATCAGATAGAAAGTGTTACCAAATTGTACAACAACCAATACAGATTAAAGTTGTACACAACATTAGAAATAGCCATCCCCAATGCCACTGCCTTTTATGTTGGATCACTCAGTATACTGCCGCCCGGAGTGAACTTTGACTTTGCTTCTGGTTCCATTTACGGACAAGTGCCTTTCCAACCTGCTGTTACACAAACATTTAAATTTACCATAACTGCCACACGATTAGGTAATAACATTACTGAAGTTTTGAACGCCAGTAAAACATTTACAATAAACATTATCGGGGATATCGACAGTGTTATTCATTGGAATACTGCCGGTAATTTGGGAGTGGTCCCTGCCAACTATGCGAGTACCTTGGCTGTAAGTGCCACAACCACAATACCAAATGCTGTGGTAATTTATCAATTACTAAATTTAACAGTGACTAGCGCAATGGGCGATGGTGCCACTGTTACTCTTAACTTTGATACACAAAAAAATATACCATTTGGAATTGGAAACATTATACAAGTGGACAATGTGGTTCCAGCGGGGTACAATGGAATATGGCGTGTGGCGGCTGCAACGTCAAGCAGTGTCAGTTTTGCCAACAGTACCATGGGCACTTTGGTCGGTAAGGGCACTGTGAGTAAGAATGGATTGCCTCCCGGCCTAACTTTAAACTTGGACGGCGAGATAACGGGCACCACAAATCAGTATTACAATGCCAGCACGGGTGCATTGGGATTAACAACATTTGATAACGGCCATGTTACATTTGATCGTAATACCAGTACTGTTGACAGAGTGTTTGTTACCACGATTACCGCTAGAGATCAATTTAATTATAGTTCAATCACTAGAGATTTTACCATTACTGTTGATACACCAAATGCTGTGGCATACAGTAATATTATCACCAAGCCTTATTTGAAAGCCAATCAACGAACTGCATTTAAATCTTTTATTACCAATTCAGCAGTCTTTCCTCCTGAGAGTATTTACAGAACTAACGACAAAAATTTTGGCCTGCAAAGTGAATTAAAAATGTTAGTCTATGCTGGGATCCAAACACAGCTGGCCAGTGCGTATGTTGGAGCAATGGGGCTGAATGTCAAGAAAAAACGTTTTCAATTTGGTAGTGTTAAGAAAGCTGAAGCGTTTGATCCTGTTACTGGAGCACTGTTATATGAAGTTATATATGTACAAATGCTGGATCCAATGGAGCCCAATGGCGCACACCTACCATTGAAAGTTACAAGTATCCCTGGCACAGAAAGTGAACTGATAACTGCGGACAACAGCACAACATTTTACAGACAGCAATTGACTGATTTGGGTATACCTGATCCAAGAAATACCAGAGATATACCTATGGTAACCATTGACACTACTGGCTATGAAGTTAGTAATCCTAGCCCAGATACCTATTTTCCCAGCAGTATAACCAACTGGCAAACTAGATTAGGTAGTGCTGGATCAACTGAAAGAAACTATTTGCCCCTATGGATGCGCAGTATTCCGGCGGGGGAGAAGCAACAGCTGGGGTACACGCTGAGTATTCCGCTGTGTTTTTGTAAACCCGGGTCAGCAGACAGTATTATTTTAAACATAAAATACAGCGGGTTTGATTTTAAAGTGATAGATTATACTGTGGATAGATTCATAATTGACAATGTCACTGGTTATTCAGGCGATAAATATCTAGTATTCAAAAACGATAGGATAACCGTATGAGCAATATAAATTTCGCAAGCATCAGTACAACTTACCCAGTAGCAGGGCAGGATAACAACAGCCAAGGGTTCCGTGATAATTTCACAAACATCAGTGCGGCGCTGGCCACAGCCAAATCAGAAATCACAGCATTACAAACCAACACAGTGCTAACCGTTGATTTGGCCACTAGCACCACACCAGCAACAAACAATTTGTTGGGAGCTACTTTGAACAACGGCAAATATGTTCAACTGAATGGTGTATTCTTTAACGGTGGAACTATTGCTGTTAGTGCTACTATTGATATTAACAACGGTCCTGTACAGCAATTTACTGCTAGCGGTGCGTGTACATTAACATTTAACAACTGGCCCATTACTGGACAATTCAGTCTTGTCCGTGTGATGCTGATTGGTGATCAAGTGCAAACTAGAAATGTTACATTCAGCACATCCAATGCTGGATTGATCAAGTTGGAATCAACTTGGAAAAACAGTGCAGGCCAAACATCAGTATCGTTACCGGCAACTTGCCAGTTGAATGCAAATGGTGGATACACTATTATCGAAGCATGGACTGTTAATGCTGGTGCCACTGTGTTTATGAAACAGGTTGGATACTATTAATGCACCCATTGGCAGGTAGTTTTGAAAATTTAAAAGATAGTGAAATCGAAGAAAAAATTACCGATCTCACTAAAAAATACTTCATGACTCGAAACTTTGAAGTGCAAATGCAAATTTCCAGTTTGTTGGAAAATTACAAAGAAGAAATTGGCAAGCGCAGACAGCTTCAATTGCAAAGATTGATGCAAAAAAGTGAAAAAAGCCTTGACAATTTAGTTAAGATAAACTAAACTGTAGGCTATGCGCCTAGATAAATTCGGTAATCCTATTTTTAATTCACAAGATATATTCAAATTCCTATATCAGGGAAAACTTACCAACCTCAAAGATCTTACAGTTGACTATACCGAAGACATCGAACAGTTGGAACAAACAGCTGGTTTTACATTCCAAAAGTTTAACGAACAATTAGACAATATTAGTATTGAAGATTTTGACCAAGCATTACAAAGTGACTGGTTTATGCCTCCAGAATATATAGAGTTTGATGTAGAAGAATGGTGTTTGCAAAAATGTACTACCAGTGAGCAAAAACAAAGAGTACTAGACGAAATGGATGCCTATAATGAAAGAGGTATGCTTCCGTTGCTACAATGGACTAAACATTTTGTGGATACTTGCCAAGAAAACGGTATTGTATGGGGTGTAGGCAGGGGTTCCAGTGTTGCCAGTTTTGTGCTGTTTTTACTGGGTGTACACCAGATAGATTCGGTCAAATATAATTTAGACTGGCAAGAATTCCTGAGATAAGTAATAGTATAATAAGGAGAGTTATATGGCTCAGAAAGAACAACAAAGAGCGGTTTACCGCAGTGCCCGAGGCAAAGAAGTAGATATGGGCAAACTGGCACTTCAAAACGAACTTACGCCCGCTGTGGGTAACATGGGTGTAAATGCTCGTGGAGATAAGTTGGGCTCAGGTGGACAAATTCTTGCACGTCAAGTTGAAACTGTTCCAGTTATTGCCAATGTACCAGAACAGTTCAGCAGAAAAGATATTAGCTCAATGGATCCGGAAGGAAAAGAATGAGTAAAGTAGCATTGAGTAGACTTAAACCAATCCGCGATAATATTGTTATCATTGATATGGAGTTTGGCGAGCAATTGACCAAAGGCGGTCTTGTACTGCTAAGTGATGACGGTAAAAGTGAAGGTGTCAAAAGTCGGTGGGGTCGAGTTCATTCAGTCGGACCTATGCAGGAAGATGTAAAGGCCGGCGAATGGATTTTGCTTGAACACGGTCGCTGGAGTCGTGGGTTTACGGTACTGGATGATGATGGCAATGATATCATTATACGCCGTGCTGATCCAAAAGGTATTTTGGCAGTTGCTGACGAAAAGCCCAATGAAACCATCCACGGTGCTCACAGCACAGTAACACATGCAACGGTGGATCCAAGCACATTTGCTCGTCCAAGTTTCGGGCAGTAATTTTAACTTATCGAGTAACAGGCCTCTAGACAAGGCCTGTTTTCACCTGTATAATAAGAAAACAACATTGAGGCGCATTATGAAAGAATTGTGGGTAGAAAAATATAGACCGGCTACACTAGACGGTTATGTGTTTAGAGACAATAATCAGAAGAAACAAATTACCACCTGGATCCAAGAAGAAAGTATTCCGCACTTGTTATTGAGCGGTAGTCCGGGCATTGGTAAAACTACCTTGGCAAAAGTGTTGCTTGCTGAAATTGGTATTCCAGATTTTGATCTGTTGGAAGTGAACGCAAGTCGTGAAACTGGTATCGATTTTATCCGTGAAAAGATTGTGCCGTTTGTGAGCATGATTCCGTTTGGCCCATTCAAAGTTGTGTTGCTGGACGAAGCAGATCGCTTGAGCCAACATGCACAGGATTCTTTGAAAGGCATAATCGAAGAATACTCTAACTATGCTAGATTCATTCTAACTTGCAACAGCCCCAATAGAATTTTGCCACCACTGCACAGTAGACTACAACAGATGCACTTTGCCAGCATTGATCAAACGGAGTTCACTGCTCGTGTTGCCACAATTCTAGTAGAAGAAAACATTGAGTTTGACTTGGATACCCTGGACACATATGTGAAAAGTGTGTTTCCAGACTTGCGTAAGTGTATCAACTTGGTACAACAAAACAGTGTGGACGCCAAACTGATCAACCCCAAAGACGAGGATAGCGGTGTCAGCGACTATAGACTTGAAATGGTGGAGCTGTTCAAAGCTGGCAAAATACAAGAAGCACGTAAACTGGTATGTGGCCGTGCTCGCCCAGAAGAGATGGATGATATCTTTCGCTGGTTGTATGACAATGCCAGCTTGTTCAAAGATCCGGACAAGGCAATCCTTATTATCAAACAAGGTGCAGTTGATCACGGTATCATTATTGATCCAGAAATTAACCTAGCGGCAACACTGATTAGGCTAAATTATTTATAATGCATAATTTTACAAAATTTCCAATACTTATTATATCATCACCCAGATGCGGCAGTGGTGCATTTGGTCATGCACTGGAACAACTATACCCCAAGGCCGTGTTCTTTAATGAACCTAATTTTGGTGTTGACAACAGAATGTTGGAATTTTTAGATTATGCAAAATCCCATGATAATTACATATTAAAAATCATGGCCAGTTCAATTACTAGTTTTCCCAAAGATCTACAACAGAAATTCTTTGATGGAACCTTCTTCACAATTAAATTAAAAAGATCCGATATAGTAGGACAAATAGCCAGTCACTATGTTGCAACCAAAAGAAGCAAATGGCATTATTTTGCCGAGGACAATGTCACAGACTTTGAGCACAGTGCTATAGATATTGACATAAAGGATATCAATGAAAGCATCAAGCAGATAAAATACGATATTGATCTTGTTAATAATTTACCCCCAGCTGATGCGCATTACACATATGAAGAAATAAAAAAGAATTATCCTTATCAGATTCCAGTGGTCAAAACTCCGTATCCAACAAATTACACTGAAGTACTTCAAGCTGTATCCAATAGATATATTACACAGCGCATATTAATCATGGGATTGCCAGGTTCTGGCAAAACAACATTGGCCAAGGCTCTAACTGAAAAAATCAACGCGGCGCATTTTAATGCTGACGAAGTTCGTAACAAATTCAATGACTGGGACTTCAGTCCCGAAGGCAGAATTAGACAAAGCCGCAGAATGAGAGAGTTGGCCGATTCAAGTAATTCAAAATTTAATATTGCCGACTTTGTGGCGCCTTTGGATGAAATGCGCAACAACTACGGGGCAGATTGGACCATCTGGGTAGATACCATACGTGAAGGCAGATATGCAGATACCAACGCCATGTTCCAAGAGCCAGAAAAATATGATTTTCGTGTTACAGAACAAGATGCAGATAAGTGGGCGGAGGCCATTGCCAACAATATTTTAGATAATCGCCGTAGACCTGTGTTTGATTGGAAGAAAGAAACAGTACAGATGCTAGGGCGTTGGCAACCCTGGCATGACGGACATCGTGCGCTGTTTGAAAGACTGATACAGAAAACTGGACAAGTTGTTATTCAAATACGCGATGTGCAAGGATGGCAAGGCAGCAACCCATTCGAAGTAGAAAAGGTCAAGAGTTTTATTCGCCGTGATCTAGATCCCCTATATCAAGGACAATATGAGATACAAGTGGTGCCCAACATTGTTCATATTGGTTGGGGTCGGGGGGTGGGTTATACCGCAGGAGAAGAAACGTTTGACGAGTCGGTTACAGATATTAATGCCACAAAGATTCGCAAAGAATTAGGATTAGAATGACTGTATTATTAAAAACATTAAGCTGGAGAATCATTGGTTCCAGTTCAACATTTTTGATCAGTTATATAATTACTGGGCAGGCATTTCTTGCCACCAGCATTGCAATAGCACAGATGATAGTCAATACTGTGTTGTACTATGTACATGAATTAGTTTGGAACAACGTAAAAAAGGCCCCTGAAGGCCTTTTTAATGACAATCTAAAATAGCCCTGCTATTTTATTCTCCATACACTGCTAACACCTCCTTCACAGCGTTATGGCGTTCGATGTCTTTGGATTCAAAACGAATGATATCGATATGTTCCAAGTATTGTTTCTTTTCGAGTAGATTGCAAAAATCAATCAGACCATTATCGCTCACTCGGTCTGCCTGTGCTAGATCTCCGGTAACAACCATCTTACTGCCTTCGCCTAAACGAGTCAGTAACATTTTCATTTGGTTCACTGTGGCATTTTGCATTTCGTCTGCAACTATATATGCATTTTTAAATGTTCGGCCGCGCATATAGGCCAATGGGCTTATTTCAATTACACCTTCCTCTAGCATTTTGGCTATTTCTTTGGTTTGATAATATTCTCCCAATACGTCAAATATAGGTCGTGTCCAAGGCGCCATTTTTTCATTTAGCGTGCCTGGCAAAAATCCTAAATCCTCGTCCACGGAGACGGCCGGTCTTGTCACAATGATCTTGTCAACTTTACCTTCCTGAAACAATTTAACTCCAAACTGCACAGCCAACATGGTTTTACCCGTGCCAGCAGGGCCAATAGCAAGCACTATGCTGGTGGCTTCCTCGTATAATTTTGTGAGATAAAGTTTCTGATTAGCATTGCGTGCCTGGATATTCACACGTTGCTTTTTTGCCGGAAGATACGGCTGAAAATCAATTATGTTAACTTCTGATGTAAAACGCTTTTTCACTCGTTGTTTACTCATCTAGTTTAGCTCCTACTCTACTGTTAAAGTAAGGCTTGTAGTGACCGCCCTGATAACTACAGAGGCCCTACACTATTATTTAACCGATACACAGAAAAGTAAACTGATATGTTATGATTTCAAACCAGCTAAATAAGTGTAGAGGAACCTACCATGCACCATGACATTTTAGACGTTATACAAAATATACAGGATCTATACGAAAATAATAGCAGTTTAGCTGTCTTGAAAGACTTTGAAAGAGTCTTGGATGAGATGGACATGTATGTATATGAAAACTGGGAAGATGGAGAGTTGGCTTACGGACCACGAGTGGATCGTCATTGGATCACAGCTGGCTTCATGTGGGAACATAGTAAGATGCCCAACCCTGTTGCGGCCAAACGCTTGACAGAATTGGGATGTAAAGTGTCTTATCAAAAAAGTCATTTGCTGGAACCACGTAAAATCCGTACCCATGAAGATCTGCGTCCCAACAGCAAGAAAGGCAAGCTGGATCGCAAACCCATATGGATTGTGGAAATTGCCATGCCTAAGAAAATTGCATTTGATATGTACAAAGGTTACATGGACAAGATGAAGAATGAGAATCAAGAAGCTCGGCCAGCACATACAGACGGTGCAACTCCCCCAGGAGCACCAGCACCGGGAGCACCTTCAGCACCGCCAGCGGCAGGAGCGGCACCAGGTGGCGCACCACCAGCACCAGGCGGAGCACCAGCATGAAGTTAGGTGAAAGTCTACGTCCAGACGATCTTAGAGACTTGGTTAAAAAAGTCTTTGAAATAGATTCTTTCCAAAGTAAAATTGGAACTGATGAAGATACTTGCGTATTGAGTTTTAGTGTGTCATCCGAAGATCCAGCTAAAGATCTTGAAAATTTTATTGAAATGGGTTATAGTTTTGTACTGGATGCAGATTGCACAGCTGGCGAACTGGATGACGGTAACTATCGTGTGTATGTTGAAATTGAACGCACACGACACATTGGCGCACAGATATTTGAAATCGTTGAGGGTATTAAAAAACTTGCTGGATTAGACAGTATGCGATTTAGATATTTCAAAAGTTTCAAAAGCATGGAAGCAACTGAAGAAAATCTTGCGGCAGCGGTTCCACAAGATGACGATGCATATCGCATAGCCAGTGAAAGAAATGTGTTAGAAAACTTCAGTAACTTCTTCAGCAACAGCTATGCAGATGAGATTACCATACTAGATGAAAGTTTAACATTCAAACGAATTTACAGCGGGCCTGTCAAGTTTGACATTGTTACCAGCGGCCCAACAAAAGAAGTATATGATAGCATCAAAGGTCCCATCATATTAGAAAGTAAAAACATGGCCGAAGTTATGTTTTTAACCAAAACTATCGGCAATTATAATATTAATAAAATTGGCGATACATTTATATTTGAACGCAATGGTTATGCTGTTGCAATGAAAAGGAAACAATAATGAGCGATTTTGATTTTGATTTCACCCAAGCCAAGCTAGAAGCCATAATAGGAAAGAATCCATATGCCAGTCATTGGTTTGAAGCCCTGAACGAAACATTGCCAGACTATGATATCAACACCGTTCCTCGGGTTGCCGCGTTCCTAGCACAATGCGCACATGAGTCTGGAAATTTTACAGCAATCAAAGAAAATTTAAATTACAAAGCAGAAAGTCTTTGCCGGGTGTGGCCACGCTATTTTAATCCCAGCAATGCAAATGACTATGCACACAACCCAGAAAAAATTGCCAACAGAGCCTATGCTAATCGTATGGGTAACGGTCCAGAGGAATCTGGAGACGGATTTAAATTCTGTGGTCGTGGACTTATACAATTGACTGGTAAAGACAATTACACACGTTATGCACAAGCAACAGAGCAAAGTTTAGACGAAGCCAGCGAACACTTAACAACATTTGAAGGTTGTGTACAAAGTGCCGCTTGGTTCTGGGAAGCCAACAACCTAAATCAGTTTGCAGATTCGGGCGACATCCTAACAATGACCAAGCGCATCAACGGTGGCACATTGGGTTTGGAAGATCGTCAAAAACATTACGATCACGCACTAAAGGTCTTAGGGGCTTGATGTGTTTACTTGGTTAATTGAACATACACTGTTGTTATTACCAACTTGGTTTTGGTTTGTAGTATCAGGTGTAGGAGCAGTTTTATATTTCTTTAGCAATTTTATTCAAGCTATTCCATTCGCACAGGCCAAACTTGCTGGATTATCTGTCAAATATGTTGGTCTAGCTTTATTATTAGGTGGTGTATATTTGACCGGTGGTGCAGGAGTTACTGCATTATGGCAAGAACAAATTAAAGAAGCTAATGCTAAAATTGAAGCTGTTGAAGCCAACAGTAAAGAAACAAACATAGTAATACAAAAACAATTTGTTGATCGTATAAAAACTGTCAAAGAGCTTGAAATACAAGTACAAGAAAAAATTATTAAAGATAGCACGGTAATTGATGCAGAATGCAAGCTAGCGCCGGAAGTTATTATAGATTTAAATGCGGCAGCAATGCCAAAGGTTAAAAAATGAAAATAACTATTTTTTTATTACCCTTATTCTTAGCTGGATGTTTAACTACTCCTGTGATTGAAAAGTTTCCTGAGGTTCCTGCCGAGTTACTAGTTGCATGTCCCGATTTGAAACTTATAGATCCAGGCACTACTAAATTAAGCGAAGTAATTGGAATAGTGGCAGAAAACTACGGGCAATATCAAGAATGTCAAATCAAAGTAGACACGTGGATTGAATGGTACAATAACCAAAAGAAGATATTCAATAGTATCAAATAAATACGTAACAACGACAAAGGAGCGAACTATGTCAGAAGTAACAAGCGAATCAAAAAAAGAAGATTGGATGAATTCAAAATGGCGTCCAATGATGGGTTGGATGTACATGGGTGTGTGTATATTTGACTTTGTTATTGCTCCAGTTTTATGGTCACTGGTACAGGCCCTATTTCATGGCGGAGTAAATGTACAGTGGCAACCATTGACTCTGCAAGGTGCTGGACTATTTCATATCTCAATGGGTGCTGTACTTGGACTAGCGGCATATGGGCGTACACAAGAAAAACTAGCAGGAGCCAACAATGGCGGCTTAGGTGCAGGAACAACATATACTGCACCCACACCGATTGTATCAGGAGGATTTGGAAATGGCAACACAACAACACCAGCAACAGGATCTACGAGCGGGGCAACAGCACCTAGCGTACCTTCAGCAGGATTCAGTGTACCAGCAAGTGGCTTTGGAACCCCAACTACAAGTCCAGCACCAAGCACAAGTTTTACATCACCTGCAAGTTGGGGCTCAACCCCAACTGTAGATACAACTGCAAGCGGTAAAAAGATTGTGCCAGATTTTGGCCAACCAGCAATCTAACAAAGAAAAAATAAAACATGTCAGCACCTACCCCGTTTCAACTAAGTCATTTAAAAATGCATCTTAGCCATCATC
>Ga0136641_1000748_pt1 | contig 13747 bp, 11 predicted proteins | sample EliLak1302023Y_FD_115312 | JGI IMG/M metagenome (GOLD analysis project Ga0136641, IMG submission 115312) | Freshwater microbial communities from Elizabeth Lake, Yosemite National Park, California, USA - 13020-23Y | ecosystem: Environmental > Aquatic > Freshwater > Lake ...
AGAAGCTTTCGACGGCTGGGATGGTGACTGGGCATGGCGGCCTCCGTGGCATGGGCAGGCCTGCAGTCTGGCCCGCAGCCGGCGCCTTGCCTATCGCCCCGGTGGCGGACTGCGCATCCCCCAGCCGGGTGGCCGCGTCTAGGCCTTGGCCACCCGATCGCGGATCTGCTGCAGCGCCACCGGGTCTTCCATCGTGGTCACGTCACCCGCGTCGCGACCTTCGCAGACGGCCTGGATCACCCGTCGCAGCATCTTGCCCGAGCGCGTCTTGGGCAGCGCGGTCACGAAATGCACCCGCGCCGGTCGCGCCACGGCGCCCAGTTGCGTGTCGACCCGCTTCATGATCTCGCCTTCCAGCTTCAGCGCGCCTTCGGGCGTCTCAGCACGGCGGGTGTCCTTCAGCACCGCGAAGGCCATCGCCACCTGGCCCTTCAGTTGATCGGCCACGCCGACCACCGCGACCTCGGCCACGGCCGGGTGGCTGCTGATGCTTTCCTCGATCTCGCGCGTGCCCAGGCGGTGGCCGGCCACGTTGATGACGTCGTCGGTGCGGCCGAGGATGAAGTAGTAGCCCTCGGCGTCACGGATGCCCCAGTCGAAGGTGCTGTACAGCATCCGGCCCGGGATGCTCTGCCAGTAGGTCTTGACGAAGCGCGCGTCGTCGCGCCAGACGGTCTGCATGCAGCCCGGCGGCAGCGGGCCTTCGATGGCCAACACGCCCTTCTGGTTGGCCCCGGTCAGTTCTTCGCCGGTGGCCTCGTCGATCAGCTTGACGTCGAAGCCGTACACCGCCTTGCCCGGGCTGCCGAACTTGCTCACCGCAGGCTCGACGCCGTTGCACAAGCTCAGGATCGGCCAGCCGCTTTCGGTCTGCCAGTAGTTGTCGATGATGGGCCGGCCCAGCGCCTCCGAGATCCACCTGGCGGTGGGTTCGTCCAGCGGCTCACCGGCCAGGAAGAGCGCGCGCAGGCTGGACAGATCGTGGCGGCGCAGCGCCTCGGGGTCCTGCTTCTTCAGCACGCGCACGGCGGTCGGTGCGCTGAACATCAGGGTGACCTTGTACTTCTCGACCAGGCTCCACCAGACGGCCGCGTCGGGCCGCGTCGGCAGGCCTTCGTAGAGGATGGTGGCCATGCCGGCGATCAGCGGGCCGTAGACGATGTAGCTGTGGCCCACCACCCAGCCGATGTCGCTGGTGCTGAAGTAGGTTTCTCCCGCCTGGCCCTGAAAGATGTGCTTCATGCTGGCGGCCAGCGCCACGGCATAGCCGCCGGTGTCGCGCTGCACGCCTTTGGGCTTGCCCGTCGTGCCGCTGGTGTACAGGGTGTAGCTGGGGTGGGTGGCGTCCAGCCAGACGCAGGGCACGCTGGTGCTGGCGTGCTGTTGGCGCCAGTGGCTGTAATCCTCGTCGCGGCCCGCCTCGCGGCTGTAGGCGGCCAGGCCGCGGTCCACCATCAGCACCTTGGCGGGCTTGTGGCGGGCCAGCCGGATGGCTTCGTCCAGCAAGGGCTTGTAGGCCAGCACCTTGCCGCTGCGGCTGCCGGCGTCGGCGCTGACGATGACCGTCGGCTCGGCGTCGTCGATGCGGCTGGCCAGGCTGCCGCTGGCGAAGCCGCCGAACACGACCGAGTGCAGGGCGCCGATGCGTGTGCAGGCCAGCATCGCGAAGACGGCCTCGGGGATCATCGGCATGTAGATCAGCACGCGGTCGCCCTGCTGCACGCCCAGGCTGAGCAGCGTGGCGGCCAGGCACTGCACCTCGGCGTGCAGTTCACGGAAGCTGTAGCTCCGCTCTTGATCCGTCTCGGTGGAAACGAAGATCAAGGCGGCTTGATCGGGCCGGCTGGCCAGGTGGCGGTCGACCGCGTTGTGGCACAGGTTGGTGGTGCCGCCGACGAACCACTTCGCGAAGGGCGGCTGGCTGTAGTCGCAGATCTGGGCGGGTGGCGTGTGCCAGTCGATCAGCGAGGCCTGTTCGGTCCAGAAAGCGTCACGGTCCTCGATGGAACGGCGGTGGAAGTCGGCGTAGTCCATGCGGAGTCTCCTGTTCGGGCGCTGAAACGCACCACTGTGGTCTGCATTTTCGGCAGTCCCCTTGCTAGCGGCTGACGCGCCCGCTGTCCGCCCGGCGGCCCGGCCGTTCGGCGCGGCGCACTGGCGCAAGCGCGTTCGACAGCCGCACGTTCAGATCAGGCCGCGACGGCCGATAAGCCGGCATCCCCGTCGTACCCAAGGCCCCTGATGAAGATCCAGACCTCTTATGCCCCGGATGCAGCACCGGCCGGTGCGGGCCTGCAGGCAGCGGCTGAGCAACCGGCCTTCTTTCGCCACCGCGGCGTCATGACACCGGGCATCTGGCTTTTTCGGGCCATCGGGTTCCCGGCCAAGGCCGCCTGGGTGTCCGGCGCCTTTCTGCTGCCCATCCTGTTGCTGAGCGGGGCGCTGTGGAGCGCTGCCATGCAGAACATCGACTTTTCCGCCCAGGAGCGTCTGGGCATCGAATACGCCCGCAGCCTGATGCCGCTGCTGGATGCGGCGCAGAACCGGCGCCGTGCTGCCACCGCCAAGGCCGCCGACCTGGAGCTGGCCCAGCAACGTGTGGCCCAGGCCTTCGACGCGGTGGCGGCGCAGCAGCAGCGCCTCGGTGCAGCGCTGAATACAGCGACCGGCTGGCAGGCGGCGCTGTCGCTGCAGCAAGCGCTGGCGAAGCAGCCGCTGGGCGCTGACGCGGTGGCCACCTTCGCGGCGCACACCGCCCTCATCACCGCCACGCTGGAACTGCTGAACGACGTGGCCGACCATTCCAAGCTGACGCTGGACCCCGAAGTGGCCACCTTCTACCTGATGGAGGCGGCCCTTTTCAAGCAACCCTTGCTGGTGGAAGCCCTGGGCAAGCTGCGCGGCATGGGCAATGCCGTGCTGCGCACGGGCAGCATGGGTGCAGCGCAACGCGACGTGATCGTCACCGCACTCGGGTTTGCCGAGTCCAGTCAGGCCCAACTGATCAAGGGCCTGCGCCGCGCGGCCGGCGACGACCCGGCCGTGGCCACCGAAACCCGACTCGACAGTGCCCTGGCCGCCAGCGAGCAGTTCCTGCGCAACGTGCGCGCGCAGGTCCTGGCTGACACACCCAGCGGCGACGCGGCGGCCTTTGTCGCCCAGGCCAACCAGGCCATAGCCCTGCATTACCAGGGCAGCACGACGGTGATGGATGCGCTGGACCAGCGCATCGCCAGCCGCCTGGTCGACTTGCAGCGCACGCTGTGGCTGCAGGGTGCGCTGTCGGCCCTCGGCGTCGCCGTGGCCATCTACCTGCTGGCGGCCTTCTACCGGGTCACCCAGGGCGGCATCAGCGAAGTGGCGCGTCAGTTGAAGGAAATCTCCGACGGCAACCTGACGCTGCGCCCGCGCCCCTGGGGCCAGGACGAAGTGGCAGCCTTGATGGGCACCTTGGCGTCGACCCTGGACGCGCTGCGCCACACCGTGGGCCAGGTGCGCGCCGGCGCGGGCGAGATCCACACCGCCAGCGCGGAAGTCGCCTCGGCCTCGATGGACCTGTCGCGGCGCACCGAAGAGACGGCGGCCCGTTTGCAGCGCACCTCGGCGGCCATGACGCAGATCGGCGGCGCCGTGAAGCAGACGGCGGCGACGGCCGCCGGGGCCTCGGCCATGGTCAGCACCAACGCCCAGGTGGCCGCCCAGGGCGGCCAGGTGGTGGCCGAGGTGGTGACCACGATGGACGGCATCCGCGCGTCGTCCCAGCGCATCGGCGACATCATCGGCACCATCGACGGCATCGCCTTCCAGACCAATATCCTGGCGCTGAACGCCGCGGTCGAAGCGGCGCGTGCCGGCGAGGCCGGCCGCGGTTTCGCGGTCGTGGCCAGCGAGGTGCGGGCGCTGGCCCAGCGCTCCAGCGCTGCCGCGCGGGAAATCAAGACCCTGATCGGCCACAGCGTCGAGCAGGTGGAAACGGGCTCGCGGGTGGTCGGTCAGGCCGGCGACACCATGCGCGACATCGTCGGCCATGCCGACCGCGTCAAGCACCTGATGAGCGAGATCAGTGACGGCGCGGGCGAACAGACCGCCGGGCTGGACGAGGTCGGCCGCTCGGTCGAACAACTGGACGCGATGACGCAGCAGAACGCGGCCCTCGTCGAGCAGACCGCCGCGGCAGCCGCCTCCTTGCAGGACAACGCCGTGCGCCTGAACCGGGAGATGGCTTTCTTTCGACTGCCCTGAGCCGCATCAGGCACCGCCGATGCGCACCACCACGCGACCGCGCACCTGCCCGGCCATCAGGCGCTGTGCCGCCGCGATGGCACCTTGCAGCGGCACCTCCTCGACCATGGTCTCCAGCAGCGCCGGGTCGAGATCGCGCGCCAGCCGGGCCCAGGCCTGCTCGCGCAGGGCGCGCGGCGCCATCACGCTGTCGATGCCGGCCAGCGTCACGCTGCGCAGGATGAAGGGCATCACCGTGCCCGGCAGGTCGTGACCCTGGGCCAGGCCGCAGGCGGCCACCACGCCGCCGTAGCGCACCTGGGCCAGGGCGTTGACCAGGGTGTGGCTGCCGACCGCGTCGACCACCGCCGCCCAGCGCTCCTTCTGCAGCGGCTTGCCCGGCGCGCCGAATTCGGCGCGGTCGATGACGGCGCTGGCGCCCAGGTGGGTCAGGTAGCCGGCCTCTTGCGTCTTGCCGCTGGCCGCGACGACCCGGTGGCCCAGCCGGGCCAGCAGCGCGATGGCCACACTGCCGACGCCACCGGTGGCGCCCGTCACGAGCACGTCGCCGTCGCCGGCCTTCAGGCCGTGCCGCTCCAGCGCCAGCACGCACAGCATGGCCGTGTAGCCGGCGGTGCCGATGGCCATCGCCTGGCGCGGGGTGAAGGCCGCGGGCAACTTCACCAGCCATTCAGCCTTCAAACGCGCGCGCTCGGCCAGGCAGCCCCAATGCGTCTCACCCACGCCCCAGCCGTTGTGCACGAAGCGGTCGCCGGGCTGCCAGTCGGGGTGGCGGCTTTCCAGCACCGTGCCGGCGCCGTCGATGCCCGGCACCATCGGCCAGTTGCGGACCACCGGCGAGCGGTTGGTCAGCGCCAGGCCGTCCTTGTAGTTCAGCGTCGAGTAGGCCGGTTGCACCAGCACATCGCCGGCCTCGGGCAGGCGGCTCTCGTCGATCTCGGTCAGGCCGGCGCGGAATCCGTCGGCGTCCTTTTCCAGCAGCAGGGCTTTGAACATGGGCGGTCAGGGCAGTGGGTGTCAAGGGACCCGATGCTGCCACGACCGGCCCCGCTGGCGGCCTGAATGGACGCGGCAACGGCCACTGCTATCCTCCGGCCCCCGATGACTTTCTCCATTTTCAGGCGCACCTGCCTGCTCCTGAGCCTGCTGCTGATGGCCGCCGGCATGGCCCATGCGGCGCCCGAACCTCAGCCCGGCGACGCCGTGCTGACCCTGCTGAAGGACAAGGGCCTGATGCCCGACGGGGCGCAACTCGCCGCGCAACTGTCCACCCAGATGGAAGCCAGCCCGGTGATGCAGCAGATGCGCGACACCGCCAGCGACCTGGTGCTGTCGGCGATGAACTTCCTGGGCGTGCGCTACCGGCGCGGCGGCACGTCGGCTGAGCAGGGCTTCGATTGCAGCGGCTTCACGCGCTATGTTTTCGAGAACAGCCTGGGCCTGGTGCTGCCGCGCCGTGCCGACCAGCAGGCCAAGGAAGCGGGCCTGAAGGACATCAAGAAGGACGAGCTGCGCCCTGGCGACCTGGTCTTCTTCAACACCATGCGCCGGGCGTTTTCGCACGTCGGCATCTATGTGGGCGAAGGCAAGTTCATCCACGCCCCGCGCCCGGGTGGCGAGGTTCGGGTCGAGGACATGCGCGCGGCCTACTGGAACCAGCGTTTCAACGGGGCCCGGCGGGCCGACCTGCCCGCGCCGCAACTCAGCACCCAACCCTGACGCCGGCTGCCGCCGGGCGGCGGCGCCACAATCACCCGATGGCAGACACCGTCATACCCCTGGCCGACCTGCGCTACGCCGCAGCGCGGCCCCACGTGCCCGCAAACCCGACTCCCGCCACCGGGCAGTTGGCCGACCGGCTGGGCCGACCCCTCACCGACCTGCGCATCTCGGTCACCGACCGCTGCAACTTCCGCTGCAGCTACTGCATGCCGAAGGACGTCTTTGACAAGGACTACGCCTTCCTGCCGCAGAGCTCGCTGCTCAGCTTCGAGGAAATCACCCGCACGGCACGGCTTTTCGTGGCCCACGGCGTCACCAAGTTGCGCCTGACCGGCGGCGAGCCGCTGCTGCGCAAGCACGTCGAGGTGCTGATCGGCCAACTGGCCGCCCTGCGCACCCCCGGCGGCGCGCCGCTGGACATCACGCTGACCACCAACGGTAGCCTGCTGGCGCGCAAGGCGCAGGCGCTGCGCGATGCCGGCCTGCAGCGGGTCACGGTCAGCCTGGACGCGCTGGACGACGCCACCTTCAGGCGCATGAACGACGTCGACTTTCCGGTGGCCGACGTGCTGGCCGGCATCGACGCGGCGCTCAAGGCCAGGCTGGCACCGATCAAGATCAACATGGTCGTCCAGCGCGGCACCAACGACCACGAGATCGTGCCGCTGGCGCGCCACGTGCGCGAACGCTTCGGCCCGGGCGTGGTGCTGCGCTTCATCGAATACATGGACGTGGGTGCCACCAACGGCTGGCGCATGGACGAGGTGCTGCCCTCGGCGCAGGTGGTGCAGCAGTTGTCGGCGGCTTTCCCGCTGGCGCCGCTGGCCGCCGCCGCGCCGGGTGAAACCGCGCAGCGCTGGCGCTATGTCGATGGCGGCGGCGAAGTCGGCGTCATCAGCAGCGTGACGCAGGCCTTCTGCGGCGACTGCAACCGCGCACGGCTGTCCACCGAAGGCAAGCTCTTCCTGTGCCTGTTCGCCAGCCGCGGCCATGACCTGCGCGCCCTGCTGCGCGGCAACGCGCCCGATGGCACGCCGTGGAGCGATGCCCAGATCGCCGCCGCCATCGGCCTGATCTGGACCGACCGCGACGACCGCTATTCGGCCTTGCGCAGCGCGATGCAGGCGGAATCCAGCGCCGGCAGCGCCAACGCGGAACGGCGCGTCGAGATGCACTACATCGGCGGCTGACACCGGGCGGCGCGAGGCCCAGGCCGGCGCCACCCAAGGGTTCCCACGGACAGCGGGGCGAACTCAAGGGCTCACCAGGGTAGAAGTCCCGAGTCGGGCGCGGGATCGGTCACCGTATAAACCGACACCGTGACCGCAGTTCGCGTCCTAGCGAGCGCAAAACCTTCGTTGGAGACCTCCGTGATCAAACGCCTGCTCGCCTCTTTTGCCTTGGCCCTGCCCCTCATCGCCGCGGCGTGGGAGCCCACCAAACCGGTCGAATTCGTGGTGCCCGCCGGCACGGGCGGCGGCGCCGACCAGATGGCCCGCTTTATCCAGGGCGTGGTCACCAAGAACAAGCTGATGGCCCAGCCCATCGTGGTGGTGAACAAGGCCGGCGGCGCCGGCGCCGAGGGTTTCCTCGACGTCAAGGGCGACAAGGGCAACCCGCACAAGATCATCATCACGCTGAGCAATCTGTTCACCACGCCGCTGGCCACCGCCGTGCCCTTCAACTGGCGCGACATGACGCCGGTCAGCATGCTGGCGCTGGACCAGTTCGTGCTGTGGGTGAATGAGGAGGCGCCCTACAAGACCGCCAAGGCCTTCTTCGACGCGCTGAAGGCCGGCCCCGACAAGGCCATCAAGATGGGCGGCACCGGCAGCAAGCAGGAAGACCAGATCATCACCGTGCTGCTGGAAAAGGCGGCCGGCAAGAAGATGACCTACATCCCCTTCAAGGGCGGTGGCGACGTGGCCGTGCAACTGGTGGGCAAGCACATCGACGCCACGGTCAACAACCCCATCGAGGCCGAATCGCACTGGCGTTCGGGCAAGCTGCGCCCGCTGTGCGTCTTCGACAAGGTGAAGATGCCCTACCCCGCCAAGCTCACCGCCACGCAGGGCTGGGCCGACGTGCCCACCTGCCCGTCGGCCGGCATCCCGGTGGAGTACCTGATGCTGCGCGGCATCTTCATGGCCCCGGGTGTGACGCCTGAGCAGCAGAAGTATTTCGTCGAGCTGTTCGCCAAGGTGCGCGCCCTGCCCGAGTGGAAGGACTTCATGGCCAAGGGTGCCTTCAACCAGACCACGCTGAGCGGCCAGGCCTACTTCGACTGGCTGGGCGCCAACGAGCAGATGCACCGCAGCTTGATGAAGGAAGCTGGCTTCCTCGCCAACTGATCGCCGCACCATGAGCAACCCGGAAGACGACGAGAGCGTCGGCACGCGCTGGCCCGAACTGCTGGTGGCCCTGCTGCTGCTGGCCGCCGCCCTGCTGGTCATCACCGACAGCCTGCGCGTGGGCATAGGCTGGAGCGACGACGGCCCGCGCTCGGGCTACTTTCCTTTCTACATCGGCATCGGGCTGGCCGGTGCGTCGGCCTGGATCGCGCTGCAGCAGTTGCTGAACTGGCAACGCAACCCCGAGTTCGCTGAAAAGGGCCAATTGAAGCTGGTGTGGGCCATCTTCTGGCCGATGGTGCTCTACGTCGGGCTGGTCGCGACCACCGGCATCTATGTGGCCTCGGTGGTGCTGATCGGCTTCTTCATGCGCCAGCACGGCAAGCATGCCTGGATCGCCACCGTGGGCGTGGCCATCGGTGTGCCGCTGGCCTGCTACCTGACCTTCGAACGCTGGTTCCTGGTGCCGCTGCCCAAGGGTCCGCTCGAAGCCCTGCTGGGCCTGTAAAGAGAGTACCCATGGACGAAATCCAAAGCCTTTTCCACGGTTTCGGCATCGCGCTGACCGTGCCCAACCTGGGCTACATGCTGATCGGCATCACGCTGGGTGTGCTCATCGGCGTGCTGCCCGGCCTGGGCGGCGCCAATGGGGTGGCCATCCTGCTGCCGCTGACCTTCAGCATGAACCCCACCTCGGCCATCATCATGCTGAGCTGCATCTACTGGGGTGCACTGTTCGGCGGGGCCATCACCTCCATCCTGTTCAACATTCCCGGTGAACCCTGGAGCGTGGCCACCACCTTCGACGGCCACCCCATGGCCCAGCAAGGCAAGGCGGCGCAAGCGCTGACAGCGGCCTTCACCTCGTCCTTCGTGGGTGCGATGTTCGCGGTGCTGCTGATCACCTTCCTGGCGCCCGTGGTGGCCGGCTTCGCGCTGAAGTTCGGCCCGGCCGAGTTCTTCGCCGTGCAGCTGCTGACCTTCTGCAGCTTCGTCGGCATGAGCAAGGAACCGCCAGCCAAGACCATCGCCGCGATGATGCTGGGCTTCGCGCTGGCTGCCGTGGGCCTGGATTCCGTCACCGGTCAGCTGCGCATGACCTTCGGCGTGCCGGTGCTGCTGAAAGGCTTCGACTTCCTGATCGCCGTCATCGGCCTGTTCGGCATCGGCGAGATCCTGCTGACCATGGAAGAAGGCCTGGCCTTCAAGGGCAAGAGCGCCAAGATCAACTTCAAGGTGGTCTGGCAGACCTGGGGCGAAATGCTCAAGCACTGGCAGCTCTTCCTGCGCAGCGTGGCCGTGGGCTGCTGGATGGGCATCACGCCCGGCGGCGCCACGCCGGCCAGCTTCATGAGCTACGGCATGGCCCGGCGCATGTCGAAAGACCCGGACAGCTTCGGCAAGGGCCGCATCGAAGGCGTCATCGCGCCCGAGACTGCGGCGCATGCGGCCGGCACCTCGGCGCTGCTGCCGATGCTGACGCTGGGCATTCCCGGTTCACCCACCGCGGCCGTGCTGCTGGGCGGCCTGCTGATCTGGGGTCTGCAGCCGGGCCCGATGCTCTTCATCGAGCAGAAGGACTTCGTCTGGGGCCTGATCGCCAGCATGTACGTCGGCAACGTCGTGGGCCTGATCGTGGTCCTGACCACGGTGCCCTGGTGGGCGGCCATCCTGCGCATCCCCTTCTCGATCATCGCGCCGGTGATCATCGTGATCTGCGCCATCGGCGCCTACACCGTGCACAGCTCGATGTTCGACGTCAGTCTGATGCTGGTCTTCGGCGTGCTGGGCTACCTCTTCAAGAAGCTGAAGTACCCGATGGCACCGCTGGTGCTGGCCCTGGTGCTGGGCGACATGGCCGAAAGCAGCTTCCGCCAGTCGATGCTGCTGAGCCAGGGCTCCTTGAGCATCTTCTGGAGCAACGGCCTGGTCGGCAGCATCGCCGGGCTGGCCATCGCCATGCTTTTGTGGCCACTGGTGGGCAAGGTAAAGGGCTTGCTGCGAGGCCGGGCCAGCGCCGTGGTCTGAAGAGCACGCGGCGCTGGCGCCATCAAGGCCCTCGCAAGGGCGCCAACCACAAGCATCCGGTCGAGCGGGACGGGCTGGCCGAGCATCCGCGCTTCAACATCCACTTCACACCGATCTCGGACTCGTGCTTGAGTCCGAAGGCGTAAAGCAATCCATCTGCGCATCCGCACGCCCATTTGGGGTGAGACGATCATAAATAGCAATACTTTCGCATATATGGCGCATACTTTCTGATCTTTATCGCGTATTCCGGGTTCCTCTCAGAGGCTGTCCGCGCCGGAAGTCCAACGATTCGATCAGATCGCCCCATGACTCCCGCCCTGTGCATGTCGGCGTTCGCGCCCAATCGCCCCTCGGACACGCTCCGAACTCTCGTTTGCGACAGCGACGACACGGACGTCAGCCGCTCTGCGGTCAGCGGCGATCACGGATCGCGCCGAGCCGCCTGGCGAAAGTCGAACCCACCGTTTGCCCCAGCCACGTCGGGCCGTCGGAATGACGTCACGCACGCCTGTGGAAAAGATGCAGCGCGAAAAAATCAATGGACCGTCCTGTCGTGCATCCTCACGCTCGGCTGCGCCACGTCCCAGGCACGACCCGCAGACGAGGCTCAGATCGCACCGCCGTTGCCCAATCTCACGGTCTATGCCAAAACCTACGTGACGCAGGGTGCTGGTTCAGCCGTGCGCGGCAATGTAGCGTCGGGCGATGTGGCCACGATGGGCGCTAACGCGACAGTCGCGGGCAATCTTTCGTCCGTCAAGGCATCCAACACCGGCGCCAACGGGAAGGTTGGCGGCAACCTGGCGTCGGGCGGCCTCACAACGCTGGGTGCAGGCGCCGCAGTCGCAGGCAATGCCACATCCGTTGGCGCAGCGACATTGGCTGCCGGCGCCCATGTGGCTGGCAGTCTGGTTGCCGGCGGCGTGACGACCCTGGGCAATGCCGCCGTCGTGCAAGGTTCGGTCAGTTCCGGTGATACGGCCAGCCTGGGTGTGAATTCGCACGTCTTTGGCAGCCTGAGCGCTGTGGGTCTGATCAGTATGGCCGGGGGTTCCGTTGCCGGGTCTCAATCGCAATTGCTGCAGTCGCCCATCGGTCTGGACTACACGGTTGCGCTCGCCGCAGAGAACCTGGAACAGGCCCGCGTCGTGGGCTCGGCCCACGCCTTCCTGGGCAGTCTGGGCGGTGGCACCTCGTTGGCCACCACGATGACGACGAATATGACGCTGTTCGCTGGCGTTTACAGCGCAGCCAATTTCTCCACCACCGCTGGCACCACCTTGACCCTGGATGGGCAAGGACTGGACAACCAGACCTGGGTCTTCAACTTCGCCGACTACCTGGTCACGGGTGCGTCAACGAATGTGGTTCTGATCAATGGCGGCCTCGACACTGCCATCTACTGGAACACCAGCGGATACGCTGCCCTTGGCGCCACCTCGACGCTGCTCGGAACCGTGATCGCCACCGACTACATCAGCGTGGGCGCAGGCACAACCGTCAGCGGAATCGGCTCGCCTTGTGGTGGCGTGTTCTCGACGACGTCCTATGTCTCGACAGGTGCTGACGCCGTCATTGGCGGGGTCGGCTGTTCAGCCTCGCCCAAGGAGGGCGCCTTGCCTGAGCCGACCAGCTCGGAACTGGTGTTGGCCGGGCTGGCACTGCTCGCGTTTGAACTGGGCGCCGGTCACCGCCGTCTGCATCGCTGACAAGGCAAACCGCCGTCGCGATCACAGACCTGGTTAGCCCCGAATTTTCAGCTTCGGCCGGATTCAGGCGCAGGCCGTCTTGTGCTGAATGGAACACCACACTAGCGCAGCACCGAGTCCACGCCCCGGTTGGCCAGTTGGTCGGCGCGCTCGTTGCCCGGGTCGCCGGAATGGCCCTTGACCCAGCGCCAGGTCACCGAGTGTGCCGCGTTCAGGGTGTCCAGCTTCTGCCAGAGTTCGATGTTCTTCACCGGCTTCTTGTCGGCCGTGGTCCAGCCGCGCTGCTTCCAGCCGATGATCCATTTGGTGATGCCGTCTTTCACGTAGGCACTGTCGGTGTAGACGGTGACACGGCTGCGCTGGTTCAGTGCCGCCAGCGCCTGGATCACGGCGGTCAGTTCCATCTTGTTGTTGGTGGTGAGCCGGTCGCCACCGAACAATTCCTTTTCGTGTTCGCCACTCTGGAGCCAGGCGCCCCAGCCGCCCGGGCCGGGGTTGCCCTTGCAGGCGCCGTCGGCGTAGATCACCACCTCGGTCAGCACCTCAGTTGTCGCGTCAGCCATCAAATCTCCAGGTCACTCATTTCACGGGGTTGGTGGGTACGGGCGATCTCGCTGCTGCGGTTGGCCACCGCCGCCGGGGCGGCGTGGGCCTTGCGCTTGTCCTTGCGCACCAGGCCAACCAGGCGCATGCCGCGCACCCGCTTGACGGCCACCACGAAGTAGACCGCGCCCAGCACCGGCCACCAGCGGTCGCCGACACGGTCCATCCAGGCGAAGCGCTGCAGCCAGCCTTCGCTGTGCAGCGGCGGGCGCCAGCAGCCGAAGCGGCCGGCTTCGACCTCGAAGCTCAGCAGGCGCAGCCAGTCGCGCAGGCGCCAGTAGCCGAGGAATTCGCCGCCGCTGGGCAGGTACAGGGGCTGATCACGCCCGAAGCCCATGCCGCGTCGCATCTGGCCGGCGCGCTGGCGCAGGCCCCACAAGCTGGCCGGGTTGAAGCCGGTGATCACCACGCGGCCCTCGGGGACCAGAACGCGCTCCACCTCGCGCAGGGTGTGGTGCGGGTCGCGCGCCAGTTCCAGCGCGTGGGGCAGCACCACCAGGTCGATGCTGGCGTTGGGAAAAGGCAGCGCGTCGAATTCGCAATGCAGGGCCACCGGGTCGTGGCCCATCTGCGTCGTCAGGCCGGGGTCCAGCGGCGGCAACTGGGGCAGGAAATCGGGCACCACCAAGCTGTCGCTGGCCACCCAGCGGTGGGGCATGCGGTTGGCCCGCAGGCCATCCAGCTCGGGCAGACCCAGTTGCAGGGCATGGAAACCGAAGGCATCGGTGACGGCATGGTCCAATCGCTCTTGTTCCCAGGCCAACAGGGTGCGGCCCGGCGCGCTGTGCAGCCAGGCCCCCAATTCCAGCATCGACTCGTCTCGCGTCATGAATCTCGCTGCTCTACCCGCCTTTTCCGACAACTACATCTGGATGTTTGATGACGGCGTGAGCGCCGTCGTCGTGGACCCGGGTGATGCAGCACCGGTGCATGCGGCGCTCGATCGACACGGTCTCGCGCTCGCGGCCATTCTAGTGACGCACCACCACCCCGACCATGTCGGCGGGGTCGATGCCCTGCGCGGCCGCCTGCAAGGCCCCGTGTACGGCCCGGCGCACGAGAAGATCCCCACGCCTTTTGTACCCTTGA
>Ga0136641_1000749_pt1 | contig 13737 bp, 21 predicted proteins | sample EliLak1302023Y_FD_115312 | JGI IMG/M metagenome (GOLD analysis project Ga0136641, IMG submission 115312) | Freshwater microbial communities from Elizabeth Lake, Yosemite National Park, California, USA - 13020-23Y | ecosystem: Environmental > Aquatic > Freshwater > Lake ...
TAAAATTCTCCAAAGCATATAAGCTGAAGTACGACCACCGCTAAAACTAATTACTGTAGGTTCAATGATCTTAAAAGGATCATTCATAAACACAAATTTGGTTTAGGCAACAATTCAGGCCAAATAAGATGCCAAGTAGTCGGAAATAAGTCTTGGCGGGTAACTAGACCAGCGCTGACTTTCTCTAATCTAGCGCCTAAAACAACCAATTGTCCTGCTGGAATACCGTTGTTTTTCCATTGGGCTACAGCCGCAGGGCTAGTACCGACCATTCTAGATACTTGGTTAGTTCCCCCAAGCAGATCAATTAAATTAGAGTCGGTGATTTTGAGCTTCATAAGCCATCTTAACTTGTATGTGGTTATTTTGCAATAGTTCTTGCAAAGTAGTTAATTTTACTTTACTATGGTTTTACCGAATACTTGGTGAAAAGGGGAAACAAATGGATGAAATGGCAGAAGTAATGAATGAGTTTGAAGAAAGACTTGAGGAAGCGCTTGAGAACATCGAGCATGATTATGCAACTCCTGAAGATATAGCTGTAATTCGTGCAGCTTGTGGAAAACCAAAGGAGAAAAAATGATTATTAGCGAAAAAAATACAGGAAACAAAGATTTTAGAATACCCGATTCTGGTAATTATCTTGGTCGGCTGTTTTCAATCATTGATTTAGGCACTCATACTACGGAGTTTGAAGGCGTTGTTAACCAGCAACATAAGATCATGGTTACTTTTGAGCTACATGGAGAAGATTCCAATGGGCCATTATTAATCGATGGCAAGCCTTTAGTTGTAAACAAGCGATATACCCTAAGTCTGCATGAAAAAAGCACTTTACGGGGCGATCTAGAGGCTTGGCGTGGCAAGAAACTGGCTGCTGAAGAACTTAAATCGTTTGATCTGGCAAAGCTGTTAGATAAATGGGCTATGGTCAATCTTATTCATAACGAATACAAGGGCAAGACCTATTCTAATATTTCTGGGCTTAGTCAGATACCTAGTCAGCTCAAAGAATTCCCAACAGGGGTAAACCCTTGCGTTATGTTTGATTTAAACAAATATAACCAAAAGGAGTTTTCAGAGCTTTGGCCTTGGGTACAAGATTTAATTAAAAAAAGTGCAGAAATGCAGAATTCTAAGCCTGTTAATGTAATTGAAGACGATGAAGTGCCCTTTTAGAATGGTATATAATAGAGATACCTTTTTAAAGGATGTCTATGAAAACTTGCAGAGAATGTGAAATTAAGAAACCTATGACCGAATACTACGAACATAAAGGAATGACAGATGGGCATTTAAACAAATGCAAATCTTGTGTTCGGTCTAGGGTTTTAAGTAATACAAAAGAAAATGCTGACTATTACAAAAAATACGATAAACAAAGAGATATGTTGCCACATCGTGTTCAAGCAAGAAAAGCATATGCACAAACCGATCAAGGTAAGTTAGCAGCAAAGAAAGCACGACAAAAGTATGTAGAAACTTATCCTATTCGTAGGGCAGCTCATATTATTTTTAACAATGCTTTAAGAGATGGAAAGGTTGAAAAATTGCCTTGTTTAATTTGCGGTGGCGAGTCACAAGCCCATCACCCTGATTATTCAAGACCTTTGGATGTTGTTTGGTTATGCGTAAAACATCATAAACAAGCGCATCAAATTTTTTAAAGTAAAACTATGGACAATCAAATTAAAGACATTATCGAAGTTAAATATACTGAAAAGACTTATCAAGAACGAGGCTATGACGAGCTTGTACCCATGATCAGTTTTGCACCAGAAGATTTAGCTAGTGTCATTAAGGGGATTGTTCATGTTTGTGCAGATATGGTGGATGATCCACTCAACAGGGAAGAAATCCTAAAATTAGTAAACTAACGGGGGCGTTATGAAAATAGTAGCAGAATCAGGCCATTGGTATACAACGGCTGGAAAACCAGCTTACCAAATAGAAGGCAAAACAGGGCTAAGAAACACGACCTTGCGAGATGCCAAAAAACTCAATTTATTGCCAAGTGTTACGACAGTCATTAATTGCGCTGCCAAGCCAGGCTTAGACATTTGGAAACAACAACAGGTCTTACTAGCAGCTTTGACTTTACCTAGAGATGAGGGAGAATCTGACGAATCTTACTGTGATCGAGTAATGACCGATTCTAAGGCTCAAGGCAAAGATGCCATGAACCGAGGCACTCATATGCACGGCATCCTAGAATTGTTCTTTGAGGGCGTTTTGTTAGAGGATGTACCTACCTATTGCCGATCAGCAGAAAACGCTCTAACGGCTTATTTTGGGGCTAAGAAATGGGTTTCTGAGAAGGCTTTTGCTAATGTGAAGTTTGGCTATGGCGGTAAAGTTGATTTATATACCAGATCAGACGATTTAATAAACTTTCCAGGCGCTGTCATAGACTTTAAAACGACTGAAAAAGACTTAGACGATGTAGCGCCATTCTTTGAACATTTCATGCAGCTTGCCGCTTACCGAGAGGGCCTAGGTATGCCAGATGCTAGTTGTGGCGTGATCTATGTAAATAGTGAGGAAGCTCGGTTATTTGATATTACCCAAGAAAATCTGACAATCGGCTGGGAGTGCTTTTGTCACCTATTACATTTTTATCGTATAAAATCCAAACTATAGGGGTAGGTAATGGTCACACCCCCGACCAACCATTTTGAGGTTTATCAGGTTAACCCTCGAATCCTTCAAATTACCTACCCCTACCCCATTGTTGTATTTTTGCATTAGGGTAAATCCCTACTTGCATAGTTAAGAAATCTTAACTATATTAGACCTACTCAATACAGAGTGATAACGGGGAGAAACAAATGAGAGATGATGTTAGCGAATTAGAAGCCTTCCAAAAACAAGTTGACGATTTAATGTCAACACCAGGCTACGATGCCAGCGATGCTTTTCGTATGGGCGAGGCAATTCAACAAGCCAGCGATGAAGATCAAGAAACTATTCGTGATTATGTAGAGCAAAAAGATTGGGCTAAACTAGGGCTTAAACTTTATACGATGAGCTTTGAATACATGGAAAGTTTTGCAGAACATGAAGTGAGAGAGTCTATATGAAAGAGATTATGTTAGGCGGCATTATGGGATTACTTCTTACACTAATCATCTTTACAACTTTTTATCTAAGGTGGGGGCATTTCTGATGAAAGAATATCAAATAAAAGTAACCGTCAGAAATAATTTATTGTTAGCTGCCATTGAAAATGCGGGTTATAAATCTCAATCAGATTTTGCAAAAGAAATTGGTGAATCGCCATCTTCAATAAATTCATTGTTTGCTATGCGTACTTGTCCTATTAATGAACACGGTGAATTTAGTCCAGTATCAAATAAGATAATGGAAGCATTGGGCGCTTGTCCTACAGATTTATGGACATCAGAACAATTAACAATGAGATTAAAAAACAATACCGCTTTTAAAGAAATTAACAGACAAGAGCTTATTGCTATATTAGGCAAAAATGATCCAGATTTAATTGAGTTTGAAAGCGTTGAAGATGAGTTTTCTTTTACAGAGCAAAAAGAAAAAATCATGGAAATGATAAATACTTTAGAACCAAAAGAAAAAAAAATAATGATTTTAAGATTTGGTTTAGATGGTACAGACCCTCATACATTAGATGAACTTGCAAAAATAATTGGGGTTACTATAGAAAGAATTAGGCAAATTGAAGCAAAGGCTTTACGCAAAATGCGTCACCCAAGTAGGCGTAATATTTTAATTAAAACGGATAATTACGATTCTGCTCAAATTCATAATAGTGAAAAAGATATTGTAAATATTAAAAAAAACTTAATCAGCGCTAAAAGAACAATAAAAGAAGGAGTTTTAATATGAAAGCCAGAAATAAGTGAAAGACGGGCCTTTCCAAATAATTAAGAGCGCCTGGATTTCACTTCCAGCGCCTTTTAATGAGGCCAAGCAACTTAGAACTAAACGCAAAGTTATACAAAAATATAACCCTTTTCTGTATGCGTTTGGATACACATTAGAACCACCAAAGGAATATTTATGCAATCCAGAATCTTAGACATAAACCACCCATATATACCAGCAGCAAAAACCAATGTAATTGATACTTTAAAACGGTTTGGATTTGAGCCACCTAGCGAAGATTTAAGGTATCAAGAGAAATGGAGAACCTACCGTAACTCTTTTGCCAACAATGAAATACAAGAAGTTTAATCAAGAGTTACACGACATCTGCGATCCACCGGCAAGAGAAGCAGTAACTAGGTGGATTGAGATGAAGTGGGGTTTACAGGCTACGCCCCATCCCGATAAATATGCAGTTGATTTAGTCGTTCATCGATCAGAGAAAGCAGTAGGATATGTTGAGGTAGAAGTTCGTCAGCCAAACTTGCATCAGTATGAAACCATCCATGTAGCCCAACGCAAAGAGAAATTATTTCAGGCAAATCTGCCAACGCTATTTTTCGTATTAACTGGGGACTTAACTCATGCTTTTTGGACAAAAACAGAGTTTGTTTTGGCAGCCCCGTTAATTGAGGTAAAGAATACTGAGGTATCGGATGGGGAATATTTTTTTGATGTTCCACGCAAACTCTTTAAGTATGTTGACCTTACTCAGTCGTTCTAGTTACTTGATCGTATTGAAGATAGCAGGCTTGGAGGGCTGTACGGATGATGTCGGCTCTGGCAGCTTCCCTGATAAGAAAGATTGCATCCTCGGAGTAAAGGGTTGCCCCAGTTCCACTTTGTCCATTTGTGGGTAGCGTTGCGGGTCTACTTTTACGCTTCCGCAGCTCGTCAATAGCATCAAACAACTTGGAATTAATAGTAGCAATTTGTTCATCTTTATTTCTCCTAATAGCATCTACATGGATTTGATTCTCGGTTTCTTTCTTTTGGATTGCTTGTTGCTGGGCCAAGTGTTCTCTGGTAATTTGACCATTTAAACGCCAGCCATTTGTAGCCCAACCTGCGCCAAAACTGATAGCTACAGCAGCCACCATAGCAATAATCTGTAAGTTAAGACCGCCTAAGAACCCAAACATAAGTGATATTCCTCTGTTCTGCGTTTAGTTAAGCCAGCCAGCTTTTGACCTTTGAAACGATCCCATTGTAGTATTTCAGCACAAGCATCTTCGTATCTGCCAACGTTAAGCCGTTTAACGAGAGTGCTATTACAAAAAGCAAAGCTACCAATATTATAAGAAAGAGAAATGTAAGCATCGTATTCACCTTGGGTTAGTGGAACTTTAACGCATTGTTTTAATGCGCCTTCAAATTGATTAATGTCAGTTAATGCTCTTTTTAAGGCATTTTGAGGAGTTGTCCTATCCCCTAATTTTACGCCTTTTGTCGTGCCAAAGCCAATTGTAGGGGAATCGCCCTTAACTGGGATGTATGCGGTGCTGTTATAGCCTTCATTCATTACAATGGCTACTAGCCCCATACCCGACAAAGATAATGCCGCTAAAGCCATGCGATTCATTATTTATCGGCTTTTTGATCTAACTTGTCTAAAATTCTTTGCAGGCTTGCTTCTAATTTATTAAATTGAGCATCAATATCGACTCTACGCACATAATTAGTAGGTAAATCGACCTCAATATTTTTAATATCTTCTTTGAGGTCTTGTACCGAATCCCATAATTGACGGGCAAACCATCCAATTGTAGCCATAACTGCTGTGCCAATTAAATTAAATAATAATTGCCAATCCATGATCTATCCTATGCTGTATACGAACCATTAGCTAAAAATTGCAATACAGTATTTGATCCATTAGTTGAAACAATTACTGAGCTGCCTGTGTAAACTCCAGTATAAAAAGATGTTGGGACTAAAATAATTACAATACCTGATCCGCCATCGTTTGATCCAAGGTTTCTGTTATAGGCCCAACCACCACCGCCTGAACCTGAATTTGCTAAACCTGCTGTAGATGCGGTATCGCCTGTTGTTGGAGAACCTTTACCGCCATTGCCTCCGCCAGTAGAACCTGTGCCGTAACCATAATATCCGCCAGCACCTGCGCCACCACCAAAGTAAAGTGTTGAGCCTGTAATCGTAGTAGAAACGCCAGCGCCACCGTTACCGCCAATACCAACATCGCTGCCGCTATCATATCCGCCACCGCCTGCTCCAGTAGCGCCTCCGCCTCCGCCACCACCAAAATTACCAGTGCCGCCAGCAGAACCGCCAGATATTCCGTTGCCCGATGTTCCGCCCTGACCTGGACTACTACCGCCATTACCACCAACAGCAGTAATTGTGCCTAATGAGCTTGATGCACCTGTGCCACCTTGTCCAGCACCGGCACCAACAACCATGTTATAAGTATCACCAACATTTAAGTTTGTGCTGCTATACAAGTATTGTCCTGCACCACCTCCACCTCCACCGCCTCCGCTTCCACTACCACCGCCTCCACCGCCACCAATCATAAAGTAGGTAGCCGAATACACACCGTATGTAACGGCTGCAGTTGAATTAGAATTAGCTGTAGAGCTACCAAACGCATTAATAGCGGTTACACGACAATTAATGGTATACCCTAAGTCAGCATTTTGAACTACATAAGTGCTAGATGTAGCGCCACCAATATTAGTTGAATTATTGCGCTGCCATTGATAGGTATAGCTAGTTGGGCTATTAATCCAAGTACCATTAGTAACGCTTAATGTTCTAGTAGTTTTTGGAACTCCGCTTACAACAGGCGCAACTGTATTTGTAGGACTATTTGAGCCGTTACATAAGCCAAATACATTGGCAGAAGCAGAGCCAACTTTAGAAATAATTGGCATTATGCAAACTTACTCTGTGAACCAATAACCGTATAAGTAGCAGATGCTGTTTTAATTACTGCAAAGCAATAAATATCCAAAGAACTAGCGTTTCCTGCTGATGGGGCAGAACCATTTTGCCATTTAGGGGTAACAGTTGTTCCGTCAATTTGTATCACATTAGGATAATAAGCTGTTGAGCCGTTAGTAACCATTAAAGTTACCGTTACGGTATCACCAACGCTTAAAGCGGTATTCATAGAAGTGCCGCTAGAAAACGCTAAATTAAGAGTAAAGTTAGTTGTAGTATTGCTTGTATAGTATTGAACCGCACCACTATTAACATAAAAAGCTGTAGTAGCCGTTGGCGCAGAAGCTACGATATTGGTAGTTTCAGCAATATTGGTTAAATTAATAGCTTTAGAAGCAGTCGTACCAACAAAAGTCTGGGTAGCCGTAAACGAGTTTGTAACATTAGTTACAGCGATGTTTGCACCAGCTAAAGTTGTAGCGCCTGTACCACCTTGACCTACGGTAAGAGCCGTAGTAAGTCCAGTTAAGCTAGTAATGTCTGAGTTAGCACCACTTTTAGCAGCAACTAGATTAGTACGGGAAGTTGTAGCATTAGCAACATCTGATAGATTGCTTGCTTTAGCTAAATAGGTTGTACCTACGCCAGAAACAGCAGTATCTACATAAGTCTTAGTAGCTAGAGCTTGTGCTGTAGTAGGGTCTGCTGCATTGGTAATTTGATTACCGCCAGCATTTAAGTTACCAGATAAAGTAGTTTGACCGTCTGAGGCTAAAGAACCTGTTAAAGCACTAGCCATATCGCTTAATGTGGTATTAGCCCATGCCGAGGTAATAGTAGTACCTGAAACTACAGGATTACCACTTGGTAATGAATAAGTACCTGATCCGTTGCGTGACATTATTTAACTCCTTCTTGCGCTGCTTTAATCATTAAAAGTTGTGCTAATTTTCTTTGCTCATCAGTCAAATTAGCTGATGGCATCTTAGAAGCTACTTGACCCATTTTATAAGCTGATTCACCCATTGCCCTAGGAAAGGTAAAAGGAATTGCAGCTAAAGTAGCTGGGTTTGAAAAAGCCGATAATCCAGCGCCTACATCCATACCTTGACCGACTATGCCTCTAGGAGTCCAAGAACTAAGTGCTTGACCTGCCAATGCTGGCATAAGATCACCACCGCCTTTTTCCATCAGTTTATTAGCTAATTCTTGACGATAACCAAAGTTGGTATTTACATTGTTTCTCATTAAAGACTGTAGTTTATTAAGTCCTGTAGCTACAGAAGCCTTGTTACCTAGACTTAATGATCGGCTAATTTCTTTAACTAAATCTTGGCCTTCTGAATAACCTTTCATTACTTTGTTATAAACAGGTGCTTGATTGGCTATTTCATTTTTAATTGAATGATAGACATTTTGAGCAATAGTTCTAGCTCTGCCAGATTCGTAAGGAATAGACTCTAAAATACTACCTACTTTTTGCTTTAAAGCATCCATGCCATCTGGGGTATGAAAATCTTTAGCAGGAAGATTCTTCCAATCATTAACAGTTTGACGAATAGTTTGTAAGGCTTCTTCAGCTTTAGTATTAATGGTTTGACCTTTAAAACGACCAATTTCTGCTGCATCAGTAATCGCTTTGTCTATCTCATTAAAATTAAGTATGCTTTTATCTTTAGATATATCCATCATGCCAAGACGGTATTCTTTAGAAAGGTCTTGTTTCATGTTAGATAACGCACCTTTGGCTTGATTTAATACATCTTCCATTGGGGCTTTACCACGCATATTAGCAATAAATGTTTCATTGCCAACTTTACCAGCTTGATATGCTTGTTTTAATGCTTCACCACCTGCGCCTGTGCTAATACCAGCACCTTTTTGCAGTATTGCGCCAGCTAATTGCTGACCTTTAGACAAAGCGGTTGGAACTGCACCAATAGTAGCGCCTATAGCAGCTTGTCCTAATTGGTTTTTATAATAATCTGTGCCAGTTTTACCTGTTTCTTCAGGGGTTAATAGTCCTTGAGCAGCACCAAATGAAGTACCTTGTAATAAAGGATTGGCTCTAGCAAAGCTAGGGATCATGCCAGCACCTTTAGCCATACCAACGCCAGGTAATACTGATCCACCAACTTGACCAGCTAAATAAGATGCTGGGTTTGCTTGATAAGGTTTAGCTTGTGCTGCATAACTTTGTGCGGCTTGACCACCAATATTACCACCGCTTAATAATTGAGCAGCGCCCAATACGGGATCAATAACAGCAGATTTAGTAGCGCCAGCCAAAGCGGACTCTAAAGGTCTAGGTTCGGCCTGAACATTAAGTTGACCACGATTCATGGGTCTACCCATTGCTGCACCGCCACCAGTTTCAGCAAATTGACCTGAAGATGCAGGCGTAGGCGTTTGAGATGCAGAATAACGAGCTAGCAAATCAGCTTGAGTTACATTATCTGGAACATTAGTAACAATAGTTCCATCTGGCATCTTTACATCCATTATCTTGCTCCTGTTGGCAGACTGTTAAAGTCTACAACTCTTGGTGTTTGACTAGTAGGCCCAGGGCTTACTTGCACATTTGGTTGACCAACAGACATTGGCGCAGGATTTTGAATTTTATTAGCTCCAGCAGGCCCAGATGCTATAGCCATAGCTCTAGCTGCTTCATTTCTAGCATTTTGTTTTTGATTTAATGTATCCCTATCATCTCCTATGACTGGCATCATATTTCGTAAATTTCTTTGAATTTCTGCCTCAGGAGTGTTTGCACCGCTTTTAAATCTTAAATAAGCTTCTGCAAATTGATCTTGAGCTTGTTTATATTGTCTAGCTTCAGGAGAAACAAGTAAATTTCCTGTTGTTCCACCAGCCATTGAAACAGATGTTTGATTTTTTAATGTAGCTGGATTAAATCCTTTATCTTCAATTTTCTTCATATTGTTTGAAGCATCTTGCATAGCTATTCCATAAGCAACAGCTTTTCCTTGGAATTCAGTTAATGGTTTTCCTTGTGACAATTCTTGTTCAATTTTTTGTTTTTCAAGTTGAAATTTTTGATTTTCAAGTCCTAAACGAGAACCTTCCATGCCAATTCTAGATGCTTCAAATTTTAATTTTTGTTCATCATTTTTAAGTTGAGCTTGTTGCATTGGAGTTAATTGATTTTTCCATTCTTTATAAGCTGGATTATTTTGCATCATTTGAAATTCGGCAACACTTTCTGGTGTTTTTGGCAAAATATTTGAAAGCAAAGGACTCATAAATTCTTTTCCTACGCCTGTTTCAGAATTAGCAGCCAAAGCAGCAGCAAGTTCTTTGTCACCAGATTTAACAGCTCCCATAATTTGATTAATTTCTTCTGTTTTTTTACCTCTTAATGCAGCAGCTAATTGAGTCTGTCTTTCATCAAGATTTTGATTCATATTAGTAGCTAATAAGGCACTAAGTAAAGGTTGCAACTGTTGAGTAGTAGCAGGTTTTACATATTGCCCTGAGATCATTTGGCCTTGTGGCGATTGAAACGCTTGTGAAGTCAATAGATCAGCAAGTTTGCGTTGGCGCTCAAGACCAACAATTTCAGGAGATTGAATTAATCCTGCTTGTTCTGTTAAGTAAGGGGAAGCCATAATTATCCTTGTCTTAGCGCTTGAGCTAATAAATTGGGTGTTTCTGTTAACGGTATTTGAGGTACATTTAATGCCGCAAAAGGATCGTAGCTTTGACGAGCGCCTTGAACGGGTTGTTCTTTACCAAACATAAATGGGTTTTGATTGCCTTTATATAACCCGCCAGGGGCTGATTGATATAAGCTAGGGTTTCTTAATGCTGTTGATAAAAATGGTGTTGTTGAAACTCTTGGTATTTTAGGTATTGGAAGTTTTATATTAGGAATTGTTCCAGTACCACCAGTTCCGTTTCCAGTACCATTGCCACCAGAACCGTTGCCGCCAGAGCCATTTCCACTGCCTGTACCACCAGTTCCTGTACCTGTACCCGTACCTGCACTTGTTCCCATACCATTAGTAAAATTATTAAATAAAGAACCTAAAGTAGACGCAGGATTAAAGCCAGAATAAGGATTTGTGCTGCTTGATGGTGCGTACCCTAATTCAAAATCAGTAGGGCCTGCTTGTGGTGTATACCCTAATTCTGAATAAGTTGGGCCAAATTGTTCTAATGAGGGATTACCAGCATTTACTAATGGAACATTAGCTCCAAGTCCAACATCGTTAAATCTTGCTGGAGCGCCTGTTATGGTTACATTAGGGCCAGCAGCAACTTGAGCATATGGCTGTCCTAATTCAGTAGGATTTGCAAAAGCATTTACAAATTGAGCGTTATACATATCAGAAGCAGAAGGAAGATTCCAAGTAAAATTTGAACCTAGATCAAGTCCGCCACTAGCTACATTACCTGCGCCACCTAAAGACCCTAAAGCACCACCACCTAAAGCGCCAGTTGCCCCACCCATTAATGCACCTTGTAAAGCATTGCCACCATTCAGTCCAGCACCAGCAGCACCTGTAACTGCACCAGATAAAGCACCAGCACCAATAGCTCCTAAACCAGCAGCAGCACCTAATCCACCTGTCATTACTCCCAAAGCACCTAAAGGAATAGCAGAGCCAATAGCGTTAGTTATCTTTGATAATCCGCTTTCTGAGGTAGGCGTGTATTTGCCATAACTTGCATTTAACCAACCGCCAGTCATATCACCTTGTCTAGGATCAATGATTAAATTTTGTATTCCTTTTTGTGCGGCAGTAGCAGCTTCTGTACTAGTTCTAATGCCTTCAACTAATGTATTGTAAGAATCTGGATTTTTAGCCAACTGAGTTGTGTATTGCAACATTTCTTGCTGTGTTGCAGGTCTACCTAAATACGCTTGAATAGCGTTATTAATAGGCTTTGAAAACGGGTTTTGTGCGTTTACATAAGGACTGGCTACAAAGTTAAATGGCTGTGAAGGATCAGGATTAGTTGATAACTGTGATGGCGCTGATTGATTAGGATTAAAAGCTGCGCCTTGAGCATTTTTGGCAAGTCCACCAAAACTAGGGCTTATATTTTGTTGAGTTTGTTGTTGTTGTTGTTGAATAAAATCAGGAGATAAAGGAATGGGTGTACCCATAGCATCCCCACCACCGCCTGCATATTGTGGAGCATAAGTAGAAATAAACTGGGCAGGGGCATCTCCACCACCACCAACCCATTGACCTGGTTCTTGAACATCATTGACCCATGTTCCAGAGTCACCATTCATTATCCAAGGCATAGTTACATCTCTGGGTTATACATTGCGATTGAAGGATCAATATAATTACTTGGCGCTGTGTAATTGTAATTTAGGTTACTTAGCCAATCACCTAATGATCCTATGCCTTTAATTGCTGAAGTCCCAAGATTTGCAAGACCACCACCACCTAATATAGCGCTTGCACCAAGTCCATATAAACCTGATTGCATATTAGCGGTTTGAGCATTTCTAGCGTTTTGAGCAGCAATAGCAGCAGCGTTAGAAGTAGCTTGTGCGCCTAGATAATCAGGGCCAGCTACAGCAGCTTGAGCAGCAGGGTTTACATATCCAGCTTGAGTTGCTTGGCTAAATGCGCCTAATTGCTGTAATGGGTTGTTATAAGTCTGTAATTGTTGGTTGTAGGCTTGTTGGTTAGCTTGTTGACCTACGCCAATACCGCCTATTTGGGCGCTAGTTAAGAGATCGTTCTGTTGCTGTCCAAGTACCCGTTTAGCATTGGTATAGGCTTCTGTGCCTGGCACAATGCCTTGGTTAGCCAATTGAGCATCCTTCATCTCAGTTTGGTGCTGAATCTGAGGCTGAAGTCTTTGCATAATGGCATCGCTATAAGTCTGACCAGGGTTAATACCCATGCTTGGCAGATTTGTAGGATTAAATGCGTTTTGTGTAGTTTGACCTACATTTTGAGCTAAGTTATTAAGCGATCCTTGAAACTGTGGGGCTAGGCTTTGATTGGCGCTCCAAATCGGGTTGCCATTAGCATCTGTGCCTGTTTGTTGGTATTGTAGATTCTGGTAAGGAGTAGCTTGATTAACTCGGTTAGCAGTTACAGCTTGTTGCGCTCCAGCCAAGTTACCTACGGCAGTTCTTTGTGCCGATTGTGCATACGGATCAGAAGAACTAGCTGTAGAAGCTAAGTTACCTGCGTTGCTGAATATTGAACTACCTGCACCCATTTTAAGCTCCCAATTTGACCCATTTACAATGTTTAGGTCGCATTTCTAAAATTACTAAATTCCCGTCATCGTGTGCATCGGGAATTGTTGCTATTTCTTGGAAACCAAGGTGTCGGCTCAATTTAAGAGATTTTAAATTACTCTCCGCAATTGTCGCAATTATAACCTTTAGTCCCAATTTATTAAAGGGGTAATCAAACGCCTCTAACAAAAATTCCCTATTCATCCAATGACTTTCGTTTCCTACTATGTGGATTTGACAGGATTTACCTGAAAAACCCCCATATAAAACTACTGCTTTTAATTCATCGTTTATAACATTTCCGATGCAATACTCATTATTAGAAAATCCAGCCCAAGTTCGTAGGTATTCTTGATTTTCGTGACAAATCAAAGAACCCCTCCAGACTCCATTACATAATCGGTTGAAGCCCAATGCAGTTCAATACCTTGCGATGCAACATTTAAGTTAATAGAAGCAGCAAATCCTACGCCTGTGACACCTTGCCAGTTCTTAGTTGTTATTAGACCCCCTGACCATAAAGAGGTATTCCATACCGCAGAATCCCAGCTTCCTGCGCTTTGACTGCCAGGATTAAAGGTAACTGCACCTAATTGACTTTGAGTATCAAAATCCACACTTAAACCAACTAAAACGCCAGGTATACCACCGCTTGATTGCAAAATTGGGCGAACCATTGTGTAGCGTTTTAA
>Ga0136641_1000750_pt1 | contig 13710 bp, 11 predicted proteins | sample EliLak1302023Y_FD_115312 | JGI IMG/M metagenome (GOLD analysis project Ga0136641, IMG submission 115312) | Freshwater microbial communities from Elizabeth Lake, Yosemite National Park, California, USA - 13020-23Y | ecosystem: Environmental > Aquatic > Freshwater > Lake ...
CAGCGCCGCATCGGTGTGGACGGCGCTGTGGTGAGCCGCCATCGGGCCCGCCATCTCGCGCTGCACCGCCTGCAGTTCGGGGCTGGTGGCCGACGACGTCAGGTTGTAGAAGGCCGCTGCCACGCGGCCCAGTTGCGCCCCGGCACGGTCGAAAGCGGCCACCGTGTTGTCGAAGGTCGGGGTCACCGGCTTGTCGGCTATCAGCGCCAGTTCCGCCCGGTGGGCTTGCATCGCCGCCCGCAGAGCCGGCTCGAAGTGCGCGGCCTGCAGCAGCGCGAAAGGCGGCAGGCCGTGCGGCGTGTCCCAGGTCTGCAGCAGGGGGTTCTGGGCGGTGTTCGCTGCGGGCGTGGCGGTCATCGCGGGGTGCTCACTTGCCACGCTTGATGGCGGTTTCGTCGTCTTCGCGGTAGCGGCGGTCGGCGCAGTTGCCCACCCATTCCGAACGCTCGGCTTCCAGGGCACGGGCGTCCTGGTTCCATTTTTCGTTGCGCTGGTTCCAGGCCACGACTTGCGCGTCCATGGCCGTCGCCTTGAGGTTGTAGTCGCGCACGGTGACTTCGCTCTTGGTCGTGAACTCGGTCTTCTCGGCTTCGAGCAGTGGGCGCTCGGTGTCCAGCGCCGTGCGGTCCTTGCCCAGCGCGACGCGCTCGCGTTCGCCTTTGGCGCCGGTGGGGTTTTCGGTGTTGAAGGCCGTGACGCGCAGTTCGTAGGCCTTGACGCGCTCGGCGTAGCCCTTGAACTTCTCGCTCAGCGCTTCGGCCTGCTTCTTCAGGTCATCCAGGGGCGCCCGCTCGGCACGCAGGGTCTGCTGGGTGGTCGCGAGCTCGGCCTTCTCCTTGTCCAGCGGCGCCCGCAAGGCGGTGTGGGCCTCCAGGCGCTTGCGGATGGTTTCTTCCTGGCCCAGACAGACCCGCAGTTCGTCGCGCGTCAGGATGGGGCCGGAATTGCCTTTGCCCGTGCCCATGACTGCGGTCTTGCCTTCGGCGGCAGAGGCCGCAGTCTCCACCGGCTTGGCGGCCGCCGCCTTGCTGGCGGCGGGCTTGGCAGCCGGCTTGACCGGGGCTGTGGTCTGGGCTTGCGCCCCGGAAGTGGCCGCTGCAAACAGCAATGCCGACAGGAGCGTCGTGACCTTCATCTTCATCCTCGCGCAGGAACGGGTGGGGGCGGCGGCCGGGGTGGCCAGCGTAACCGTGCATCATGCCACCCTTGCCCGGGACAGCCCGGCCGCTGTGGCACAGTGCGCAGCCTTCCCCCATCGCTTGCCCGCCCATGCCCGCCGTTCCCCGTTCCGACCTTGCCCCGGCCTCGCGCCACCGGCCATGGCGCTGAAATCCACCGTCTGCAAGGCGACGCTGCAGATCGCCGACATGGACCGCGGCCTGTACGCCACGCACGCGCTGACGCTGGCCCGCCACCCGTCGGAAACCGACGAGCGCATGATGGTGCGGCTGCTGGCCTTTGCGCTGAACGTGCCGGCCGACGACCACGATGGCAACCTCGTCTTCGCGCGCGGCCTGGCCGACGCCGACGAGCCCGACCTGTGGCAGATCAGCCTCGACGGCCAGCTGCGCCACTGGGTCGAAATGGGCCAGCCCGACGAGCGCCGGCTGGCCAAGGCCAGCGGCCGTGCCGACCGCGTCACGCTCTACGTCTACAGCAGCGCCGCACTGATCTGGTGGGCCGGCGTGCAGAACAAGGTCGCCCGGCTGAACAACCTGGCAGTCTGGCAGCTGCCCGCGGCGCAAAGCCAGGAACTGGCCCAGCTGGCCGAGCGCTCGATGCAATTGCAGGTGACGGTGCAAGACGGCGCCATCTGGGTCGGCAATGCCGAGCGCAGCGTCGAAGTCCACCCCACCCCCCTCAAGGCCCGCGCGAAATGAAGCGCCGCCGCCTGCTGTCTGCCCTGGCCCTTGGCGGCCTGGGCAGCCCCCACCCGTTCTTGAATGCCGCCACCATGCCCGACACCCCTGCCACCGCCCTCACCGCCGGGGCCACCGACCCCTACCTCTGGCTTGAAGACGTGCTGGGCGAGCGTTCGCTGAAATGGGTGCGCGAGCGCAACGCAGAAAGCGAAGCGCTGCTGCAGGCCGAACCCGGCTTCGAGGCGCTGCGCGGCAGCATCCGCGAGGTGCTGGATTCGAAAGAACAGATTCCCTACGTCACGCGGCGCGGCGAGTGGTTCTACAACCTCTGGCGCGACGCGGCCAACCCGCGCGGCCTGTGGCGGCGGGCCAGCCTGATTGAGTACCGCAAGGCCCAGCCGGCCTGGGAAACCGTGATCGACATCGACGCGCTGGGCAAGGCCGAAGGTGAAAACTGGGTCTGGGGCGGCGCCAGCAGCCTGGCCCCCGACTACCGCCTGGCGATGGTGGCCTTGTCACGCGGCGGTGCCGACGCCCAGGTGCAGCGCGAATTCGACACCGTGGCCAAGCGCTTCGTCGAAGGCGGTTTCAGCCTGCCCGAGGCCAAGTCCTCGGTGGAGTGGATCGACCAGGACCACCTCTATGTCGGCACCGATTTCGGCCCCGGTTCGCTGACCGATTCGGGCTACCCGCGGGTCATCCAGCGCTGGCAGCGCGGCCAGCCGCTGGGCAGCGCCGTCACTGTCTTCGAAGGCGAGAAGCAGGACGTGGCGGTGTCGGTCAGCGTGGACCGCACGCCCGGTTTCGAGCGCACGCTGTTCGCGCGTTCGCTGGACTTCTACAACACCCTGGTCTTCCTGCTGCAAGGTGACAAGCTGGTGGCGCTGGACAAGCCGAAAGACGCGCAGCTGGCCTTCCAGCGCGACCGCGTCTTCATTGAACTGCGCAGCGACTGGGTCATCGGCCGCAAGACCTGGCTGCGCGGCTCGCTGCTGGTCGGTGACGCCGCGGCCTACCTGAAGGGCGAGCGCCGCTTTGCCGCGCTGTTCACGCCCACCGCCACGCGCAGCCTGGCCGGCTACACGGCCACGCGTGAGACGGTGATCGTCAATGTGCTCGACAAGGTGGCCAGCAAGCTGCAGGAATGGCGTGAAGTCCCGGGCGCGAACGGCGAGCGGGACGCCACCAAGTGGGCCAAGCGCGAGATGGTCGCGCCCTACCCCGGCCAACTCAGCGCAACCGCCCTGTTCGACCCGATGCTGGCCAGCGACCCGCTGGCCGAACACTACCTGCTGAATGCCGCCGACTTCCTCAGCCCCGACTCGCTGCAGATCGGCAGGACCGGCGCCGACGAGCGCGAATTGCTGAAGTCGCGCCCCAGCTTCTTCGACGCCCAGGGCATGCGCGTCGAACAGCGCTTTGCACCGGTGCGCGACGGCAACCGCGTGCCTTACTTCGTCATCTGGCCGAAAGGCGCCAAGCCCGACGCCGAGAACCCCACGCTGCTTTACGGCTATGGCGGTTTCGAGGTCTCGCTGACGCCCTTCTACTCGGGCGGCATCGGCCGCGCCTGGACAGGGCGCGGCGGCGTCTTCGTGCTGGCCAACATCCGGGGCGGTGGTGAATTCGGCCCGGGCTGGCACCAGGCCGCCCTCAAGGAACACAAGCAGAAGAGCTACGACGACTTCGCCGCCGTGGCGCAGGACCTGATCCGCCGCCGCGTCACGCGCCCCGGGCGGCTGGGCATCCAGGGCGGCAGCAACGGCGGGCTGCTGGTCGGTGCGACCATGGTGCAGCGGCCCGAGCTGTTCAACGCCGTGGTCTGCCAGGTGCCCCTGCTGGACATGCAGCGCTACAACAAGCTGCTCGCCGGTGCCTCGTGGATGGCCGAATACGGCGACCCCGACAAGCCCGCCGAATGGGACTGGATCCGCAAGTACAGCCCTTACCAGAACGTCAAGGCTGGCGTGCGGATGCCCAAGGTGCTGTTCACCACCAGCACCCGCGACGACCGCGTCCACCCCGGCCACGCCCGCAAGATGGCCGCGCGCATGATCGAGCAGGGCCACCGCGTGCTGTACTGGGAAAACATCGAAGGCGGCCACGGCGGCGCGGCCGACAACGCCCAGCGCGCGCAGATGTCGGCGCTGGAATACACCTTCCTCTGGATGCAGTTGGCTCAGGGCCGGGACAAACCGGCAGCCAGCTGAGCTGAAGGCCGTGATGCTGAACTGGATCGACGACAGCACGCCGCTGCCGCCCACCGGTTTGGCGCTGGGCGCTGACAGCGACGCGCCGGGGCTGGTGGCGGCCGGCGGCCGCGTCACCCCCGAACGCCTCGACGAGGCCTACCGCAAAGGCATCTTCCCGTGGTTCAGCCCCGGCCAGCCGGCGCTGTGGTGGAGCCCCGACCCGCGCATGGTGCTGCCGGTGGCTGGCTTTCATCTGTCGCAGACGCTGAGGAAGACGCTGCGCCGCTTTCGCCGCACGCCGGGCTGCGAGTTGCGTTTCGACAGCAACTTCCCGGCCGTGATCGCAGCCTGCGCCGCCACGCCGCGCGAGGGCCAGGACGGCACCTGGATCGTGCCGGCCGTCGTCGACGCCTACACCGCCTGGCACCGCGCCGGCCGCGTGCACAGCTGCGAGACCTGGGTCGACGGCGTGCTGGTCGGCGGCCTGTATTTCATCGCCATCGGTCGCATGGTGTTCGGCGAGTCGATGTTCTCGCACCGCAAGGACGCGTCGAAGATCGCGCTGGCCGCCCTGGTGGCCGCTTGCCGGGCGCGCGGCGTCATGCTGATCGACTGCCAGCAGAACACCGGTCACCTGGCGTCCTTCGGCGGCCACGAGATCGCGCGCAGCGACTTCGAGGCGCACCTGGCCAGCACCCTGGCGCAAGCCGACGTGGCGCCGTGGACCTATGATGAAGCGGCCTGGGACCTGTTGATCCCGGCGCCCCTGTCGTCCCCCCCACGCGCGTGACCCACCCCAAGGAATTGCCGCTCGGGTCCTTGCAGTTCTACGCAACGGCCCCCTACCCCTGCAGCTACCTGCCCGACCGGCAGGCGCGCTCGCAGGTGGCCACGCCCAGCCACCTGATCCACGCCGAAACCTATTCCAGCCTGGTCGCCGCCGGCTTCCGGCGCAGCGGCATGTTCACCTACCGCCCGTATTGCGACGGCTGCCGCGCCTGTGTGCCGCTGCGCGTGCCGGTGGACGGGTTCACCCCCACCCGCAGCCAGCGCCGCGCTGGCAAGGCCCACGCCACGCTGAAGGCCCGCGTGCTGCGCCTGGGCTTCGTGGCCGAGCACTACCAGCTCTACCTGCGCTACCAGAGCGGGCGCCACAGCGGCGGCGGCATGGACCATGACAGCGTCGACCAGTACACCCAGTTCCTGCTGCAGAGCCGCGTCAATTCGCGCCTCGTCGAATTCCGCGAGGCGACGGCCGACGGCAGCCTTGGTGCGCTGAAGATCGTGTCCATCCTCGACGTGCTGAGCGACGGCATCTCGGCCGTCTACACCTACTACGAGCCCGACGACGAGGCCAGCTACGGCACCTACAGCGTGCTGTGGCAGATCGAGCAGACGCGGCTGCTGAATCTGCCCTATGTCTATCTCGGCTACTGGATCGCGCAAAGCCCGAAGATGGCCTACAAGACCCAGTTCAAACCCTACCAGGTGCTGCTCGACGGGCGTTGGCAGCCCGCCCCACCTCCGCCTTCAGCCGACTGACACCCAGACCTCACCCTGCAGCGCCACGGCACCCTCGCCCTGCAGCTTCAGCAGGTGGGCCAGCAGGGATCGGGTGGCCATGCCGTGCAGGCCGGCGGGCACATCGTCGTAGACGTGCAGCAGCAACTCAGCCGTGGAACCCTGGCCGCCGACGACCTCGAAGGCGGCGCGCACCTTGGCCTCGCGGCGCAGGCGGTGGGCGACCAGGTGGGCGATGACCGCGTGCGGCTGGGCCACCAGGAAACCGTGGCCCGGGGCCAGCCATTCCAGGTCTTCCTGCAGCAGGCCCTGCAGGCTGGCGAGGTAGGCCGCCATGTCGCCGTCGGGCGGGTTGATGACCACGGTGCTGCCCTGCATCACGTGGTCGCCAGTGAACAGCAGGCGCTCTTCCTCGAGCAGGAAGCACAGGTGGTTGGACGCGTGGCCGGGCGTGTGGATGACCCGCAGCGTGGTGTCGGCGCCGATGGCGATGCGTTCGCCGTGCGTCGGCTGGTGCGCGGGGGCGAAGCTGTCGTCCTGCCACATCGGGTGGTCGGCCATACGGCCCCAGACCGGCGCGCCGGTGGCCTGGGCCAGCGCTGCGGCGCCGGGCGAATGGTCGCGGTGGGTGTGGGTCACCAGGATGCGCTCCAGCCGGCCCGGCAGCCCCGCCAGCAGGGCTTGCAGGTGTTCGGTGCTCTCGGGGCCCGGGTCGATCGCGGTCCAGCCCTGCCCCTGGCTGTCGCTGACCAGGTAGCTGTTGGTGCCGGGCCCGGTCATCACGCCCGGGTTGGGCGCGGTGATGCGCAGGATGCGCGGCGACAGCCGCACGGCGCGGCCGGGCAGCAGTTCGCAGGATGCCGGCGTGCGACCTTCGGGGTCGAGCTTGCCGATCTCGGCATAGGCGTGCTCGTCGGGCAGCACCGCGCGCAGGCCCTTGGGGCCCAGCGCGCGGCGCGGCATCATCAGCGGGATGTCGGTGCGCGCCGCGATGGCGGCCAGCGCGGCGTCGGCATCGGGCCAGGTGGCCAGTTCCTGCAGGGTGTGCAGCGTGACCGGCAGCAGCTTGAGGTCGCGCTGGCGCTCGACCGCCTCGCGCGGGGTCAGCCACATCAGCGACTGGGCTTCACGGGCATCGGCCTGCGCCGTCTGGCCGGCCGGCGCCCGCGCCGCGAAGAAGCGCGTGTCGAAGCGCTTGGGCGCGCCGGGCGGCGTCAGCCAATGGCTGTGGTAGTGCAGGCCGCGCAGGTCCAGGCGCAAGCCGGTGTCGGCACAGAAGTCGGCCATGCCGGCCAGCCCCTGCTGCAGGCGCTGGCGCCAGGCCTGCAGGCTGGCGGCGTCGAAGCCTTCGGCCACCAGCAGCAGGTCGACTTCTTCGAAGGTCTCGCGCAGCGCAGCGATGGCGTAGTCCAGCCCGCCCTCGGGCAGGCGCAGGCGCGCGCTGAGGGCGGCGTCGTCGTTGCCGATGCAATGGGCATGGGCCTCGCGGTCGCGGGCGTCCAGCAGACCGCCGGGGAAGACGGCGGCGCCGCTGCCGGCGTCGCCGACGCGTTCGGCGCGGCGCAGCATCAGCACTTCCAGGCCGTCGGGTCCATCGCGCAGCAGCAGCAGGGATGCCGCACGGCGGGCGTCGGCGGGGGTGACGTGCGCGGCGCTCATCGGGCGGCTCCCTGAAGCAGCAGGCTGTCGATTTCGCTGGCGCTGAAGCCGGCTTCGAGCAGCACGGCCACGGTGTGCTGGCCCTCGCTGGGCGGGGCATGCGGCAGACCGGCCGGCGTGCGCTCAAAGCGCGGCGCCGGGGCGGGCTGCACCACGCCGGCGACTTCGACGTAAGCGCTGCGGGCTTGCGCCTGGCGGTGCTGCGTGGCCTCGGCAAAGCTCAACACGGGCGCGAAGCAGGCGTCGCTGCCCTCGAGCAGGCTGCACCAGGCATCACGGCTGCGCTCGCGCACGGCGGCGGCGATGGCAGCCCGCATTTCGGGCCACAGCCGGCGGTCGTACTGGCGCTGCACGAAGCGGGCCTCCAGGCCCAGCGCTTCGGCCAATTGCTTGAAGAACTTGGGTTCCAGCGCGCCCAGGCTGATGTGCCGGGCATCGGCGGTCTCATAGGTGCCGTAGAAAGGCGCTCCGCCGTCCAGCAGGTTGGCGCCGCGCTCGTCGCTCCAATTGCCCGCGGCCTGCAGGCCGTGGAAGACCGACGCCAACGACGCGGCGCCGTCGACCATCGCCGCGTCCACCACCTGCCCGAGGCCCGAGCGCTGGCGTTCGTAGAGCGCTGCCATCACGCCGAAGGCCAGGTAAAGGGCGCCGCCGCCATAGTCACCGACCAGGTTCAGCGGCGGCACCGGTGCGCCGCCGGTGGGCCCGATGGCATGCAGCACGCCGGTCAGCGCGATGTAGTTGATGTCGTGGCCGGCGGCGCCGGCCAGCGGCCCGGTCTGGCCGTAGCCCGTCATGCGGCCGTAGACCAGGCCGGGGTTGACGGCCTGGCACGCGGCGGGGCCCAGGCCCAGGCCTTCCGTGACACCGGGGCGGAAGCCCTCGACCAGCACGTCGGCCGTGGCGACCAGGCGCAGCACGGCGTCGCGCCCCGCGGGTGACTTCAGGTCCAGCGCCGCCGAGCGCCGGCCGCGGCCGTTGACGTCGTGCTCGGGCCGCAAGGCCAGGCCCAGGCCACTGGGCTGCAGGCGGTCGATGCGCACGACATCGGCACCCAGGTCGGCCAGCAGCATGCAGGCCATGGGGCCAGGGCCGATGCTGGCCAGCTCGATCACCCGCAGGCCGTGGAGGGGCCCGCCCGCCGTCTGATTCATGGTCTTCATGGAGAGCGAGTTTGCCGCAAGGCGCCGCCTGCGGGATTGACCGCGCACGGCGCCCTGGCTAGGGTGCACCGACGGTCGCATCGGCCCGAACACCATCAACGCCCTCATGGCCTTCGAAACCGGGTGCATGGGGCTGCCCTCATCCGACGGCATCGTGGCCCCCGGCGACGCCACCGTGCGCGCGCTTCCAGCTGAAGGGCCGCACCAACTACAGCGCCTTCAGCGCCGACGCGGGCGTGGACTACCTGGCCCAGCCGGCCTTGCTGGCCAGCGACCCGCTGGTGGCGGTGGACGCCGCCTGCTGGTTCTGGCACAACCGCGGCCTGACGCCGCTGGCCGAGCAGGACGACGTGAAGGCCGTCACCCAGCGCTTCAACGGCCAGTCCAACGGCCCCCACACGCACCTGGCCGAGCGCATCGCCAACCTGAACCGGGCCAAGGCCGTGCTGGGGCTCTGAGCGGGTTCGGGCGACCCATCAGCCGAGCTTCAAGGGCACGAAGATCGTCTCGCCGTCGCGCTGCACCAGCAGCGCGATGTGCCTGGGCTTGCCCTTCATCACCTCGCGCACCTGCTCGGCGCTCTGCACAGCCTGGCCATTGATGGCCAGCAGCACGTCGCCGGCCGCAACACCGGCCCGCGCCGCGGCGCCGCTGACCCCTTCCACCACCAGGCCGCCTTCGATCTGCGACTGCTGGCGTTCATTGCGCGTCAGCGGCCGCAACGCCAGGCCCAGCGCGCCACCGGGCACGCCGCTGCCTTCGTCCTCGGCCAGCGCCGTCTGCGTGTCGGCGTTGCCCAGCTTGACCTCGACTTCGCGCATCGCGCGGTCGCGCCAGACCTTCAGCCTGGCCTTGTCACCTGGCGCCGCCAGCCCGATCAGGCTGGACAGCATGCCCGAGCGTTCGATGGCCTCGCCGTTGACTTCCAGCACCACATCGCCGGCCTTCAAGCCGGCGGCGTCGGCGGCGCTGCCCTTGCTGACCTTGGCGATCAGCGCACCGCCGGGCTGGTTCATGCCGAAGGATGCGGCCAGCGTCTGGTTGACGTCCTGCACGGTCACGCCCAGGCGGGCATGGCTGGCCTTGCCGGTGGCCACGATCTGGTTCTTGACCTTCAGCGCCACGTCGATGGGGATGGCGAAGCTCAGACCCTGGAAGCCGCCGCTTTGCGAGTAGATCTGCGAATTCACGCCGACCACGGCGCCGCTGCCGTCGAACAGCGGGCCGCCCGAGTTGCCCGGGTTGACGGCCGCGTCGGTCTGGATGAAGGGCACCACGGCGTCGTTGGGCAAGGAACGGCCCTTGGCGCTGACGATGCCGCTGGTGGCGGTCTGCTCGAAGCCGTAAGGCGAGCCGATGGCCATCACCGGGTCGCCGACCTCGATGCGCCGGCTGTCGCCCAGGCGCACCACCGGCAGGTCCCGGGCTTCGATGCGCAGCACCGCGATGTCGGTGGCGGTGTCGGAGCCCAGCACCTTGGCGCTGAACTCACGGCGGTCGCTCAGCTTGACGGTGACTTCCTTGGCTTCGCGCACCACGTGGGCGTTGGTCAGGATCAGGCCGTCGCTGCTGATGATGAAGCCCGAACCCTGGCCGCGGAAAGGCTGTTGCGGCATCGGGCCGCGACCGCCGCGCCCCTGCAGGCCGGGCATGCCGCGGAAGAACTGGAAGTAGGGGTCGTTTTCCAGCCCCTGCGGGATGCCGGGTGCGTTGCCGGATGGCGCGCCCTGCTCTTCGGCCGACAGGCGGTGCAGGCCTTCGACGGTGATGCCCACCACCGCGGGCGCGGCCTGCTTGAAGATGGCGCGGTAGTCGGGCACCTGGCCGGTGGCGATGATCAGCGGCACCGGGGTCGGTGTCGGGGTTGGGGTTGGGGCCGCGGTCGGGCCGGCCGTGTTCTGGGCCACCGCGGTCGGCCTGGCGCTGGCCGGCAGCAGCCAGGCGGGCAAGCTGAAGGCCTGGGCTGCACCGGCGGCCAGCACGCCGCTGGCCAGCAGCGCAGCGGTCAAGGTCATCAGGCGGGTCAAGGTGTTGCGGTTCATCGTCGCTCCGGGGTCGGTGCCGGCGGGGGATCCCGCTGGTGGCGTGGAACGAAGACTAGGCCGCCGGGATGAGGGCTGGATGAGCCGAAGGTGAGGCCAGGATTAAGCCGCAGGGGGGCCGGACTGCGGGCGGGCCGGGAAGTTCACCGTCGCGCGCAGGCCGCCCAGCGGGCTGTCGCCCAGCGTGACGGTGGCGCCGTGCCGCGCGGCCACCGTGCGCACGATGGCCAGGCCCAGGCCGCTGCCTACACTGGCCGCCGGGTCGCGGCGGTAGAAGCGGTCGAAGACGCGCTCGCGCTCGCCCGGCGGGATGCCCGGCCCGGCGTCGTCGACCACCAGCACGCTGCCCTGCGGCGTGATGCCCACGCGCACCCGCACCGGCGTACCCGGCGGCGTGTGGCGCACGGCGTTGTCCACCAGGTTGCGCACCAGCACCAGCAGCGAGGCTGCGTCGCCCTGCAGCGGCACCGGCGCGTTGGCCTGCAGTTCCAGTTCGCTGCCGCGGGCCAGGGCCTGCGGCACGCTGTCGGCCAGGGCGCGGCGGGCGATCTCGGCCAGGTCCACCGCAGCGAACGGCAGGGCCGGCGCGCCGGGTTCGTTGCGCGCCAGGGCCAGCAGTTGCTCGACCAGCCAGGCCGCCCGTGTGATGCCGGCGCCCAGCGCCTGCGTGGCCGCGTCGCGCGCCGCGGCATCCGGCGCCTGGTGCAGCCGTTCGAGTTGCAGCTTCAGCGCCGTCAGCGGCGAGCGCAGTTCGTGAGCCGCATCGGCCACGAAGGCGCGCTGCACGTCCAGCGCCTGGCCCAGGCGCTGCAGCAGGCCGTTCAGGGCCTGCACCAGCGGCGCCAACTCGTCGGGCAGGCCCGCGCCCGGCAGCGGCGCCAGCGACTGCGTGTCGCGCTCGCGCACGGCCTGCGCCACCTGCTGCAGCGGGCGCAGGCTGAGGGCGGCCAGCCACCACATCAACAGCGCCAGGGCGGGCGCCACGACCAGCAGCGGCTGGATGCTGTGCAGCGCGGCGTCGGCGGCCAGTTGCTGGCGGATCTGGCGCGGCTGCGCGACCTGGATCACGCGCCGGCCGGTGGCCACGCTGAAGGTGCGCCAGGCTTTTTGACCCACCGTCACGTCGGCCAGGCCCAGGAAGGCGCTGGCCGGCAGTTGCTCGTGTTCGCGCGAGGCGTAGATCGCGCGGCCGTCGGCGCTCCAGATCTGGATCACGAAGTCCAGCTCCTTGTCGGCCAGCGCGCTGGCCTGGTCGGGCGCGATCTCGCCCTGGTCGCGCAGGGACAGCGCCATCTGCCGCAGGTGGTAGTCAAAGAGCGCCTCGGTCTGCGCCAGCACGTTGCGGTAGGTCACGCCAGCCATGGCCAGCGCGGCAACGGCCAGCAGGGCCAGCAGCAGGGCCAGCAGGCGGATGCGGATGGAATTCACGGCAAGAGGAAGTAGCCCACGCCGCGCATATTGCCGATGAAGTCGGCGCCCAGCTTGCGGCGCAACTGGTGGACGTAGACCGACACCGCGTTGCTTTCGATTTCCTCGCCCCAGCCGTAGAGCCGGTCTTCCAGTTGCGCCCGCGACAGCACCGCACCGGGCCGCAGCATCAGCGCTTCCAGCACCGCGAACTCGCGCGCCGACAGCAGCACCGCGACGCCGTCCCTGGCGACCTGCTTGGTGCCCGGGTCCAGCGTGACGCCGCGGTGCTGCAAGGCGGGCTCGGCGCGGCCGCCGTGGCGGCGCACCACGGCGCGCATGCGGGCCTTCAGTTCTTCGACTTCGAAAGGCTTGACCAGGTAGTCGTCGGCGCCGCTGTCCAGGCCCTGGACGCGGTCGCCGGCGGCGTCGCGCGCCGTCAGCACGATGACCGGCGTGGTGTCGGCCCGGGCGCGCAGTTCGCGCAGCACGGTCAGGCCGTCGAGACGGCCCGGCGCTGCGCTGCCGCCGGCCGGTCCACCCGGTGGCAGACCCAGGTCCAGCAGCACCAGGTCGAAGCGCTCACTGCCCAGCGTGGCCCGCGCGGCGGCCACGTCGCGCACCCAGTCCACGGCATGACCCTCGTGGCGCAAGGCGGCACGCAGGCTTTCGCCGATCATGCGGTCGTCTTCAACCAGCAGCAGGCGCATGGTTCAGGGCGGGCGCGTGCCGGGCCGGGCCTCAGCCCCGCCCGTCATCGCGGGTCCAGGCCAGGATGGGCTGCGCGTGCCAGCCAGGCCACGCAGGGCCGGCCCGTGTGGCCGCCAGGCTCTCGGCCAGGGCCAACGACAACGGGCTGTGCCCGCGCAGCGGGTGCGCCGCGAACCAGGTGTGTGCTGCCCACCCCAGGCTGGCTGTCGACGCTGGAATCGCCCTGTGCTTCGGCCATCTTTTTTGTTCCCCTTGGTCGACCAAGCCGGCGCCGCGGTGCGGGTCTGGCGCTACAAGGTGGTGGATTCTGGCATCGCTGGCAGCCGCGCTGCGCCATCATCGGGTGATGAACACCCTGCCCCACTTGCCCGCCAGCGTCGAAACCTGCCACTGGGGCTACTTCGACGCCACCCTGCCGCCCGCCTTGACCGTGACCAGCGGTCAGCGCTTCACCGTTGCCACCGTCAGCGGCGGCCCGCCGGTGCTGCCGCCGGCCGGCTTCCACGTGCCGCCCGAGTTGCTCGACATCCACGCCCGCCTGCCCATGCTGATGCCGGGGCACATCCTGACCGGGCCGGTGGCCGTCGAGGGCGCCCTGCCCGGCGACACGCTGGAGGTGCGCATCATCGACGTGCAGCTGCGCCAGGACTGGGGCTACAACGTCATCCGCCCGCTGGCCGGCACCCTGCCGGACGACTTCCACACGCTGCGCCACCTCAACATCCCGCTGGACCGCGAACACCACACCGCCCGGCTGCCCTGGGGCCTGGACCTGCCGCTGCACCCCTTCTTTGGCGTGATGGGCGTGGCGCCGCCGCCGAACTGGGGCCGCATCAGCAGCATCCAGCCGCGCGCCCATGGCGGCAACATCGACAACAAGGAACTCGGGCCGGGCGCCAGCCTGTACCTGCCGGTGCATGCACCGGGCGCGCTGTTCAGCTGCGGCGACGGCCACGGCGCGCAGGGCGACGGCGAGGTCTGCGTCACGGCCATCGAGACGGCCTTGCTGGGCACCTTCGAGCTGGTGCTGCACAAGGCCCGGGCCCTGGCCTACCCGCGCGGCGAAACGCCGACGCACTGGATCACCATGGGCATGGACCCCGACCTCGACCGCTGCATGGAAATGGCCCTGCGCGACATGATCGTGCTGCTC
>Ga0136641_1000751_pt1 | contig 13696 bp, 10 predicted proteins | sample EliLak1302023Y_FD_115312 | JGI IMG/M metagenome (GOLD analysis project Ga0136641, IMG submission 115312) | Freshwater microbial communities from Elizabeth Lake, Yosemite National Park, California, USA - 13020-23Y | ecosystem: Environmental > Aquatic > Freshwater > Lake ...
AATGTTTTAATGGCATAGGCAAATGGGTGTAGGTCGTCCTTGCAAAAAACATTGATAGGAAACTGACGGTTTGATTCCCACCACCATATTTCGCCTATTTCTATAAACTTTGTTTTTTCTTCAGGGGTACGCAGTGCATTGAGATCGTAGAAACTGGTGACATACTGATCTTGATTGATTATGATGCCCACATACTCATTATCGCCGTAGTTGATTACGCTGATAAATGGTAAGTTTTGTTCTATTTCGTCTCTTAATTTTGCCATAAATACTTTATAAAGGTTCCTGCCCAATGCAAAAAGTTCAAAGTTATTTATATCCTAACAGAGTCATAGCGATTGCCGATTTGGCCGGATTCACCGTGGAGAACACAATAGTGTACGCAAAAACAATAAAAATTTACAAAGGCGTGGACAACGTCATACAATTCGATATTCAGAACGCTGACCAGAAGCGTCTCGAATTGATTACTACTCCTCTTATACATGGTATTAAAATGAATATCATGGACATTAGCGGTAATGCATTACCTAGTAGTCCATATTCTATAACACCACACCAAACAATTAAAGGTATTGGTATTGTAACTATTCCTATGATGGATTTAGATGGAATTGATCATCAAAAATTACAATATAGTTTAACAGCAACAGACTTGTCCGGCAATCATATTCCGCTTTACACAGACAGTAGATTTAGTGCCATTGGTACTATTGATATTGTTGCAAGTGCTACGCCAACAGTTCAGGCAGACAAGATATATGATAGATTCAGTGGTGAAATCAACTACATGGGCAATGTGATTTATCATACTAGCGTGGTCCCAACCAAATCATATCGAGCCATCCAACAAGCGCAAGTGCGTTTTGTAGTTGATTACACAAATTTTGCTGGCAAGCTGTATGTTGAAGGCACCCAGGACAGCACTATCAGTGTGGATTCATTCAAACACAGCGATCACATGCAAACCATTAATTTTGCCCAGCGCACCACCGGTTCAACCACATTTGTAGTGAATGTTGAATCATTCAACAACCTGCGTGTTAGTTGGCAATATCCAGACGTTTGGCAATACAGTGCAACTGGCCAAGATCCAACTGTTACTTACGGTTCAGTTGACAAAGTCACTGTTCAATACAGTTGATTTGCCCCAAATAATCTGCTATAATAAGGCATGAGTCTTATTGCGGATACACTACTAACATATCTTCCTGGCAAGCGTAAACAAACGCCAAGCGGTTGGATCAGCTTCAACGCGGTTTGTTGTAGCGATGACAGGGGGCGTGGTGGCTTTATTGTCAACGGTGGTGATGCTGTGAGTTATCACTGTTTCAATTGCGGATTCAAATGCAGTTGGCAACCAGGCAGACATATCAGTCAAAAAATGAACAAGTTCATGCGTGACTTGAGCATTCCAGACGATATTATCAGTCAACTGAGACTTGAAGCACTGAGATTAGACGACAACAACACAGCAGAAATCCTTAGCATTATTCCCAAGTTTGATGTTCGTGCATTGCCCATGGATGCTAAAAGTTTTGCCGAATGGCAGACTTTTCTCAAGCTGACTGATGACGATTACAAAGTACCTTCGGCATTTTACAATGTAGTAGAATACTTAGCCCGAAGAAAAATAGATCCATTTGCCTATCCATTTTATCATACCAATAAGGTTGGGTTTAATAACAGAATTATTATTCCGTTTTTATACAAAGGTGAAACAGTTGGCTGGACAGCCCGTGCTATCAATGATGTTAAACCTAAATATCTAAGCGAGCAACAGCCCGGATACGTGTTTAATTTAGACCGTCAACAAGACGAAAGAGAATTCGTAATTGTTAGTGAAGGTCCGTTTGATGCGCTAAGTATTGACGGATGTGCATTACTTGGCGCAGAAATTAAAGACAGCCAAAACTGGTTATTAAAGCAACTAGGTAAAGAAATTGTTCTAGTTCCTGATAAAGATCACGAAGGTCCTAGGACTGTAGAACAAGCAATAGAATATGGTTGGAGTATTAGTATGCCCGATTGGCCAGAAGGCGTTAAGGACATCAATGATGCGGTAATTAAATTAGGTCGACTTGCAACACTATGGTTAATAGTATCGGCAAAAGAATCTAACAAACTTAAAATACAACTGAGAGCAAAAAAATGGTTCAAAGAATAATAGATTTTTTCTTGTATCCCTTACGCAAGTATCAAGAAAACAGAGCATTTAAAAAACGCATGGAAGAATTGCGGAAACGTGATCCTTTTATCTACAAATGATTAGTTGGGGAATCTCGGCTAATAGTCATGACGCGGCATTGGCAGTGTTTGCTGACGAAAAGTTAGTCTTTGCCAGTCACAGCGAACGATATAGCGGTATCAAGAACGACAGAGATCTGTGTAAAGAATTAGTAGCTGACGCTAAACGATTTGGAGATCCGGGCAGAATATATTGGTATGAGCGACCTTTCAAGAAAACACTTAGACAACTATGGGCTGGACAAGGTTGGAAAGGCCGAGACAACGATATCGGCATTTACATGGCCAGGCATGAAATTGATGCGCCTATTGAATATGTTGATCATCATCTTAGTCATGCCGCTGGTGGATATTATACCAGTGGGTTCGATGATGCGTGTGTTGTAGTTGTAGATGCTATCGGCGAATTTGAAACATTTACTATTTGGGAGGGGAAAGGCACTAAACTTAAAAAAAGATTTAGTAAAAGTTATCCATACAGCATGGGATTATTCTATAGTGCTATGACACAGCGAATAGGATTGAAACCCAACGAGGACGAATATATTTTAATGGGCATGGCTGCATACGGCGATCCAAAAAAACATATACAGCGAATTTATGATGATTTTTTTAAAGGGCCGTATGACAGTTTTAAAATGAAAAGAAATCTTCATAGAGGATGTATGGAATGGGCTCCTGATTTGATCATAAAAGACAGTTTTGATATCGCAGCCGCAGTTCAGCGTATATATGAAGAGTGGCTTGATGATATATTAGTCAAGGCAAGACTAATGGTAGACAGCGACAATTTAGTTCTAATGGGCGGTTGTGCCTTGAATTGTAGTTCCAATAGACTGACCGGAGACTATTTTGGTAAAACATGGATCATGCCTAATCCAGGTGACGCTGGCAGTTCCATGGGAGCAGTGTTGGCCAAGAATCCCGAATGGCGCATTACTCAGGACGAATTTACTCCATTCTTGGGATATGACATGGGCCATCGTACCAGCAACACAGAAATAGTTGATTACCTGGTAGATCATAAGATTTGCGGATTGGCTCGAGGACGAGCAGAATTTGGACCACGTGCGCTAGGAAACAGAAGTTTGCTAGCAGATCCAAGAGGTGTTGATATAAAGGATAAAATAAATGCTATAAAACAAAGACAAGAATTTAGACCCTTTGCTCCAGCAATACTCGAAGAGCTTACTGATATGTATTTTGATATGCCTGCTGGCTGGAGTACTAGTAGGTATATGCAAGTGGTTGCTCGTTGTAGGCATCCTGAGCTTTATCCTGCCATCATTCATCGTGATGGAACTTCACGTGTACAAACTGTTCCAAACGATGGCAGCTCGTTTAGACAACTCTTAGAGCTATGGTATGCAAAAACTGGATGCCCCATGTTACTTAACACCAGTTTAAATATCAAAGGCAAACCTATGGTAAATGATCACGCAGATGCTCGAAACTTTGAACGCCATTATGGTGTTAAAGTCTTTAATTAGAATGTATAATACTACAATATGACACAGAATATAAATTACGGATATGATGTACAAAAACTGTACTTGGAAATGATGCTGAGTGATGCAGAAACTTTTGTGCGTTGCCAATCTATCTTTGACCATACCTTGTTTGATCGCAAGTTGCAAGACTCGGCGGAATTTATCAACAAGTATGTGGAGCAATATGCTGTGTTGCCCACATTTGATATCGTTAATGCATCGACAAACAGCAATTTGAAGACACCAGAAGGAGTCAAAGCAGCTAATTATGATTGGGTGCTGAATGACTTTGAAACTTTTATTAGGCACAAGGGCCTTGAGCGAGCAATCTTGGAATCAGCTGACTTGCTAGAAAAAGGCGAGTACGGTCCAGTGGAGGAAAAGATCAAAAAAGCGGTGCAAATTGGCTTGCAACGTGACATGGGCACTGATTATTTTGAAGACCCCCGAGCACGTCTTGCAAGGATCAAGGACAAAAATGGACAAATATCCACAGGTTGGAAAAGCATTGATGACAAACTGTATGGAGGCTTTAATCGTGGCGAGCTCAACATTTGGGCTGGCGGTTCTGGTGCTGGAAAAAGCCTATTTTTGGCCAATCTTGGTGTAAACTATGCTCTTGCTGGACTGAACACCTTGTACCTAACATTGGAGCTGAGTGAGGACTTGGTGTGTATGCGTATCGATGCCATGACCACTGGTATCCCAACAAGAGAGATTTTTAGAAACATTGATGATGTGGAAATGAAAGTCAAAATGATTGGTAAAAAAAGCGGCCATTTGCAGGTAAAATACATGCCCAGCGGCAAAACAGCCAATGACATTCGTGCCTACATGAAAGAGTATGAAGTTAAGATGGGGCACAAGATCGACGTGTTGCTGGTAGACTACATGGACTTGATCATGCCACTCAGCAAGCGTATCTCGGCTGAAAACCTGTTTGTGAAAGACAAATATGTTTCTGAAGAATTACGCAATTTGGCGGTGGAAAAGAACTGTGTGTTTGTGACAGCGGCACAGTTGAATCGTGGTGCTGTGGAAGAAGTTGAATTTGATCACAGTCATATCTCGGGTGGCTTGAGCAAGATTCAAACAGCAGACAACGTGTTTGGCATCTTTACCAGCAGAGCCATGCGTGAGCGTGGACGTTATCAAATCCAGCTGATGAAAACCCGCTCCAGCAGCGGCGTAGGCATGAAAATTGACTTGGAGTTCAATGTGGATACCTTGCGCATCACTGATCTAGACGAGCAAGATGGATATGGAAATAACGGAACTCAAAGTGCTGGATCAACACTGCTCAACAGCATCAAACAGCGCCAGACCATACAGGCCAGCGAAGATCCCAACAGCGGATTAGCGGTGCCCAAAGTACGTGCTGAAGTTGCCAGTAGCAAACTGAGAGAGTTGATCAACAATTTGCCAGGCGATGACCTGTAATGCAACTGTAATGACATTTTTTTATTTTTTTAATAAATACGCATATAATACACAGGTAGCGACGCCATGGAACTTCATCATATTAGAGATATCACTGATCCCCTAGTCAGATTGATCAAGGACGATCCAGTGCGTCCACACATACCGCTGGAACAGCGTATCAATGAAGCCGCAGAAATTTTGATTCTCAAGGCAGGAGAAGACATACTTGCAGCCACTTGTATGCAATGGTTGAGCAGTGTGCCGGAAACTGAGGAAGACCTGGTCAACATGGGCAAGGACAAACAAGTTGCTGTGTTTTATACCATTTGGAGTTATGCACCTGGTGCTGGTGCGGCACTATTGAAAGCAGCAGCAGAGTGGTTGTTAAAGGATCACAGCAACATTAAAGGCATTGTGACATTGAGTCCCCAAACGCCCATGGCCGAACGTTTTCATTTGAAGAATGGTGCAAAGATTCGTAAAACCAACGAAACTACTGTAAATTACGAATATTACTTCAAAGAATAACATCGTAGTTTGACGCATAAATACTAGCTATAAGGACTAGTATAATGAGCCAACCCGTCAACAGCATAAAATTAACACCCTACGACTCGATATTTCTCAATAAATCAAGTTTCAGCAAGGGTGAAGTAGTCTACGACAAAGACAACGCTACTTTGCGCATGATGGATGGAATCACAGCTGGTGGGACTCCATTTGTATCTTCAATCTTTTTGGCCAACTATGTGGCCAATACATTGCCCACAACTGCACAACGTGGTGGCGTAATTATTCCAGCCACAGCCTCCAGTGCCATAGTCAACAACAACGGCACAATCAGCATTGCTACCGCTACTAGCACACAAAAAGGTGTAGTCACTGTTGACAATAGTGGTATTTCAGCTTCCAACGGTGTAATTTCGTTATTATCTGCAACCACAACCACATTGGGCGGCGTGAGTGTGCCCGCGGCAGCGACCAGCGGCATCGTCAATACCAGTGGATCGCTGACTCTGGCCATAGCAACCACAACACAACTGGGCGGTGTTACTGTAGACGGTACCACTATTAAAAGTACCAACGGTGTGCTGAGCTATGGCATAAACACCAACAAAGGTGACATCACGTATTACAACACAGCCAACACAAGACTACCAATTGGTGGCTTAGGCCAAGTGTTGACCGTCAACTCAAGTGGGTTGCCAGTATGGAGTTTTCCCAACACTTCAGGTTTGGTGTTCTTTGTGAGTCCAGAAGGATCGGACTCAAACACAGGTACCAGTTTAAATAATTCATTTGCCAGCTTGCAAAAAGCCACGCAAGTGTGCGGCGTAGGAGCTGCAATTTTTGTCAAGGCAGGCACCTACTACGAACAACTTCCTATCACAGTTCCTGTAAAAGTCAGTATCATTGGCGACAGTTTACGTGATGTTTTCATATTTCCAAAACCTACAGGTGTAAGTTTAGATGCCAGCCCCAAAGCAAACAATCTAAGCACCATGTTTCTGTTGAGTGATCAATCATCCTTGCAAGGCATGACCTTTAATGGCATGACTGGTTTTGTAAATCCAACTGTGATTACTACTGGCACACCAGATATGAGCACAGCAACTATAGGCGGTGTGTATTTGAGATTGAATCCAGCCAGTCCGATCACAACAAAAAGTCCATACGTTAGAGATTGCTCAGCAGTAGGAAGCAGTGCTGTTGCGGCATATATCGACGGAGCTGTACATGCCACAGGCAACAAAAGCATGGTGTTCTGGGCCTACAACGTGCTGATTGATGGCGGGGTGGGTATCTGGGTTACCAATCAAGGCAAAACGGAACTGGTTTCAGTATTCACCTATTATGCTTATGCCGGATATGTGGCCACAGGTGGCGGCAAAATTCGCTCTGTATCCGGTAACAACAGCTATGGCACTTATGGTTGTGTAAGTACTGGATATGATTCAACTGAGTCCATAACCACTGGCTCAGTGTATGGCAACATGATTGCTTTCAGCTTGACCTCATTGAGTGGTTCAGGATTCAATAACGGCGACACAATTACACAATCTGGCACCAGTGCTGCAGGCACAATTCTAAATTATCAAACGCTCAATAACATAGGTTACATCTATTACAAATCCACCAATGGCAATGCGTTCAACGGTACAAATACCATTACTGCTGGTAATGGTACCACAGCCACAGCAAGCTCGGCAAGTGGACAATTCAATTACCTGATTATTTTAAACAACTTGTCAGCACAACCCATCGTAGGACAAAGTATTCAATTTACCGGGGATCCATATGCCTACACCATCAGTGGTGTAAGTGGTGGCTATATCAACTCCAGTAGCATAGTAACCATAACACTGGCACAACAAAAAGGCCCTGGTGTAAGCAGTCAGAGTACAGATGGCACGACCGTGCAATTGAGAAACAACTACAGTCAAGTTAGACTGACCGGACATGACTTCTTGAGTGTGGGTACTGGCGGTATTGCCGCAACAAATTATCCTTCAGTGTCTATAACGGCTGTGAAAGTTGGCAATCAAACCGTGAACACATATCCAGGGCGTGTGTATTATATCAGTACTGATCAAGACGGTAATTTTCAAGTTGGTCAGTTCTTTGCTGTTAATCAAGCCACGGGTGCAACTACTCTTAACGCCAACAGTTTTAACCTAAGCGGTTTGACCAGTTTGAAGCTGGGATCGATTGGTGCTCAGTTGGGCGCACAAATTAATGAATTTACCACAGACGGCACCTTGAGTCAAAACAGTGATCAGAAAGTTCCAACTGAGGCAGCAATTTTAACATTCTTGAAAAACAGTTATGTAAACTTTGCTCCGGCTACAGCAACAAGTTTGACCTTGGGAACCAACACTCAATACTGGAATGCTGCTTATATCAACAACAGTATCAACACAAACAGTCTCAGTTACAATCTCGTAAATACATCGGCTATCACTGTCAACATGGCAGGCGCAGCCAGCACTATCAACATTGGTGCCGCGACTGGCTTGACCACAATCAACAACACAGCCGTGTTTAAGAGCATAAGTGAAGTTGTAGTGACCGTGGCTTCACCCGGAACTACACCTACATTTGATTTTAGTGCAACTCAAGTATGGAATCTGACTGGCCTATCTGGCAACTTTGCTGCTGGTTTCAGCAATGTGCCAAACGCCACAACACTGGGCGCTGTAGTAACAGGAACAGCAGCGTCAGGTGGTGCAGCCGGCACCTACTCAAATGTGACCCAAAAATCAACCAACGGCACTGGCTCTGGAGCAACATTCAATATTGTCAAGTCTGGAGCAAGCACAACCTATAGCGGCAATGTGACCATTACTGTTGTTAACGGTGGCGTGGGTTATGTCAACAACAACACCATTACCATAAGCGGAGCATTACTGGGCGGAGTAGACGGAACCAACGATTTAACATTCAATATTACTGGCACACTGTTCAACAATGTGATTCTTGGAGCCGGTGCAACACAGAATAGAATTTACAGCATGTCGTTAATACTGAATCAAGGGGCAACTCCTTATATTCCTACCAGTGTAACGGTGAACGGCGGCGCTGTGACATTGAATTATGCTGGTGGTGTCAATCCAACAGGCCGTGCAAATAAAATTGATATTGTGTCGTTAAATATCTACAACGTTGCGGGCTCATTTACTTGTGTGGCTCAGTTGAGCTCATACGGTTAATAATTAAAGGTTCATATGCCATTTATTGGAAGTTTAAGCGGAAGCAAATTGGTAAGAGGATCAGGTGCTTACCATCCGGGTGTTGGCCCACAGGACACAAGTGCTGCGTTTGCTGACAAAGCAACAGTTTTAACTGTAACACCCCAAGTGGTCCTGGTGGTTGGGTCGAGCGGGTCGAGCGGTACTAATACTATGACTGGATATGTGTACTACACTGGTCAAACAACTACAGCATCAGCAGCCAGTGGCGCGAGTTCAATAACAGTGGCCGCCGCTAGTATTAATCAAACATTTATCTATGCAGGTTGTTTGATTACAGGCGCAGGTATATCGGCCAATACCTATGTGACCGCAACTTATGTGGCTGGATCAACCACTGTGCCTATCAGTAATCCTACCAATGCTGTGATGTCATCTAATACTGTGGCATTTTATTTTGTGCCGTTATCTGGACAAACTATATCTAATAACCGTAACTACAATAATCAAACACTTGATACAGCGATAACTGGAACAACAACGGTCAGTAGTATTAATGCTCCTGCTGGTGGTAGCGGCACCACAATTACATTTACAATCACACTAAGTCAGAATTTATCAGCAGGTATTACAGCCAACAATCATTATACCTGTTACACACCAGCAACACAATCAGTATCGGCACAAAGAACCACATATGACCCATTTCAAAATGGCTCAGTGACTTATACCGCCAATACAGCAATCAACGGAACAATTACAGCTACAGTGGCAACTGGCACCGTTACAATTACGCCCAACACCACAGGTCTTGTACAAGGAAGCCCGTTTGTCATTGCTAGATATAGCGGCGGTGGAAATTTATATACTGGCACTTGGTATGTGGCAAGTGTAACTAACAGCACTCAAGTTACATTAGCTACAACCTTGGCCAATGCTCTAGCTGGCACAGCAACCACACAGTTTGCAGCATACACATTTGGTAATGGCGGCAGTAGTGTGCCCATATGGACCAGTGGCGGATTGCCTCCAGGTTTTACTCTCAATACCAGTAATGGCACGATCAGCGGGTCATATACGGGCTACGACAACGCTAGATTGAATCCTGACACAGTGTTGGGCGGTGTAGCAGGCGGCAATTCATCACAACCAAATCTTTGGACATTTACTGACACAGCAACAGATGCCGCAGGACAATCCAGCACAAGGACTCATACAGTACAAGTGAGTGTGCCGTATCAGTTTAGACAAATTATTACCACATGCTATATGATGGGCGGTTATCAAAACAGCACCACATGGCCGTATGTGTGTAAAACTATACCAGCAACTGATACCACTACTGATACCGGCGCTAACCTTATAGCTAGTTTCAACTATCAGCAGGGATGTTTCAATTGGAATCGTTGGTTCAGCTTTGGCGCAAGCGGAGCGCATTGTGTTGCTGCCAGCAATATTATCTGTTGGAACCTACGTACAGAGACAGCTCAAAGTTCAGGATTTACCGCCAGCTGGCCTGTGAGTCAAGTGAACAACAGCACCATTCAACAAGAATACTATTATGCCTATTGCACCAGTAGCCAAGCAGGTGGCGGGTACAAGTGGAATCTCAGTACTGAAGTTTTGATTGCAGGGCTAGTGAGCGGAATACCAGGCAACAGCAATCAAGCACACAGTTGGGAAACATATGGTGTGTGGTGCGAGAATCAAAGTTATTTTACCTACGCTACTGAAACAAATGCAGCACGTGGCACAAGTTCAAGCACCAGCAACAACGGTCAGTTCAAGATCATGCAGAACAAACAGCCTGCAACTTACCAGTGGGATTGCAACAATCGTTACAGCAACATGGTTACCAATACCAGTGCAGATGCCACTGGTCCAAGTTCAGTGTGTATCAGTGGGACTAGTGAAAATCAATGTATAACGGGGCAGGATTGGGGATATAATATTGGAACATATCTTGCTGGCCATACTGTGAGAAGTTTCCGTTTCAACTACGCCACTCAAACTGGATTTGAAGGCAACAGTGCAATGCAATGGAAGGGCGGCGGCCAAACCGGAACCAGTTCAGGAGATGGGTGCTGGCGTGATTGACACCGCTAAATATTGCCTAAACGGGAATATATCATGGTAGATAGAATTGCAGAATATTATGCGCTGAGACAAAAAAATGATCTCACCACAGACATCAGCATGCTGGACGAACATCAACAGCATGTTCTCCATACCGCCATAAACAAAGATTGGGGAAACCCACGCTATAAAATGCGCTACTTTATTGGACAGGCACAAATTACAGATTATGCCATGTTCAAACAGTTTATGATTGAAGTGGCCAGCAGAGAAGAAAGTATTGAAAAAGTTGAATACGATTTGGATAAATGGACTGTGGATCTAGAGCGTCATGAATATGTGAGAGACAACAGTGCTGATCAATTTGATAGAAAGTTTGCTGAAGTTGAAATTCGTAAACTGGCTCGTGACATTGAGCGTACCAAGAAAAAACTACAAGATTGGTATTTGGATCGCCAACAGTTTATAGATCTTATCGATGAGTTTTTAGCAAGCGAAGCAGCTAAACTACCAGACGGCACAGGACGCACTTATCTCGACATCATGAACAGCGGTGAGCAAGACAAATACGAACGAGATTTATGGACCAATAGATTAGGCAAAATGGCCGCATTAGATATCTTGTTCTATGGACGTATTGGTGTTGGCGCTATGGATGCCATATTACAAATGCCTACGGATCAACAAGCTGAAACGTTATCACTGGCCACCAGTTACAGTATGCAATTGCAAGAATATCAGCAACGTTTACAAACTAGTATAGCAGAAAAACTACAAATGAATCAAATAATGGACACAAAAGATTTACCATTACCAGGCGTACAAAAAAATATTATGCCAACTTTGCCTGATTCACAATTATCTGAGGGTGACTTAGATGTATATAGTGTTTGAAGCTATTGTTATAGAAGATCCTCGTATTAACCGATGCGGAGATTTTTGGCACTTTACTGTGGCCGAAGTTGACGATGCTGAAATAGATAACATTGATCAGATCAAAGATATTAACTATACAGTTGTATCACAAGATGTAGCACAAGCAGATAGATTATGTTATGCACTGCACGGGCGAGAATTACATGTCAAAGCAGGTATAGAAGTTACCACATATAATGATTTAATACAGCATACCAGTTTTGGGGATAACGAGTACACCAAACAAATATATTATCTCACCCAAGAAAACGATGCGAATGCTACAACACTATTAAAAATTATAATGAAATTGTACATGCGTAATCATCCAGTTCCCGGCAAAGATGCTGAAGCAGAACAAGTAATCACTTTAATGGATAGTCTTACCAATCTATACGACACACAGATGTTTGCTGCGCAATATTTCCCCATGGGATGGTACCATACTGATGAAAGATTTGCCACTTTGCCGCCGCCCGCGGTAGATTATTTTTGCGGCTATCACTGGCTAGAATAAGTAGTTGATGCAGAAGATTTTCAGCGTCCCCTTAAATCCAAAACTTAACGAACAGCAATACAATCAATTCTTGCGTTTTCTCACAACTTACAAGGATTGGATTCGAGATGTTTACTTTACTAGCCGTATTGCACCGTTTAGGCAAGATGCTATGGGTGATGTGTTTGTTATTGAACAATACCATCAGGATGCCATAGATGCGGCTTTAAACATACAGCGCACATTGGATATTCCCGTTAGTGCAACATTCAATAACATTCAAGTTGCACCCAGCCAAAAAAATCTAGATTTGTTTATTAAAAACTTTAAACCTCTATATGACGCTGGTATACACAGCGCCACTATTCCACATACACATTGGATGGCTACTGGACAAATCAAAGCTGCTTTTCCAAAATTATACGTAAAGAACACAATCTTGCGTGAAACTCACACAGCACAAGAAGTAGTCAATCTTGCCAGCTACGGTTTTGATTACGTCAATCTAGATCGTGATTTAATGCGTGATCACGATAAATTAAAGGAAATTTTACGAGCCAAGCAACATATTAAAGAAACCTTTAATAGAGATATCTCTATCAGTCTGTTAGCCAACGAAGGCTGTGCTGGCGGATGCAGCATGATGGAAGAGCATTTTCATTTCAACAATGTTCGTGAAGGCGCCAAACCTCAGTATTTTCACGATGTTGTCAGTCGTGTGAGTTGTCCCAAGTGGGAAGTAACAGACAATGCCATTAGTTTAAAAACAGCAGACTTTCCGCCTTGGCGAGAAGATTGGCTAGAACTATTAGAGCTTGGAATAGATTGCATCAAAATGCATGGTAGAGAAAGCATAGAACGTCTCGAGCAAACTATGAATATTATCAGCAAGTTTGCCAACAACGAACCTATACTGTACGACACATTCGATCAATACTTACAAGACAACCACTTAGAAGACAAGCCCATTAATGTGTGGCGCAAAAAGATTAAAACTTGCCGCTTTGAATGTTGGGACTGTAACTACTGTGACAAAGTTGTGGCCGCACGGAGTGAGCCCAGATTCAGTGAACTGGTTAACCATGTGGTAGATGCTGTTGCCCGTAGCGGCGTACCCACTGTGCGTTTGCCCATACCTGGATTGACCAGTATGCGTGTACAAACTTTATTAAACAATCTAGCACAGGGTGTTAGCACTTACATGGAAGTTGGCACAGCCATGGGAGCAACATTTTGCGCTGTGCTCAAAGACAATCCCTTGACAGCCACAGCAATTGACAATTGGAAACAAGACATACAACCCATGACGATGACTACTCAGTCATTGCCCGCCAACCGTATTGATACATTCATGCGCAATG
>Ga0136641_1000753_pt1 | contig 13692 bp, 2 predicted proteins | sample EliLak1302023Y_FD_115312 | JGI IMG/M metagenome (GOLD analysis project Ga0136641, IMG submission 115312) | Freshwater microbial communities from Elizabeth Lake, Yosemite National Park, California, USA - 13020-23Y | ecosystem: Environmental > Aquatic > Freshwater > Lake ...
AGTTGACTGTAAGCTTAGACTTGAGAGGTATCCTAGAGAACCGAGCCCCTGCAGACTACTCTGGAGTTGTTGTGTAGACAGGTATCCAGCGGAACCGAGGCCCTGGACAGTGGACTGCAAACTTAGGGTTGACAGATAGCCTGCCGAGCCTAGCCCCTGTAGGGTGCTCTGGAGTTGGAGACTGGAGAGATATCCTGCAGAGCCCAGACCCTGTACAGTGCTCTGGAGTTGGAGACTGGAGAGATAGCCCAGTGAGCCCAGTCCCTGGATTGTCGAGAGGAGCTGCTGAGTTGATAGGTAACCGAGTGAACCCAGACCCTGAAGACTACTCAGGAGTTGTTGGGTTGATAGATAACCCAGAGAACCTAGCCCCTGTAAACTGCTCTGTAGCTGTATAGTCGAGATATAACCTATACTTCCTAGACCTACCACTGTACTCTGAAGAGCACTGGTTGTGGCAATACTCGAGGTACTTGAGACAAGACCGCCATAGATTGATAGTGTGGTGCTGAAGAGTTGTAAGGTGGATTGATATCCCACTGTTCCTAGAGCGGCAATTGAGGATGTGATTGACAGTTGTAAACCTATTGAGGAGGCGAGTCCAGCTGTTCCCAGGGCAATCACACTTGAGGTGATTTCTGAGCTATTTACAAAGCCACTTACGTATTGGATTAAGCCTGTCGTTGTCGACACAAGCTGGGAAGAAGAGACATAGGTTAAACCTAGCCCTTGAAAGGTGGAGACTAACTGCCCAGACGAGATATAGCCTAGAGAGCCTAGCCCCTGAAGACTCGAGACCAGGGTTTGGGTGGAGAGATAGCCCGCAGAGCCAAGCCCCTGCAGGGTTGAATATAGCTGCCCACTGGAAATATAACCCGCAGAGCCAAGGCCCTGAAGAGTGCTTTGTAGGGCTGGAGTGGAGAGATATCCTGCAGAGCCAAGGCCCTGAAGAGTGCTTTGCAGAGAAAGAGTTGAGATATATCCCTGTGTACCGAGTGCTTGTATACTACTTTGTAAGCTCTGTGTTGAGATATAGCCCGCAGAGCCCAGGCCTTGAAGAGTTGAATTGAGCTGTGTCGATGAGATGTAGCCAACAGACCCTAAGGTTTGAACATTACCTTGAATGAGCGAGATAAGATTTGTGACAGTTGATTGAAGTTGTTGAGAGGAAACATAGCCTTGAGTACCAAGATTGGCCAGACTACTTTGTAAGGTTTGTGTGGAAATATAGATTTGTCCAAGAGCTACTAGCTGTTGCGTCGAGATATAACCCAGAGAACCAAGATTCTGTATTGTACTCTGTAGTTGTCCTTGTAAGGAAATCAGGCTCGATTGAAGCTGCGTTGAGGACAGATAGCCCAGTGTTCCCAAGCCTTGTAGACTACTCTGAAGCTGCTGGCTTGAAATATAGCCTGCTGAACCAAGTCCTAGAATTGTACTTTGCAGAGTGGCTGTGGAAAGGTAACCTAGGGTACCGAGTCCTTGTACTGTTGAATACAGCTGTGCGGTAGAGAGATAGCCTAGACTACCCAATCCTAGAACAGTGCTCTGGAGCTGTGCGGTCGATAGATATCCTAGAGTTCCGAGCCCCTGTAGTGTACTTTGTAGGGCAAGACTTGACAGATACCCCAGGCTACCCAGACCTTGGAGCGTGCTTTGCAGAGAAAGAGAGGATACATAACCCAGTTGTCCTAGGCCAATCAGACTACTCTGAAGAGTAAGGGTTGATATGTAGCCTGCAGAGCCGAGATTTCTCACAGTGCTTTGTAATTGTGAGGATGAGACGAAGCCTAGAGACCCCAGATTTCTGACTGTGCTTTGCAGCTGAGTGGAGGAGATAAATCCCAGAGAACCAAGGTTTGCCAGTGTTGAAATATAACCCGCTGAGCCGAGACCCTTTACTGTTGAGGCCAGGTCTAGAGAAGAGACATACCCTGCAGAACCGAGCCCATCTATCGTGGAGGCCAGGTCTAAGGAGGAGATATACCCTGCATACGCCAGACCATCGATAGTCGAGGCTAGGTCAAGAGAGGAAATGTATCCTGCGGAGCCGAGGCCACAGAGGGTCGACGCCAGGTCAAGTGAGGAAATGTATCCTGCGGAGCCGAGGCCATCGACGGTTGAGGCCACAGTGGCAATGGAGATGAAACCAAGTAGACCTAAGGTTCTTGTGATTGAATTAATACTCGAGAACAGCTGCGTGCTTGAGATATATCCAAGTTGCCCTAAGGAATTAATTGTACTTTGTAATTGACTGGTTGAGACATATCCTTGGGAGCCGAGGCTACGGGTAAGACCTGTCAAGGTACTCTGAAGCTGTCCTGAGGAAATATAGCCTTGAGATGCTAGATTATTAGTAAGACCTTGTACACTTGACTGTAGTGTTTGTGTAGAGACATAGGTTTGACCTAGACCTCGTGTAAGACCTAGAATACTGCTCTGCAAGGTGAGAGTGGAGATATACCCTAACTTACCCAGATTCACAAGTGTACTTTGTAACTGAGACGTGGAGATGTAGCCAGAGAACCCTAAGCCATCGATAGTCGAGGTGAGGTGGAAGGTTGACAGATACCCTGCTGCGGCTAGACCTTCAACTGTCGAGACAAGGTCGAGAGTTGAGATATACCCAGCACTTGCTAAACCATCCAGAGTTGAGGTTAGCTGACTCGTTGAAATATAACCAAGGGAGGCAAGACCATCAACAGTTGAGGTAAAGGCATCAGGAGGAATATAGGTGTTACTACCGCCACCTGCCGCAATTCTATTGAGTAAATCAGTGACTGTACTCTGAAGTTGCAGACTTGAGATATATCCAGCATATCCTAGACCCTGTATCGTTGATGCGAATGAGGGTGCAATATTCAATCCTGTAACTGTACTTTGAATGGAGAGTGATGAATAGTATCCTAGGCTACCCAGATTGCTTAGAGTTGTGTAGATACCCTGTGTTGTACTTTGCAATTGCTGCGTTGAAAGGTAGCCTAGAGTACCGAGCCCTCTGAGACTTGATTGAAGGCTGGCCGTTGAAACATAGGTCTGTCCCAGGCCGCGTGTGAGACCAAGCAGACTGCTCTGGAGTTGTGTGCTCGAAATATAGCCGAATTTTCCTAGATTGACAAGTGTGCTTTGCAATTGTGAGGTTGAAATATATCCTGAGAAGCCAAGACCATCAACAGTGGAGGTGAGCGCCGCAGTTGAGACGTATCCTGCAGCACCAATACCATCTAAGGTAGATGTGAGGTTGTCTGTTACACCTCGTATGGTGGAGGCGAGGTCAAATGAGGAGATATATCCAGCCGACCCTAGACCATCCAGAGTCGAGGCAAGGTCAAAGGACGATACATAACCAGCCGAGCCAAGCCCATTCAGAGTGCTCTGGAGTGAGAGTGATGAAATATACCCTGCGCTACCTAGACCATCAATCACGCTGTAGATACCGAGACCATTCACCGTTGAAATGAGTTGACCACTGGAGATGTATCCGAGGGAGCCTAGACCTAGAACTGTGCTTTGTAAAAGACCCTGTGTCATCACGGTTGAATAATTGAAGATGAGGGACCCTCCTGCAGCAGTGAGTGCGAGCCCATTAAAAAGAATCGAGGACGTGATTACCTGTCCAGTACTCAGGGCGAGACTGGTAAATAGACGTGAACTTGTGGTTGAGAATGTTGAGAATGCTTGGCCAGTTATGAGGAGACCTTGTACACTGCTTTGAAGTTGTTGGCTTGAAATATATCCCGCTGAGCCTAGACCTAGGACCGTGGATGGAATGGTCTGTCTTAGGATTGATTGAGTTGTGCTCTGAAGTTGTGAGCTTGAGATGAATCCCAGAGAGCCAAGACCTTTCAGAGATGAGAGTAACTGAGAGCTTGAAATGAATCCCAGAGAGCCTAGATTGGTAATTGTGCTTTGAAAGAGTGCAGTGGAGATAAAGTCAAACGTGCCGAGGCTCTGAATAATTCCCGTGGTTGTACTCTGGTTCAGCAAGGACAGTGAGTCCAGAGTGGAGGTGAGTTGAGAGCTTGAGACATAGCCCAGTGAACCGAGGCCTATAACAGTACTCTCGAGCTGACTTGACGAAATATATCCTAGAAGTCCAAGACCACGAAGAGTAGATTGAAGTGAGAATGTTGAGATATACGTTTGACCAAGACCTCTGACTGTGCTTTGAAGCTGAGGCGACGAGATGTAGCCCAGTTGACCCAGGCCTTTTTGCACGGCGGTCACGGTGGACGTGAGGGCAGAGGTTGAGAGGTAGCCCTGTGAGCCGAGGGTATCAAAAATACCTTGCACGGTGCTTAGCAAATACGGTGCCGTCTCGAGACCCGAGACTGTTGAGTAGAGTTGGGTGGCAGAAATATAGTTTAGAGAGCCGAGACCATCCACGGTGCTTTGAAGCTGTTGACTTGACAGATAGCCTGCATTACCAAGAGAACCAAATGAGAGTGTGAGTCCACGAACTGTGGAAGTCAGTTGTTGGGTTGAGATATAGCCTAAGGTACCCGCTCCTACGAGACTACTTTGCACTGCACTTGTAAGACCCTTAAGAGTACTTTGAAGTTGCGAGGTTGAAATAAATCCGAGGCTACCAAGACCAGCTAAGGATGAGACGACTTGCGTTGTAGAGATGTATCCCGCAGAACCAAGTCCGTCGAGAGTGGAAGTGAGTTGTTGTGTAGAAATATAACCTAGTGAGGCTAAACCGAGAAGGCTGCTTGTGAGCTCGGTCTGCACTGTTTGTAGAATACCTAGACTCGTTGATGTGAGGGGCTGCCCGAGTCCATCCACCGTTGAGATGAGTTGTTGTGAGGACAGGTAGCCTAGGGACCCTAGATTCAGAATTGTACTCTGAAAGGAGGTATTGATACCTTTGACAGTGGAGGCAAGTTGCTGAGTGGAGAGATAGCCTAGCGAGCCGAGTCCAACAAGGCTGCTACGTAAGAGAGAGGAGGATATATAGCCGGCAGAACCGAGACCATCGACTGTAGAAATAAGCTGTGAGGTTGAAAGATAGCCTAGGGTAGCGAGACCCGCTGTCGTGCTCGTGAGATTGACCTGTCCACTGACGATAAGGCCTGCGGTTGTGGACGCGAGGGGTATATTCAGACCCAATACAGTACTTTGCAATTGCTGTGAGGAAAGGTAGCCTGCAGAACCAAGTCCTATAACTGTACTCTGAAGTCCGCTTGTAAATCCAAGGGAGGTGCTTTGCAGAGTGGGCGAGGAAATGAATATATTCAACGAGGTTGCACTTGAGGTAATAACTGTGTAGACTCCAAGAGTTGTGCTGAAAAGCGAGATAGTTGATTGATAACCTACAGTGCCTAAGGCCGCAATACTGGAGGCAATCGAGTAATTGAGTCCAATTGAGGAGGCGAGACCTAAGGTGCCCGCGGCAATTACGCTTGAAATGAGTTCCCCCTTATCAACAAAGGTACTGATTTGATATGATAGACCCTTTGTTGTTGATATGAGTTGACCAGATGAAATATAACCTGCTGAACCGAGACCTATCACGGTAGATGTGAGCTGCGGCGAGGACAGGTAGCCCAAAGAACCTAGAGTTCTCACAGTACTTTGAGTTGTCACGCCGAGTCCATTGACAGTGCTTGTTAACTGAGATGTAGACAGATAACCAAGAAAGGAGAGTCCATCAACAGTCGATTGCACTTGACTCGTTGATACGTAGCCTAGCTGACCGAGACCATCCAGACTGCTTTGTAAGGTAAGTAAGGTTCCTGAGAGAGTTGAGGCGAGGTCAAAAGACGAGATATATCCCACCTGGCTGAGTCCATCCACGGTGGAGGCTAGATTGGAATAATTCACGTAGCCAGCCCCTGCAAGACCTGTAATACTGGAATTCAAATTCGCCTGAATATTTCTTACTGTGCTTTGAAGTTGAGAGGATGAGATGTAGCCTGCAGTTCCTAACCCTCTAACGGTGGATGCGAGCTGCGTTGAGGATACGTATCCTACCAGCGAGAGACCTCTGACAGTCGAGGTGAGTTGAGAGGAGGAAATATATCCACTACGCGAGAGTCCTTGGAGAGTGGACTGCAGACCCTTATTGAGGTTATAGACGGTCGACGCCAAATCAAGAGATGAGAGATATCCTGCCTGTCCTAGACCATCGATTGTAGATGCCAGGTCAAGAGAGGAAATATAGCCAGCTTGGCTAAGACCATCGATTGTGGATGCCAGGTCAAGAGAGGAAATATAACCTGCCTGGGCCAGACCGTTGATGGTTGAATTGAGTCCACCTTGCAACCCACGCACTGTGCTTTGAAGTTGCGATGATGACACATATCCTAGTTGACCAAGACCTTTCACGGTTGACACAAGCTGTTGGCTTGAGAGGTAGCCCAAGGAACCGAGACCTCTCACAGTACTTTGAAGCTGGAGGGAGGACAGATATCCTAAGGTGCCTACACCCAAGATAGTTGACTGCAGATTTGCGGTGATAAGGTCAAAGGATGAGAGGTATCCTGCTTGCCCAAGACCATCGATACTTGAGGTTAAATCGAGTGTTGAAATATAGCCCGCTTGCCCCAGACCATCCACAGTTGAGGTCAAGGAAAGTGAGGAAATATAACCAGCTGAACCAAGTCCTCTCACAGTACTTTGTAATTGACTCGTTGAGATATACCCCAGTGAGCCTAGACCTCTTAGCGTACTCTGGAGTTGTTGTGTTGAGATATAACCGAGTGAACCCAGACCTCTGAGACTACTCTGAAGTTGCTGTGTTGAGATATAGCCAAGAGAGCCAAGACCTAGGAGAGACGAGACAAGCTGGAACGAGGAGATATAGCCTGCTGAGCCCAGACCCTGCACTGTACTCTGCAGGGAGGCCGATGAGATGTAGCCTGCCGAACCAAAGGCATCAACTGAGGAGAGGTATCCGAGAAGTCCTAGACCTGTGGTTGTTGAGGTTAGATTCACATTGACAATGAAATTGGAGGTATTTAGAACTTGCGCATAGGTTCCTGCTGTTGTACTCAGGAGCTGGGATGAGGATATATATCCTAGAGTTCCAAGTGCAGTAATTGTAGACAGGAAGGAGACCTGGAGTCCAATTTCCACGGAGCCTATACCAAAGACTGTTGATGTGAGCTGAGTTGTATTAATAAACGAGCTTAGACTATTTGCGATAGAGGTTGTTGTTGAAATGAGTTGAGACGATGAGACATAGCCTGCAGAGCCGAGGCCATCAATACTTGAAATAAGTTGAGATGAGGAGATATATCCCGCTGAGGCGAGTCCTTGCACAGTGCTGGCAAAGACTGTTGGCCCTAGAGTGCCACCAATACCCAGGACAGTACTTTGAAGTGAGAGTGAGGAGACATATCCTGACTGAGCCAAGGATTGTGAAATCCCCAGGATACTACTTTGAAGAGTGGTGGTCGAAATATAACCATACGAGCCTAGGCCTTGAATAGTCGACTGCAAGGCAACATTCTGTCGTGTTGTCAGACTTAGAAAGGTGCTCTGTAATTGCATCGAGGAAACGTATCCCAGAGTACCCAGACCCTGGAGACTGGAGACGGACGCGGACCCGAGGGCGAAAACACTGCTCTGCAACTGGCTAGATGAGATATAACCGAGTGTACCCAGACCTAGCACAGTACTCTGGAGAGTCTGCGTCGAAATGTAGCCCAAGGTACCTAGACCTACTAAACTACTATTTAGTTGTGTAGAAGAGAGATATCCTGCGCTACCAAGACCTTGGAGTGTACTTTGCAGTGAGAGAGAGGAAATGTACCCTGAGGTACCCAGACTCGTGGTTGTCGATGTGACAACGGTCTGAAATCCTGTAATTGAGCTTGTCAAGATACTGCTATAGTCAACCTTGTTATAGTCAACGGAGTGAATCGCAATACCTACACCCAGTAATTGGCTTTCAATGAAATTAAAGTTGCTGGTGATTTGTGCTGTGAGAGAGGTGGTTGTACTTTGCAGACTTAGAGATGAAACATAGCCATAGGTTCCGAGACCTTGCAGAGTGCTGAGTAAGGAGGTTGTCGATAGATAACCAGCTGTTCCCAGACCTCGAACAGTACTCACGATATCAGGTTGAAAGGCAATAATTGAAGTGGCAGTAATAAGATTTTGTCCTATATTTACAGTCCTGTTACCTGTGTCAATAATCAGGGTTGCGGCCGCCGGATTTAATGCGCTGACACGGCCAGTGGCATTTTTGCTAATTGTATTTGAATAGCCAATATATATGGTAGAACTTGCAAGTGAGTCAGCAACAATCATGCCACGTTCATTTAACGTGTTACCTTGTTGCTGAACAAATGAAATTCTATCATATTGTGCTAATAGTCTTGAGTTTGAACTCATAGCTCCTCTACCATATGAACGTAAAAATAAGGACGCTCGTTGAACGGCCTTATTTTTACGATTTATCAGTACCGTCGTGACTTTTTTGTTAAGGAAGTTCTGACTTCCCTAACTAAAATGTCCTACCCTAAGGGATGGCTGGCACAGCCAGCACTTATTACTGATTAACCGATGAACTTTAAAGTTCATATGGTAACCTAGTCTTATAACGTTGCAGCCTCAGTTTCAACACCCTCAGCTACCTCAACATCCAGCGTCTGCTCAGCAACATGGGCGGCGTCCTCAGCTGAAGCAGCGGCGGCCTCAGCCTCCTCCATAACCACATGAGCGGCAGCAGCGGCCTCCTGGTCAGCAACATTCGTCGGATTTGCAGCGGCCAGAGCGTCAGCCGCAGCAGCCGCCGCCTCAGCAGCACGAGCCGCAGCCTCAGCCTCAACAGCTGCAGCCTGGGCGGCGGCTACGGCAGCAACATCGACGTGGCCAGGTTGACCAGGCTCGTGAACATCATCCACCTGAAAGCCAGCCAGGCCCCAGGTTCTCTTTATGGCATTGTAGGTTACAGTGTACATATTCTCCGTAGCAAGAACGGAGGAGCCAACAAAGCTATCCATGAGCGCAAGATTCTGCGGCAGATTAATAGCATTACGACCCGCCTTCTTGTCCGCGCGGCTCTTGTATCCCTTTACCGTATAAACACAGTGAAGGTCACCGTCATTTGTAACTGTAAAACGCATGCTATTGACAGACAGATAGAGCGGTGAGATAACAAACCCCTCGTCAGTTGTGTAAGACGGACCAGCAGTTATTCCCATATGAATCTATATATATGTAGGATTTTTTTACTAGATAAATCGCGGCAGATACGTAAACCCGCTTTTCTATCTGAGTGTAGAATGAGAGAAGACCCGCATGGTGAACTTCTTCCGGGTATGACAAGACTCGGGGCTGAGCCTGCTGCCAATATAAAGCCAGTTGCTGGGATTAAGGGTATTCCGCCTGCGGGGAACCGCAAGGTTGTTTTGTTAGCGACTGCAAATATTACGGAAGATAATATTTTCACGAATGGTCTTTTTCAGAACGTAGTCTTAATTTATCGTATGTTCGAGGCGATGGCCTGGACTCCTATTCTTATTGTGAATTCCAAGCCTACAAATCTGGATAAGATTCCTGAACAAATTCGTTCATGTCGTGTTGTGAATGCTGAGGAGATTTTACGCCAGCCTATTCCAGTTTACGGATATATTGAGATAGGAATGAGTATTGACCCGAATCTCCGTCGCTTTCTGAAGATGATTGGTAGCAAGATATGCAAGCTCTATCTTGGTAATATCTTGAACATCGATATTGAGACACCTGTTTTCTATCCTGATATGAACTTTGCCCATCATGTAATTGGAGAACTAGACAAGATTTGGGTCTCCCCGCACTATGCGCAGCATGACCAGTACGCCTCGGCACTCAATCACGTAGCGCTATCAACTCCTGAGAGTCAGATTGCTCCCTATGTATGGGACCCGAGCTTTGTCACAGATGATGGTCGTCGATATTTGTCCTGGAGACCTCCTATGCCAGGTGAACAGGAGACAATTGTGATTACTGAGCCGAATATTAGCTTCCAGAAGAGTTCAGTCATACCTCTTCTTATGATTGACCGTTGGTATAGAAAGAACCCTCAGTGGAAGGGGAGGGTGGTGGTTGTGAATGGACCTCGCATCATTCAGATACCCCATTTCAAGCATAATGTGTTTGATACTCTGGACATTGTGAAGGATGGGAAGGTCGAAATGGCTGAACGGAAGGATATTGTCACAACACTGAAAACGTATCCGAATGCGACCTTCATCTGCCATCAGATAAACAATGAATTCAATTACATGGTCATGGAACTCATGTGGTTAGGCTTTCCTGTACTGCATAATGCGAGGAGCTGGGAAGCGTACGGATACTACTATCCTGGGTCCGATTTAGATGCCGGTGGCAAGATTCTGAGCACAATCAAGGAGCACGGCGACCATCTTGAGGTATACAAGGGTCATGCACGAGCCCTCTCCTGGCGTCATTCTCCGTACAATCCAGATATTCAGCGTGCCTGGGAACAGATGTTCCTGTAGCGCGCTTAAAAACAACAGTACGTTTCTTCTAAGATACAAGATGCGCATTGCTGTGTTAGGTAAATGCCAGTTTTCCATGTTTAGTGGGAGCCAGGCCAATGCTACACTTGCTGTAGCCGAAATGCTGAAGCTCCATAATCATGATGTCACTCTGGTATCTACAGAGGCTGAATGGTGGGATGATGTGAATGTACTGAAGGCGGCGTGGCCAGTGGTAAAACTCTCCGATGTGAAGACGCCGTTTGACCTTGCTTTTGAGGTGGGATTTATGTTTGAATCGGGTCTGGAGCGTCGTGCCTTTGCGCATAAGTCTGTCTTTGTTGCGCGCAAGCATGCCGTGATGGATGAGATAGAGCATTCACTCTTTCCCACCTCGGCGACCAAGAGGTCCTGGGAATCCCTTTCCGAGGTCTGGGCGTTTGACCAATTCTGCAACGATGATGACGTACAGGTTCTTGAGACCCTGTCTCGTCTTCCTGTCTATAAAGTGCCATATCTCTGGACACCCTCCATAGTTGAGAAGCACCGCGAGGAGACCAAGGCCCCTCTCTGGCTTCAACTCACAGACTCCTTTCTCCAGGAGAAGGCGGTTGATTCCATCCCCTGGTCATTTCACATTGCCGAGACAAATACGACAAGTGCGAGCAGCTGCACGCTACCTACATTGATTGTTCGCGAGCTCAGTCTGAAGAAGGGTTTGGATGTCAAGTCTCTGCGCATTCACAATGCGGACCATGTAAACAAGAGCAAATTCTTTCAAGATAATGTCTGGAGACACGCGCGGGTTGAGGACCTCAGTGGAGAGTTTGTCGGTCGCCAGCGCGTAATTGACTGGGTGTTTGAGCCGATGAGCTGCGTGATAACCCACCAGCGTTTTAATCCTTTTCGCCCTATGTTATTTGACCTGGCCTGGGTCGGTATTCCCTTCATTCACAACTCAGAGTTTTTCCGCGACTTTGGTCACGGTCTGGAGACCTTGTATTACAAGGATAATCGTATCACTGAGGCCGTGTCTGCTCTTGAACAGATGCACACGAGTTTCAGACGGCGTGAGGGGTATTTTACGCTTGAAAACATAAATAGTATTCGCAAGAGCATTCTTGAAAAGGTGAGCCCGTTTGGTGCAGCCAATCACAAGGGGTGGGGTGACTGCCTGGCACGTCTGGTTGGAGAGATGCCTGTTCAGCCAAGCATACCACCTGTCTATATGAGCGCTCCTCCTGCCTTGCCTTCTCCTTCTCCTTCTCCTTCTCCTTTGCCTTTGCCTGAGGCAGAGAAGGCTCATCTCACTGTGGGATTTTCAGACATGTGGGATTCATTTAATCCTCAGCACAACTTCTTCACGCTTCTCCTCGAGGAGGCGAGTAAGCATCTATCAACACCGCTAACGATTCACGGAGTGAAGACCAACCTAGGTGATGCAGCTCCTGACTTGCTCATCTTTGGCCCCTTTGGTACAGTGTGGAGAAGCTTTCCTGAGTCAGTTCCGAAGGCGCATTTTACTGGAGAGAATACTGCGCCTTTTGATATTTCAGGAGTGGGTCTGAATATGTGCTTCCCTCACACCGATATGATAAGTGACTCATATATACGTCTTCCTCTCTGGATTCTCGAAATAGACTGGTTTGGCGCTGACCCTGAGACGATTGTGAATCCCAAGCCTATACCGATTGACCGCTGCACGAAGACCTATCCTGAAGAGCTTGCGGCGAAGAAGAGGTTCTGTGCCTTTATTGTGAGCAATCCGAATAATGAGCTTCGTAACTCGGCCTTCAGGTGGCTCTCCACATATAAGCATGTAGACAGCGCGGGTGCCGTATTCAACAATGTAGGACCTGTCCTTGCTGCAGGACCTGGTGGAGGTGGAGGCGAACTCAAAAAGGTGGAGTTTCTCAAGGATTACAAGTTCTGTATTACATATGAGAACTCATCCTCTCCTGGCTATGTCACTGAGAAGCTGCTGCATGCGAAGGCGGCTGGCTGTGTCCCCATCTATTGGGGCGACCCCAAGGTGAATCGTGACTTCAATCCTGCAGGCTTTATCGATGCTCGTGATTGCAGAACGGCTGATGAACTCATCGAAGAGGTTTCACGCGTCGATACGGATGATGAGCTCTGGATGAAGATGGCCTCCCAGCCTGCTCTGGATTCATACAAGCTGGAGTGGACTCGCCGCACTCTCTCCCACACAGCGAGCAAGCTCCTAGCCCTAGGCCTCAAGAAGGAGGTCAAGCTTCCTCGTTTCCTGGGGGCTCAGACAACGGAGGAGGCGAATATGATGCGGCGTGCCAGGTCATCGGTCACTGTACAGAAGAATAGCACAGGAGTTGAAACACCTATTCTTGTGACCTTTGTTACACGTCGTTTCCTTCCCTCACTGCAGTTATGGCTATCGGGAATTAATGCGCAGAAGGCCAGCCTCCCTGACCTCGAGGTTCATGTGTATTATGGAGCCGACCTGCCTCCTGAATCTATCGTTCGCATCACCGAGACGTTTAACTACGTGACCTTTCATGGTATTCCTCATGACTCTGCTCCTGAACACTTTAAGGATATGTGGGAGCCTCAGCATTTTGCCTGGAAGCTGTGGATTTACAACAAGCTTGCCCATGATTCAAATATTGTGGGACGCATGGTCTTCTACATGGATGCTGGATGCTTTATGTGCCGCTGGCCGACGGAGTGGCTTCTCAAGGCGCAGGACAATAACATCTGTTTCCTGGAGGACAGCCGCCAGACGAATCAGCAGTGGTGCCATGCTGAATTCTGCCGCGCTCTACAGGTGACGGAGGCGGAGAAGACGTCAAATCAGATAGTTGCAGGCATTCTTGTTTTCCGTGCAGGAGCCGAGATAGTGAAGAAACTCTTCAGCGAGGCCTGGTCACTGGCACAGAATCGTCACATCCTGGTTGGTGAGAAGTGGGCAGGTCTGCTTCCTGATGGTCGTCCTTATGGACATCGTCATGACCAGAGCATTCTCAGTATTCTTTCCAAGCGTCTCTTATCAGCCGAAATGCACAGATACCCTCTTGATACCGTATATTGTGATGAGAGTCTCCGAAAGACCTATCAGTCTGGTCGCTCTGTCTACTGCCACCGCGGCGCCTTCAAGACTCATGTTCAGTTTACAGAGGGAATCGATGAGTGTTTCATTATTAATTTAGATAGACGTGGAGACCGCATGGACCGCCTGTATGCAACCACCCCTCAACTGAAGACGAGGGCCACGCGCTTCTCG
>Ga0136641_1000754_pt1 | contig 13680 bp, 6 predicted proteins | sample EliLak1302023Y_FD_115312 | JGI IMG/M metagenome (GOLD analysis project Ga0136641, IMG submission 115312) | Freshwater microbial communities from Elizabeth Lake, Yosemite National Park, California, USA - 13020-23Y | ecosystem: Environmental > Aquatic > Freshwater > Lake ...
ACGAGGCTTTGAATTTAGTTAACTCACATCAATATGGAAATGGAACTGCAATCTTCACAAATGATGGAGGAGCAGCTCGCAGATTCCAGAATGAAGTTGAAGTTGGAATGGTGGGAATCAACGTTCCGATTCCTGTGCCAATGGCGTATTACTCATTTGGCGGATGGAAGAATTCATTATTTGGTGATTCACATGCACATGGCACCGAAGGCGTTCATTTCTTTACTCGCGGCAAAGTTGTTACAAGCCGCTGGTTAGATCCAAGCCATGGTGGAATTAACTTAGGTTTCCCACAAAACGATTAATAAAGCTTAAAACTCGTTGTTTTCTCGAAGCGGCATCACTACTATCACTTGATGAAGCGGAGAGTTGCTTGGGTTGTTGCCATATTTATGGCTCTGGCAACCAGTCAAGGTATCGTCCACGCAAATGCATCGACTTCTGTGATTGACCAAACTAATTATCCATTTGTTGCGGCTTTGGCGCGAGCTTCGATTTTAGCTGATCAGCCTGTTGCACCCACCACTCAAAAAATTACTTTTCAATTTGAAAGCGGAGTGCCTCTCGAAAATCAAAATATGATCAAAGATGGTGCAGATAATTTAATAAGTCACTTTGGAAACATATTGAATTATTCCGGTACCGCTATAGGAATAATTGCTTACAAAACCGTGCCAGGTGGCTTAGCTCTTGCTAAAGCTTTCGATCCAGCAGATTCTTATTTTCAAGGGGACATGACCCGCACTTTTGCCCTTCAGGTGGATCCAGAAGTTGTTCCCACAGTTGGAATGGGTGGATTTTCAGTTGGGTATAAGCGATTAGTTGTTGTAGAAGCACCGTACTTTAAAACTTCAAACCCAACACTTCCAACATACCCAGGAGATCCAGTAGTTATCACTCATGAACTTGCGCATGAAGTTCAGGCTTCGATTAATAAAGGAAGCAACATGCGAAATCCTGTTTGGCTGTGTGAAGGCGGTGCGCAAGTAATGGGTGCAGCTTTGTCGGTCTTTCAAGGTCAGGACTATTGGGCAGTCGGTGGACGAGATGCGTGGTCGCGTCGTGTTCCAGCTAACCGGACCATTGCAGATTTAAAAATAATGGAGGGTGAAACAGATCCAAAACACGGGGCGACATTAACTGACGACAGTCAAATTTTATCTGAGTACACAACCGGTGCTGCACTTACTGAGTATTTAATCGCAAAAGGCGGCTTTGCAAATTCACTTTTAGTTAATCAACTCTCATTTAAATCTGGTGGCGGAATGGCGTCCTTCCGTACTGCATTTCAAAAGGTTTATGGAGAAAGTTTGGATGCGTTTTACGCCGAGGCGTTGCCATATGTTAACTATGTCTCTGCAAACTGGAAATCAACGTATGCCTCCTCACCAGAAGCATTAGCTTTTATTACAGATCGCCTTGGTACAGATAAAGCTGCAGCGACCGTTGCCGCGGCTTCAAAAATTGCCGCAGATAAATTGATTTCGGATGCTAAAGCAGCAATTGAATTAAAAGCTAAACAAGATGCAGATGCCGTATCTGACCTTCTTCCTAAATTTCAATCTGAAGGCTGCCATGCAGGAAGTGCACTCAACGCAACATTACAAAAATTAGTAGGAACTGTCTGGGTAGATGTTGCTGACGCTCGAGGTTGGAATTTGATTTCGACGTGCCCTGTAACAAATCAATATGAACCCTGGACTAATGCCGACGTTACAGCCGGTACAAATGTTCGCTGGCATATTTCTGCGACAAATGCTTGGGATTGGTACTCTGCAACTCAAATAGCAATTGGCACATCGGCTGAAGTTCTCAAATCTGTTGCTCAACTTAAAGCAAAGCAATCTGCAGATTCCATAACGGCAGCAGAGAAAGCAGCTGCCGATCTAAAGTTAAAACAAGAAGCAGATACAAAAGCAGCTGCAGAAAAAGCCGCAGCAGATTTAAAGGCCAAGCAAGAAGCTGAAGCAAAAGCCGCTGCTGACAAGGCCGCAGCAGATCTAAAGGCTCAGCAAGATGCAGAAGCAAAGGCGGCGGCAGATAAAGTTGCAGCAAGTAAGAAAATAACTATTACGTGCATTAAAGGTAAATTGACTAAAAAAGTTACTTCGCTCAAACCTGTATGCCCCGCGGGATATAAGAAAAAGCCTTAATTTAAGCCTGCCGTCAGTGGCTGATTAGTCCATATGCAGCCTTAAAAGGTAAGATTACGCATGTGATGGCCGGTAACTTGGCCTCAAGCATTAACCATTGTGTTGGATAGAGGTAGGGCCGTTTAAATGGCTCGCCTCCTAAGGAAAGTAGTTTTCGTGGCCAAGATCCAAGAGCATCTTAAAGACCTGCCTGTAAGAAAGCGCGAAAATCTTCGCAACGTAGCGATCATTGCGCACGTAGACCACGGTAAAACAACGTTGGTTGATGCAATGTTGTGGCAGTCAGGTGCTTTTGCGGCCTATAAGAAACAAGACGATAGCCAGGATCGCATGATGGATTCAATGGATCTAGAACGCGAAAAGGGAATCACGATTCTTGCGAAGAACACTGCGGTAAAGCGCGGCGACACAATCGTTAACATTATTGATACACCAGGTCACGCCGACTTTGGTGGCGAAGTTGAACGTGGACTTGAAATGGTTGACGGCGTTATTTTGTTAGTGGATGCATCCGAAGGTCCATTGCCTCAGACACGTTTCGTTTTGCGTAAAGCCCTTGAAAAGAACTTGCCAGTTATTTTGCTTATCAACAAAGTTGACCGTCCCGATTCACGTATCGCTGAAGTTGTTGATGAAGCGTATGAACTGTTCTTGGATCTTGATGCGACTGAATCCCAAATTGAATTTCCAGTTGTATATGCATCAGCTAAAGCTGGTCGTGCATCACTTAAGCGCCCAGCCGATGGTGGAATGCCTGAAGAAGAAAACCTGGATGTTTTATTCGACACTATCTTCTCTGCAATTCCCGCTCCTGAATATCACGAAGGTGCACCTCTACAAGCACACGTAACTAACCTTGACTCTTCACCATTCCTTGGCCGCTTAGCTTTATGCCGCGTGCGCGAAGGTGTAATTAAAAAGGGTCAGTCCGTGACATGGATTAAGACTGATGGAACGACCGAGCGCGTCAAGGTTTCAGAGCTTTTGATCACCGAAGCACTCGATCGTGTTCCAGCGCTAGAGGCTCACCCTGGTGACATCATCGCTGTTGCGGGTATCGAAACCATTACTTTAGGTGAAACTCTTGCAGATCTTGAAAATCCGCATGCATTGCCGTTAATCATCGTTGATGAACCATCAATTTCTATGACAATTGGTATTAACACTTCTCCGCTTGCAGGTAAGAGTGGAAAACTGCTTACTGCGCGCCAAGTTAAGGGCCGTCTGGATGCCGAGCTTGTCGGTAACGTTTCATTGCGCGTCTTAAATACCGAACGTCCAGATACGTGGGAAGTTCAAGGTCGCGGAGAACTTCAGCTTGCAGTTCTGGTTGAAATCATGAAGCGCGAAGGTTTTGAATTAACTGTTGGTAAGCCACAGGTAGTTATCAAGAAAATTGATGGAAAAATTCACGAACCGATGGAGCGTTTAACAATTGATGCACCTGAAGAATATCTAGGTGTTCTCACTCAGTTGATGGCGCTACGCAAGGGCCGTATGGAACAAATGGTTAACCACGGAACCGGTTGGATCCGTCTTGATTACAAAGTTCCATCACGTGGACTTATTGGTTTCCGTACCGAGTTCTTAACTGAAACTCGTGGAACCGGATTACTGCACCACGTATTTGATGGTTACGAACCTTGGTATGGCGATATCCGCACACGCGGAACTGGTTCACTTGTTTCAGACCGTATGGGAACAGTTACTTCTTACGCACTGTATGGAACCCAAGATCGCGGAACTATTTTCGTAGAACCTGGCGATGAAGTGTACGAAGGTATGGTTATTGGTGAGAATTCACGTAGCGACGACATGGACGTTAACTGTGTTCGCGAAAAGAAACTGACGAATATGCGTGCTTCAGGAACCGATGAATCAGAGCGTTTGATTCCGCCCAAGAAGCTCAACATGGAAGGTGCGCTTGAGTTCTGCCGCGAAGATGAGTGTGTAGAAGTTACGCCAGCAGTTGTTCGAATCCGCAAGGTTGTTCTTGATGGTGACGAGCGTGCCCGTACTACTGCGCGCCAGAAGAAGGCCAACCTCAACGCATAAGCCCAGTTTCGTCAGCCCTCTAGGGTTGAATTGTCACTGTGAGTAAGCAGACTTTTACCTTCATTGCGCCTACCGCAGCGAAATCAACGCCTGCATTATCGGCCGAGCAACTACAAGCCGTTGCTCACCGCGGTTCGCCCTTAGTAATAAATGGTGGACCTGGAACTGGAAAAACAACGGTATTAATTGAAGCAGCATTATCGCGTATTACCGATGGTCAAATTCCAGATTCAATCTTGTTATTAACTTTTGGCCGTGAACGGGCATCCGAACTTCGCGATGCAATTGCGCTTCGAACAACTAAAACTATGTTCGAACCTTTAGCCCGCACATTTCACTCACTTGCTTTTTCGATCATCAAAATGAAAGCTAATGAAGATCCGGAACCAATCTTGCTCAGCGGCCCGGAACAAGAAAGCTATATTAAAGAATTGCTTGCCGGAGACATTGCTGATGGTCACCGTGAATGGCCAGAAGATTTACATGCAGCACTGACTACTAATGGTTTTGCCCGCGAACTTCGCGATTTAATTTTGCGTGCATCTGAACGGGGAATTAGTCCAGATGAGTTAGAAAAACTTGGGGCAAGTGAAGGCGAGAAATATTGGCTACCGGCAGCAAAGTTTTGGAAACGTTATTTGAATTCAATGGTGATGCGCGAGATAAGTGCCACCGATGCCAAACTGCGAATTGATCCATCTGAATTAGTTTCACGAGCCGCAATTCATTTGCACAATAATCCTGATGTTTTAGCTGCGCTGCGCGCGCGCTTTACAACAATCATGGTCGATGAATTTCAAGAGAGCGATCCGGCGCAGCGAGCACTGCTTGCCTTACTCACCGGCATCGATGTCATCATCGCCGCTGATGCAGATTCTGCTGTTGGACGTTTCCGCGGTGCCGATCCTGATGGCTTATCGGCAGCCCTTGATCCATACCGGGCTAAAGAAATTACTCTGAATGCAGGTTTTAGAAACGCGCAAACAATTTTTGAGGTTGGCCTGAACTTTGCTAAAAATATGAAGGGCTCACCTGTTACCCGTAAACGCTTATGCAGCAATCAGAATGTGGGTCAAGTACAGGTGCTTCGCTTTAGATCAGGGGCCGAAGAAGCTGCTTTTATTGCCCACCAATTCCGCAGTGCACATCTGCGTGAAGGTATTTCCTATAGCAACATGTCAGTAATTTTGCGTAGCCCTGGAATTCAAGCGGCATCGCTGCGACGAGCATTTTCACAAGGTGGTATTCCAGTTGCTTCTGAACTACAGGCGTTAGCGGGTAATCCGGCAATTGCACCATTTCTTTTACTTGCCCGTGTTGCACTTAAACAACAACCGCTCAACTTTGATACTGCTGAGCGATTACTCATGAGTGAATTTGGTGGCGCAGATTCAATATCACTGCGCCGAATTCGCCGGGCATTGATTGCTGCTCGCCCAGATGGTGATGAACGTACCGGAACTCAACTTCTCATTGATGCCGTAAATGACGGAGAACTATTTATAGAAGGTGCATCAGATATTACTCGAGTTCATGAATTGCTAGAAAAAGCCCGTGCCGTTGCGCGCAGTAAAAAAGCCACGGCCGATGAACTTCTGTGGGCCATTTGGGATAACGCTATGACTAGTGATGGCCAAAAACTTTCTCACAGTTGGCGCACACAAGCGCTGCGTCCTGGAGTTCGCGGAGCTGCAGCTGATCGCGATCTAGATGCCATGATGCAGTTATTTGAAAGTGCTGCGCGATATTCCGAACGTTTCCCATTATCTGGCCCGGGGGCTTTCATTACTGAGATTGCAACTGAAGATATTGCTGGCGATGTTATTACTGCTAAAGGAGTCCGCCCCGATTTTGTGGAAATTCTGACGGTGCACAGTGCCAAGGGGCGCGAATGGGATTTAGTGGCCGTTGCAGGTTTACAAGAAGGAACGTGGCCCAATCTTAAGCAGCGTTCATCTTTATTAGGTGCCGAACGTTTAGTTGAAGGTGCACGCAATCCAGATATCGCCCGTGATCAACTGGATGTCATTGCCGCGAGCGGACTTTTACAAGATGAAGAGCGCTTGTTCCATGTGGCCCTAACCCGCGCCAAACAATCACTATTTGTCACTGCCGTGCAGCGAGATGATGAAGAACCTTCAGCGTTCTTTGAATCTGTTGAAGTTCTAGTACATACAATTGATGAAAATTTAGAGCCAGTATTAACCGAAGTGCCAAGGCCAATTACCGCACCTGCCTTAGTTGCAGAACTTCGTAGTCAGCTACTTGGCGAAAATGCTAAAACGGCAGCTTCCTTGTTAAAAGTTATGGCCGCTGAAGGAATCTATGTAGCAGATCCCGCCAACTGGATTGGATCAGTACCACTGAGCACGGATGCTGCAGTGATTGATGCAGTTCAGGAAGTTATTGTTTCACCAAGTGGGGCAGAATCATTTGTTGAGTGCGGAGTGAAATGGTTCCTGCAAAACAATGGTGGAACCGATGGTGATAGCACTGCGCAAGTTCTAGGTTCTGCTATTCACGCATTTGCGGCCAAGATGGTGCAAGAGCCTGGAACGTCTAAGCAGGATTTGATTGCAAATCTAGAGAGTTCATGGAAGCTCATCGATCCAGATTCTGGATGGGTCAGCGCATCACATCTTGAGAACGCTGTGACAATGCTTGAAAAGTTTGTTACCTATCACAATGAAACAAAACGAGAAGTTGTTGATGCGGAAATTAGATTTGATGTGAAGTTAGGCCGTGCTCGTATTCGGGGAAGTGTGGATCGACTAGAGGTTGAAGCCGATGGTTCACTTTTCATTATTGATTTCAAAACTGGTGGAACTGCAATCTCAACCAAGGAAGCAAAAGAGAATCTGCAGCTTGCTAGCTATCAAGTGGGAATTGCCGAAGGTGGATTTACTCAAGGAAATGTCAGCGCTGGAGCCGAACTGGTTTATCTAGGCACAAGCACCGCAGGTGCAACGCTTAGACCACAACATGTCATCGATGTCGAGGCAACAAAAGAAAAACTCAATCAGATTGCCGAAGGCATGGGTGCTGCTACTTTCCTTGCCACTGTAAATAAGCGCTGTAAAGGCTGCCCAGTGCGTAAATCGTGTCCCGTTCAAAATGATGGACGGACGGTGATTGAGCAGTGACATTTACAAACATACAGCGAGTAGCTAAATATTCACCGGAAGAGATAGTTGCAAAGCTTGGACTCAAGCCTGTGACAACGTATCAATCCGAAATTATTAGTAGCCCGCTAGAGCCGTCAGTTGTCATTGCTGGTGCAGGTTCGGGTAAGACTGAAACGATGTCGAACCGTGTCTTGTATTTAGTTGCTAATGGTTTTGTTACACCTGATCAAATTCTGGGTCTTACTTTTACGCGCAAAGCTGCGGGTGAATTATCGGTGCGAATTCGAAAGCGCCTACGTCAATTAGCTGCACTTGCCGAGTTCAAACACATTACTTCGACTTCCACATCTGTTACTACCTATCACTCTTATGCAGGCAAGCTCCTGAGTGAACATGCAATTCGTTATGGCATTGATGCAGATGCAGAGCCGTTGGGTGAAGCAGCAATTTGGCAGATTGCATCTGATGTCGTGCGCAACTGGTCAGATGATTCGTATCGTAATCAGAGCGCAGTCAGCACGGTTATCAAAGATTTATTGGGGCTATCTAAATTAATGCTCGAGCATCAAGTAAAAGCGGAAGAAATTGAGCAAATTGGCAATGAAGTTTTAGCTTCATTACAACCTCTGAGCGGCAGCAGCAACGCTGAAGTTCGAGATGTTGCTAAAGCTATGCGTCAGAGGAACTCACTGCTACCAATGGTCGAAGTGTTTATGCAACGTCGCAAAGCTGCGGGAGAGTTCTCCTTTGATGATCAAATGTCACTTGCCGCAGATATCGCTCAGAACTTTAACGATGTTGGTGTGTTAGAGCGCGGTAAGTACCGAGTTGTTTTACTCGATGAATATCAAGACACCTCTCAATCACAGGTGCGAATGCTTTCATCTCTCTATGGAGGTGGTCATCCAGTAATGGCAGTGGGAGACCCATCGCAAGCTATTTACACGTGGCGCGGAGCCTCTGCCGGCACCATGGCATCTTTTGCTAAGTATTTCCCTAAGAACGCTGATCAAGTGGGTAAAGCACAGTTCTCATTGCCAACAACGTTTCGTAATGATGAAATGATTTTGTCAGTTGCAAACCGGATTAGTGGTGAAATTAAGTTAGCGGGCGGTCAGCAAGTTGTTGAACTAGAAGCGCGACCACAAGCTGGCAAAGGCGAAGTTGCCTATGGAATCTTTGAAACTATTGATGCTGAGGCACAGGCGATTACTGAATACGTTCAGAAAAACTGGGCTCCCTCCACTGGCAAGAGTTGCGCGGTGCTTGTGCGCAAGCGAAGTCAGATTACTGCGATTGAAGCCGCGTTGCATGAAGCTGGAATCGCCGTGGAAGTTATTGGAATCGGCGGATTGATTCATGTTCCAGAAGTAGCCGATGTTGTAACAATGCTAAAGATAATTACTGATCCAGATGCAGGCTCTGCGCTCATGCGTCATCTAACTGGACCACGCACTAACTTAGGACCACGCGATATTGCAGCTCTTGGCACTTTCTCACGCGAGCGTGCCAAAGCAATGCATGCGGATTCCAAGACATTTATTAAAAAAATTGCGGCAGGAAACCCAGAGCAGTTAGAGGCTGATGATCAATTTGCGGGGTCAATCATCGATGCTTTGGATGAAATTGCCGATGCTAAGAAATACGGCTTCAGTGATATTGGTCATCAACGTTTAATTCGATTTGCAAGTGACTTACGTCGATTACGTTCGCGAGCGGGTGGACAGATCACTGATCTGATTAGCGAAATCGAAAACTACTTAACTTTAGAAAGTGAAATAACTCTGCGCGATGGAAATCAATCTGGTCGCAGACATTTAGATCGCTTCCTTGATGAAGCAGCAAAGTTCGAACGCACGGGTGGAACGGTCTCAGCTTTCCTAGTGTGGCTAGATATAGCTGCCGATGCTGAAGGCGGACTAAAAGCCGGTGCACCTGAAATTCGCAGTGATGTTGTGCAGATTTTGACAATTCATATGGCAAAAGGCGCCGAGTGGGATGTAGTTGTTGTGCCCGGATTGGCTGAAGGAACTTTTCCCGGTGGCAATACTGGTGATTCAGATAATTGGATTAAGAATGAAAAACATGTGCCATTTGAACTGCGCGGAGATGCCCACGAGCTCCCACACTTTTCTCTGTATGGCATAACTAAAAACAGTGACGCGGCAAAGGTAATCAAAGCCTTTGGTAAAGAATGCACTAATAACATCAAGATGCGTGAAGAGATGCGCCTGGCATACGTTGCTATCACACGCGCTAAATCGCATCTGCTTTGCACAACATCGTGGTGGCGAGATGGCACACAATCTGTGGCTCCCAGTGAGATCTTCACAATGATTGCCGGCGCGGCAAGCGGGTTAGGTGGCTTGTTAATTAGTGATGTCGCAGCACCCGAAGATGGCGCAGAAAACCCAACGATTGAAAATCCAATCTCTGCACAGTGGCCACGCGATCCATTAGGTAATCGCCGCCAAGCATTTGATGCCGCAATTGAATTAGTGAAATCTGCGCCCAATCATTCACTGCAAGAATCTAGTTCGGATGAGATTAATTCATGGATTGGCGATGCCAAGGCTTTGATTAATGAACAACATAAAGTGAAAGATCCAACTATTCACGTTGCGCTGCCTCCACGTCTTTCAACGTCAACACTTGTAGCCCTGCATAAAGATCCGCAGGAACTTGCCCTTAATATTCGACGTCCAATGCCGCGTGGGCAAGATCAATATTCACGTCGCGGAACGGCTTTTCACTTATGGGTCGAACGCCAATTCACCGATGCTGCCACCTTATTTGGCGATGAATATTTAGATTATTTAGATCCCCTTGAAGAAGATTCCACACTGGAGGTTTTGAAGAGCACGTGGTTGAACAGTGAATTTGCGACGCGAACTCCCGTGCGCGTAGAAGTTCCTTTTGAAACCACTATTTCAGGCATTTTGGTGCGTGGTCGAATCGATGCCGTCTATGCAATAGCCGATGGTTTTGAAGTTGTGGATTGGAAAACTGGTTCAACAAAGTTGGATGCATCGGCAGCTGTGCAGTTAGCTATGTATCGCTTAGCGTGGGCAAAATTATCAGGCACAGATATTTCAAAGATCAGTGCAGCTTTTCACTATGTTCCAACTGGTGTTACTGATCGCCCAGCAGATTTGCTGGATGAAGCGGCTTTAGTTGCTTTGATTGCTAATGCCAGCACGGCGTCGGCTTAATCAACTTCAATCTGTAGCGGTAAGTGATCGCTCATACCTGAGTGCGGATATTGAATATGTCTAACATCTTTAGCGCGCAAGCTTTGCGATAAGAAGTAATCAATCTGAACTTTTGGATACCAACTTGGAAAAGTTCGTTGAGTAGCTAGAGATTTCCATTTAAAGCCACGGGCAAAACTAGCCAGTGGGATATTTAGATCTCCCATAATTAGAATCTTCGATTTATCGGCCACACCTAATGTGTTGGCCCAACGCTTAATCTTGATTAATTGCGCTAATGAAAATCCTGGCACAAAAGAGAGATGCGTATTAATAATGAGCCAACCATTATCTAATTGTGCGGCAAGCGCACTGCGCGGATGATCGCGGACGTAAAAACGTTTTAATTTTCCATCTACCGGAAATGCCATGAGAACTCCGATAGGCGATCCCTTTAAATCTAAGCGATGCCACGAAGTAACTGGAATCTTTGAGATCATTCCAATTCCATAGGATCCAGTCGACATCTGACTGTTATTAGTAATTAGCGTTTCATCACTTTCAATTGGATTACGCCAATCTTTATCGGGATCGCCAATGAGTGAAGGTGCAAAAGCCCAATCCGATGCCGCCATCATCGACGCAATAGTGCCCACTTGATTGTGATTTCCAGATCGCTCTAAGAAATAATCAACTTCTTGCAGACCAATAACATCACTGGCTAGCTGGCCAAGGGCGGCGCTCAAGAGTGCGGTTTTATCGGCCTCTTTGTCAGGGGGTATCGCCTCCCCGTGCAGCAGATTCCATGATGTTATGCGCATGGGGCGATGCTAGTAGCGTTCACCCCTATGAGCGCGCGCAATCAATCCTTATCCCCGATAAATCGCGCCAGCCATCTGCGCACGGATGCTCAATCCCTCGATCAATTATGGGAGAGAGCGTTAATTCTTCAAATCATTGATGGTCGAATTGCTGCTACCGACGATGCATTGATTTTCTGTGATGCCGCACATGTTGCAACGCAATTGAACGCATTTAATAAAGGCGAACGTTTCTTTTTAGGTTTAGGCCGTGATGATGAAAGGCCATACTTTGCTTGGCGAACAACGTGGATTAATGAGCCGGCAACTGAGGATGAAAAGTTCGAAGGCTTTGCAACGTTGCGCGAAGTAGGCAGCAACCTCGATGAAATTGAAATAGCTCTTGCTATGCATGCCGTTGGTTTAGTTAATTGGCATGCTGCGCATCCCAACTGTCCACGGTGCGGGGCAGCAACGGTGAGTGATTTAGGTGGCGCAGCTCGTGTGTGCGTCGCCGATTCAACTCAACATCATCCACGTACGGATCCAGCAGTAATTGTTTTAGTAAAAGATTCTGCGGATCGTATTTTGCTTGGACACCAACCTGTTTGGCCCGACAAACGTTTCTCAACTTTTGCTGGTTTCGTTGAACCCGGTGAATCTTTTGAAGAGTGTGTCTCGCGCGAAGTCTTTGAAGAAGCCGGTGTGTACTGCAACGATATTAATTACTTACAATCACAAGCCTGGCCATTTCCAGCCTCCATCATGATTGCTTTTGAAGCGATTACTGATCATCCAGAAAATGCCCGCCCAGATGGAGAAGAAATTACCGAAGTGCGTTGGTTGAGTCGTGATGAGATGAAAAAAGCAGTTGCAACTGCCGACATCTTGTTGCCGCCATCGATTTCAGTTGCACGCAAAATGATTACAGCTTGGTATGTAGCTAAAGATGGTTTCACGGTTACCGACCTGACTGGTGGGGAAACGTGGAGATAAGTGTCTGACGTGCGCGCAGAAGAGATTCTGCAATCTCTGGATAACGAACAACGCGCAGTTGCCCTTGCCACGCGCGGTCCAGTGTGCGTAATTGCGGGTGCTGGAACTGGAAAGACTCGTGCAATCACGCACCGCATTGCTTATGCCGCAGCAATAAATGTCATGGACCCACATAAAGTTTTAGCACTTACATTTACTGCACGGGCTGCAGGTGAAATGCGTATGCGCCTTCGCTCACTCGGAGTTCCGGCAGTTGCTGCCCGCACCATTCACGCCGCTGCGCTCAAGCAATTAACTTTCTTTTGGCCTCAAGTTTTTGGCGGCCGGACTCCAGATTTGATCACGTCTAAAACCGCCTTCATTACTGAAGCAATTAAGCGTGCGGAATTAACGGGGGAGTTATCTATAACTTCTCGCGATTTAATGCGCGATATTGCTTCCGAGATCGAATGGGCAAAAGTGAGCGAAGTTGCACCAATCGATTATTTGTCCGAACTTGGCAAACGCAACGTTAAGCCACGAATTAACCCCGAACAAATGGCCAAGGTATACACCGCCTACGAATCCGTTAAGCATCAAGAACGGGCCATGGATTTTGAAGATGTTTTGCTTCTTACAACGGCGATGATTGAACAAGAGCGAGAAGTACGCGAACGCGTTCAGGATCAATATCGCTTCTTTACGGTTGATGAATATCAGGACATCTCGCCTTTGCAACAGCGTTTAATTAATGCCTGGTTAGGATCTCGACAAGAGATTTGTGTTGTTGGAGATCCTGCCCAAACAATTTATTCATTTGCCGGTGCAACACCAATCTTTTTAAACTCCTTCACACAACGTTTCCCAGAGGCCGAAGTCATTCGCTTAACCACGGGCTATCGCTCCACCCCTGAAATTACTTTTATGGCTAACTCAATTTTGCGCAAAGCTCAGATGGGTCAAGAGTTGGTGGCACTTAATGATCATGGCGATAAACCATCGGTGGATTCTTATAGTGATGAAAGTTCAGAGATTGCTGGAATCATTAGCGCTATTACCCAGTTAATTGCGCAGGGCACTCCGCCCCAAGAGATTGCAGTATTAGCCCGCACCAATAGTCAGCTCAACTCAGTTGAACGCGCAATGAATACGGCAAAGGTGCCTTATCAAGTGCGTAATAGTGAACGCTTCTTCGATCGCCCTGATGTTCGTGAATTTTTAAAATTAGTTCGCAACGCTTCAGTTATTCCCGTAGAGGGTGTTTCTTGGCTGGACGAACTTCGCACGCTGGCTCAACCATTCTTAACGGGTGCACACATCGATGGAATCGCTGCACTACTTCATTTAGCCCGTGAACTCGATAGTGATTCTGGTTTTACGC
>Ga0136641_1000755_pt1 | contig 13669 bp, 14 predicted proteins | sample EliLak1302023Y_FD_115312 | JGI IMG/M metagenome (GOLD analysis project Ga0136641, IMG submission 115312) | Freshwater microbial communities from Elizabeth Lake, Yosemite National Park, California, USA - 13020-23Y | ecosystem: Environmental > Aquatic > Freshwater > Lake ...
CGAGGGGGTTGGTCAGGCTCAACGTGCCAATAGTGACCGTCCCACCAGACGCAATGCTCATCGCGGTCGTGGCGCCGTTGTTGCCGACCTTGAAGAGGATGCTGTCGGTAGTGCCGACGCCGGAGGTGGATTGCAGCGTCAGGGAGGACGACGACGCAGTGCCGCCGTAGACAATCGGTGTCGTGACCGAAGTGGCGAACGAGGGCGTCCCGGAGACGGCGATGCTGATCGAGCCAGCGCCGTTGGTGATGGCAATGTTGGTGCCCTGCGTCAGCGTCGTGCGGGTGAAGCCCGTGCCATTGCCGATGTCCAACGCGCCGTTGGCGGGAGTGGAAATGAGGCCAGTGCCGCCGTTGGCAATGGGCAAGATGCCCGTCACGGCGGTCGTCAGGCTCACCTGTCCCCACGAGGGGGCGACACCGATGCCGCCCGAGAGCAGGACGTTGCCCGTGGCGACATCAGCGAGGCCCGCGAGGGTCGTCGAGGCCGAGGCGTAGACCAAGGAGCCGGTCGTCCAAGACGCCAGCCCGGTGCCGCCGTTGGCGACGGGGAGGATGCCCGTGAGGCCCGTGGCGCTCACCTGCGACCATGTGGGGGCGGCGGACGCACCCGCAGAAGTCAAGACGTAGCCACTGGTGCCGTAGGTGGCCCCGCCAATGCCGAACTGGCCGGACGGCCCGATGCGGAACCGCTCGACCGCGCTGGCGGTGCCGAGCGCACTCGTATGGAACGAGATATAAGTGCCCTGCGCCGTATCGGTGAAGGCCTCCGCAGCCTCCAAGTCGATGCGGACGACAGAGGAACTGGAGAACCCGGTAGCGCCGTATCCGCGCCCAGTAAATTCGACAAGGATGTCGTCAGTCTGGGAGGCCGTGGGAGAGGCCGCCGTGCCGCGAGCCTGACGGCCTGTGTAGGCAGAATAATTGCCGCTACCGTAGGCGTCCTGCGTGATGCGAGTGTTCGCCGCATTGGCACCCATGATGTATAGGTCAGTGCCCGCAGGAAGAGACCCTGAAGAAGGGACCGCCGTTGTCTGCGTGTTCGACACAATCGTCATATTGACGTTAGGAACCGCTGTGTTGATGCCGAGGCGGTTGTTGGTGTTGTCCCAGAAGAGCTTGGAGTTGTTCTGGGAATAAGTGCCAGAAGCCCCAGCGAAGACCACAGAGCCCGCCGTGAAGGCGGTGGCCGTACCAGTGCCGCCATTGGCGACGGGCAGCGTCCCGGTCACGCCAGCGGTCAGGGAGAGCTGCCCGAAGGATGGGTTGGAGCCAGCGCCGGTAGAAAGCAGGGCGTAGCCGGTCGTGCTGGGCGTGGCAAAGGCTACGTTGCCCGTGCCGTTGCCGATCATGACGCTGTAGGCAGTGAGCGTCGTCAGGCCCGTGCCGCCGAAGGGCACAGTGACCGTGCCGAGGCTGATGACCGAGCCGGCCTTCGTCAGGGGCGATGTGACGGTGACGCTCGACGAGGACGAGGTCTGCGCCCAAGTCAGGGCGGTGGTGCCGACCGTGATGGTGCCGGAGGTGTTCATCACCCAGCCGGTCGAGGCGTTTACCGAGCCGCTGGTGACAAAAGTGGACGCGCCCGTCTCGATGTAGCTGGGGCCGGTGCCGACCGTGTTGAAGTCGGCAGCGCGGGTCAACACCCAAGCGACCAAAGCGGAACCCTGATTGGTGACCGTGTAGATGCCGTTCTGGAGGCCAGCCGCCTGATCCTTGATGAGGACACGGGTCGAGTTGGTGACGTCCGTCGCGGTGAACGTGTAGCCGTCAATGGTAAGAGCAGCCAACGCGACCGAATTGGTCAACGTGGCCCCGACGCCGCCCGTGCCGTTGGAATAGGTGGCCGACAGGGCGGTGGTCGTCGCGTAGCTTGATACCGCGTGGAATGTGGTGTTCGAGACGGTCAGGACTTGATTGTCCACATACTGTTTTGTCGAAGCCTGAAGGGCCGCGGTCGGGTCTTGCGTCAGGGTGACGGTCGTGAGCCCCGCCAGCGTCGCGGAGGTGGCCCCGAGGGCGATGGCGGTGCTGCCAATCGTGATGGAGCTATTGGTCAGTCCAGCATTCGGAATTGTAGAGACGGCGGTGAATGCGCCTGTGCCATTGCCGTAAAGGTAGCCGGTCAGCGTCGTCGCGCCCGTGCCGCCGCTCGACACGGGCAGGGTGCCGGAGACGTGCGTGGAGAGGCCGATCTTGCCCCAAGTCGGCGCGGCGCCGACGCCGCCCGAGATCAGGGCGTTGCCGGTGGCGACGTCATTGAGGCGCGCGAGCGTCGAGGAGCTGTCGGCGTAGAGGATGTCGCCGGTCGTGTAGGAGCCAAAGCCCGTGCCGCCCTGCGGGGCCGACAGGGGCGTCGTGAGGCCAGACAGGCTGGTGATGTCGGCATTGGCCCCAGACGCCGCAGCGCCGAGGTTTGTGCGGGCGCCAGCGGCGGTTGTCGCGCCCGTGCCGCCATAAGCAACCGCGACAGGGGTGCCTTGCCAGACGCCGCTGGAAATGGTGGCGAAACTGGAGGTGCTATTGGCCGAGAGCGTCGTAAAGGCGCCAGTGGACGGCGTCGTGGCGCCAATCGTCGTCTGATTGATCGTCGATGTGGAGATTGCCACCCCGCCAATCGTGCCCCCGGTGATGGCGACATTGTTGGCGTTCTGCGTGGCCATCGAGCCAAGGCTCAGGTTTGTCCAAGTGGGCGCCCCTCCGGAGCCTGCGCCGGTCAGGACGTAGCCGAGCGGGCCAGCGCCAAGCTGCAACCACGCGGACGCGCCACGGTACAGGAGGCCGCCCTGCGCCGAGCCGATGCTGTCAAGCGCGCTGGTGACGGTCGAGCTGACAGGGCTTGACGATCCGCCCGTGAAGTTGCCCAAGAGCGTGTTATTGGCCATTGGGGCGAGATAATTATAAGTCACGCTGCCAACGGGCAGCGAAATGGTGACGGCGTTGCTGACCGTAGTAGACGACAGGGGCGACGTGGCCGTGACGGAAGTTATCGTCGAGACGGGGTATTGGGCCTTCGTATAGGTGGCGATTTGAGCGGCAGTAACCCTGACTGTGGAACCCGACTGGACAGCCTCAAGCTGTTCGCTTCCGTTGAGAGCAGTGGCCGGTGTGAGGTTCGGGATCTGTGAGACGCTCATGTCAGCGGTCCTGTCTGCGGAACGGTCACGTTATTATAGGGTATTCCCGGATCATTGCCACCAGCATCCGCAGGAACGGTTGGGCTTGTGCCCGGCTGCGTATTGAGGCCATTTGGCGGTTCGCCCGTTTGCTGCGTGACGCGGGTGTTGTAGCTCTGCGTGATGCGTGTGGCGCCCCGGATCACCGGGATGCCCGTGACCGGATCTACCGTGTTGGTTCCCGAGGTCGTGCGCGTATTTTGCTCTGCCGTGACGAAGTCCTGAATGCGCGGGTTTTGGATCGGCACGGGATCGGCGGGGACCACAATCGCCCGGAGCTGCTCCTGCGGCGTGTCGTAGCAGGTATTGCAGACGAGGAGGCGCTTGTTGATCAGCGAGGCGCCAGCCCAATCAAACTGCCACTTGAGGTCCACATGGTTGTAGCGGAAGCCACAGCGGTCGCATATTGCATGCGCCTGCGGCGATGATGCGCTTGTGCGGGCCCGGCCAGCTTTAGAGGCGTATCCCATTGGGCCTCCTTACGGCCTGTAATAGCCCGAGATCTGGGGTGAAATGTACTGCGCCGCCGTTTCAACGTTCTGCTCGGCGGCGATGTTGTAGGCCTCATCCGACAGGGGCTTCAAAAGCTGGACCTTGTCGGGCGCCCAGATGATCGCCAGCCGAGTCGCAAGGCCATAGGCAAAAGCCTCCATCCAGAGGTAGGGGATCTCGACTTGAGTGCCGTTGGAGAGCACCGAGTCCTGTATCTGGCGGACCCGGTAATACTTCAGGTACTGGGCGCTCGTACCGTCGGGGACCGGCCACAGCGTGACGGTCGGGTTTGGCGAGATCAGGCGGTCAAACCAGAACGTCGTCGTGAAGCCCTGCGTCTTCTTGTTCGGGTAGCTCGCATACTCGGTGCGGCTCACCGGCAGGATGATGCGGTCGATGGGCTGGCCGTTGCCGTTGTCAATGACCATGTAGGCGTCGAGCATGGTCACGGTGTTCAAATCGACGTTGTAGGTCGCTTGAGCCTGCACCAGCGGGACGGTGACAAGGTCAACGGCCCACAAGTTGACGCCCCGGTTGCTCCAGTTTGAGCACAACATGTTGGCGGCCATGCGGGCCGCCTCCAGATGCTCTTGAAGCAGGGACGTGTTCCGGAGACCGATGAGATTGTACGCATAAAGCGTGATCTCGCCGAGCGACGGATTGAACGTGTAGGTGCCGCTCGTCGCCATTGCAGATCCTTAGCCGCCTACATCATTTTTGATGTAGATGATGTGGAACTCGCCCGTGACCGCGCTGCCAGCCGTGGTAGAAGCGGCGCGCATTTCGATGTCCGTTTTCTCAGCGAAAACGACGGGCGTATCGAAGTGGCGATCAAAGCTATTGCCAGCAAGCATCTTACAGGTACTTTCGGTCGTAAAAACGCCGTTGGTGGCGCGGCTGAAGATGGCGCCGGTGATAACGATGTTGGCCGTAGTGTTGCCGCTCGTCCAAGTGCAGGACGTGAGGTAGGCGGTGTAACCAGCCGGGACCGTCCACATGGCGGATGTCGAAGTGTTATAGCCAACGGTGATCTGGCCATAGACCGTGGCCGGGACGCCCGCAGTGACTACTCCGACGCCAACGTAGATGATGCCCGCCGCCGTGGCGCCAGTGCCCGCAGTCGCCACTTTCATATAATGAAAGCGGATGTAGCTGTTTACGGTGTTGACGGCAGTCTGACCGTTCAGCGTCACTATTTCGCTGACCTCGGCATAATTGGCGTCGAGGCCATTGATCAGGATCGTGCGGGCACCGGTGCCCGCCGAAGTGTCGTTGGCGTCAGAGCTTGAGATTTTAAATACCGTCGCCGAGGCGGGGTAGGAATAGAGAGTGCCGCCACCATTCCAAATGGTCGAAAAGCTCGTCCCGACGCTCTGGTTCACGCCAAACTGGAACTGGTTCTCGTGGCCGAGGATCTGGCCACGCGACACTTGAAGCTCAAAGGGCTCATACAAGCCCGATTGGGTAATGGAATAAGCAACAACACCCATTTTTAACTCCTCTTGCCAGCGCGCGAAGCGGCTGCATTATCGACCAAGTTGGGGTAGGGGCGCCCGGCGGCCCGGGCGTGGGCCTTAGCGGATTGAACCTGCTTGCGGCTCAAATGCTTTTCCTTGGCGTCCTTCGGGGCGTCTTTTTTCCAAAAAGGCTTGTCCATCTCAGCAATCCCACTTTCGCAGTGACTTGTTGATGCGGCTGTCAGGATCTGCCGCCTTGGCGGAACCCGTCAGCTTGCGCTTCATGCCGGTCATTCTAGCGCAGAAACTGTCTTTGCGCGAGCCACCCTCGGGCTGGGGGCGTTTAATGTCGTGGCCCTCGGCCTTCAGCGAGGCCCTGCCCTTGGCGTTCAGGCCACCGGCGGGATTTTTGCCTTCCTTGCGCGTCCAAGCACCAGACATTGCAACCTCCATGCGAATGCGGGGGCACGAATGCCCCCGCAGTGAACCACCGAGCCGGGGAGGAGGGCTTAGTAGTTCGAAGCCTTGCCACGGGGCGTACCGTTGCCCGACGCGGAGGACATGACGCCGCCGCCGCTCTTGCGGGGCTTGCGACCGGCGTGGGCCTCGGACATCACGCCCTCAGCCTTCATGCCGACTTTGCCGCCTTTTTTGAAGCCGCCGGTGGCCTGCATGGCCTCGGAAGCGACCTTGCTGTTACCGCCGGAGTAGGCGGTGTTGGATTTTGCAGTGCGAATGCCAGATTTACCCTTCATGCTTGCCTCCTATGGCAAAGTTCACCGGATTACGGAGTGAGGTTGTTGGCCTGAACGTACTTAACAGTGATCCACCCAGTGCCGCTGCCGGTGCTGGTGCTGATCGCGAGCTGAACGTCAGTGGCGCCAACGTCGATCCAGTTGGCGATCTGCGCCAGAGCCGTGCCGGGGGAGACGTTGAATTGGCCGAGGGTGCCGAGGCCGGTGACGGCGCCAGCGGTCGTGAAGGCAGTCGCCGAGGCGGTGGTGCCAACGCCGAGCGTTGTCGTAGTCGCCCAGACCGCAGTGGTCAAGATGATGATTGCGACGATCTGGCTGTTAGCCGGGATTACAATCGGGGTCGTCGAGAGGACGCCGCCGGACTGCGTGATGGCGGCGCTCTGAACAAGTTCAACATAGCCGACGTTGGCGATGTTGGTCCCGAGCGTGGTGCCCGAGGTATTGAGAATATCGCCCGCAGTGATTGGGCCGGTGAATGTAGACATCCCCATGACGGGTACTCCTGCACGATGAGATCACGCCGTCTGTGCAGCGTCCGCTAGGCCGGTCTGCGTGATCGTTTGCCTAGAAAAAAGGGCGGAGCCGTGGCCCCGCCCTGTGGCATTAGGTCGGGAGCGCGCCGTAGATCGAGCGCCAGTTGTAGTAGCCGAAGCTGTAACGCTCGTAGCCCTTCACCAACAGGTTGTCTGTAGTGAAGTCAACTTGCATGTCTGTTTCAAACTTGATACGTTCCATATAGGAAAGGCCATCAATGTTAGTCAACAGGAACCATGCGCGGGCAGAAGTGAGGTAATCGTTCACCATGTAGCCCTCGGGCAGGCCGCCCGCAGTGCTCATGATAGCGTTCACATCATTGTCTGCCGTGCCGGGGCGCAGCTCGGTCTTCGTCAGGCGGATCGCCACCGGCTCAAGAGGGGGCGGGATGATCAAGCGACGGCCACGAGCGAACACTTTCAGACCGGCCTGATCACGGAAGTTCGTGCGGATGGCGATCATGCCAGCCAGCAAGGTGCTCTCGTTCAGGTCGTTGGTGGTGTAGTTCGAGATCGTCGTGCCATCAATGGGATGGCTCGCCGAGACGAGGGACACGCCGTCACCGCCAACCGCCGCGTTGTAGGTCGTCGCGGTGTTGAGGATGTTGGCGCCGTAGATTTCCTTGGTCTGGGCAAAGGACTGCGTCAGGCCGAGGTTGGAGGGAGCAAACTGGCTCTTGTAGAGGTTGTCGTCGATGGCCTTGCGAGTGATCGCATAGCCAAGGCCGATTTCCGTGTGCTCCTGATTGTACACGAAACGCTCGCCGGCGCCGTTGTCGAACGCGGTCTGGCCGCCTTCGGTCTTGAGCTGGGCGTAGCCCAAGAAGCGCATCTCAGCGGTGCGCTCCAGAGCCATTTTCGAGTCGTGCTTGGTGAAGATCTTGTCGTACTGCGACGGGATCTGCTCGTACTGACCTTCAACGCCCCGGAGGCCGGGGAGGAGAAGATCTTTGATCGCTGAAAGATTAACAGCCATTGATCCAACTCCTTATTAGGTTCCAAGAACGCCGGACTTCATCGCCGTGTTGTTGAACGAAACGATGATGCGGTTGTAGGCGGCGGTGTAGTCGTTGCCGGGGATGGACTGAAGCGGGTTCGATCCGTCCGGGGCATAGTTGGCGAGGCCAATGATGCGGAAGGGATAGGTCGCCGCAGTGCCCATCACGTTGGTGCTGTCAGCGTAGGCGGTCGAGAGGCCGGTGGACACGTTGCCGGGCGTAGTGCCGAGGGTGTTCGTGTTCGAGCCGGTGCCCGTGCCATACGCCACGCCGATGTTCTCACCGATGTTGGCGATGCCAACGGCGGTGGAACCGGCCTGCACGATGAACTTCGCGTTCGGGTCGGTGATGACATAAGCCTCAACGCCCGCAGCGGAGTTCACATCGCCGACGCCGGGGAAGTAGTTGGACCAAGTGGTGCGCTTCTGCGAGACCGAGAGGTACTTGCAGCCGATGAACACGCCGACGAGGTAGCCGGAGCCAGCCGCAGGGGTGTTGGTGGTGCTGTTGGTGCCGAGCTGGACGATGTAGCCCGTGCTCAACTGGGCGACGGGGTCGCCGGAGAAGATCTGGGGGTTGGTCGAGCTGGAAGGCGAAATGGAGAGCGCGACCTGCTCATAGGTCGGGGCCGAACCAGTGCCCTGATACTGCTGAAAACCGTTGGGCGCATTGGTATTCGCCATGACGGGTTCTCCTTTTTACGGGAAAAGCTCGTCATCTCACACCGGGGAGACTCGGAAGCCGGGGGTAGCGAACCTCCCACGCCGGGGGGAGGTAAGGCACAAGGTGACCTTGAAGAAGCATAATATACACATTTGCAACAAAAGAAAAGGGGGCCGGTTACGGCCCCCTGATCGGTGCTCAGAGATCCTCGGGGATCGGCATGTCGAACGTCTTCTTGATGCTTGGGCGGACGCGGGGATCGTCGCGGGTAAAGGTGCCGTCCGGCGCTCCAGCGATCTGGGCCTCCTTGATGCGCACCTGCTCGCGGGCCCGGCGCAGGTCAATGCGGCGGACCTCCTCCGAGATCTCGGACGGACGCTCCATGAGGAGCATGCCCTTGCGCTCGATGGTGTTCTTCTCCCACGTCGAGGGCATCATCTGCGGGTGGCGGCTTGCCGGAACCACCTCCCAGCCTTCACGGGCGAGCTGCACCGCGTAGGCCGGGTCCTCTTGGTTCCAGATCGTGTGGCGCTTCCACTCATAGGTCCAGCCGTCGGGGACGATGCCCTTGGGGATGTAGAACTCGTCCGTGCCCTCGTCCATGCCGCCGTTATCGTTGCGGATTTGAGCCGCACGGGCGGCGGCGCGGGCGCGGGGGTCTTCCTCGCGAAGCTCAGGCCGAGGGGCTTGGCGCGCAATGGTGGGGGAGGCGGTCGCCGCTTTTTCGGCGAGGACCCGTTGGAACTTGTCGCTCATTGCATTCTTCCTTCCTTCTTGAGGAGCATCTTGTTGTCGTAGTATTGCTTCTCGGACATGCCGAGGTCGCGGGCGGTTTCCTTCTCGTCCTTGGACAGCGTGTAGCCGTTGGGACGGGAACCGGTGCCTGTGCCGCCACGCGACACGGGCGCCGCCGGGGGAGCGTAGCGGCGCTGCGTCACCTTGGCGGCGCTGGCCATTGCGTCTTCGTCCTGCTCCACCGGGGCCCGGCCCCTGATGCGGAGCGTGTCCTCGATGGTGGCGAAGTAGTCGTCGGTGTCCGGCTCGAGCCCGTCGGCGACGGCCAGATTGTGGGCGGCGACCATCTTCTGAAACATGCGCGGGTCAGTCACGCACTGCGGATTGCGCCGGACCCAGTCCGCCGAACGGGGAGAGAGCTGCGAGGCCAACTCCTCCACCGGGTCAGAGCGGCGCACAGGCTCCTGCGCGACGATCTTGGGCGCGTTTTCCATGTGCGCCCGGCCCCGCTCCAGCTCCATGAGCTTCGCCGAGTTCATCGACAGGCCCTCTTGGATCTCCGCCGCCTTGGTGTAGTCGCCGACCGACAGGGCCTCGCTGTAGCTATACTTGAGGAAGTCGTTGTTGCGCTTCACCGTGTCGATGGCGTTCTTGACGAGCTGCAAGTTGGTGTCCTGCACCTCGTTTTTGGCCTCTGCGGCGGTGTGGTAGGCCATTTTGGCCTGCTTTTCCGCCTCAATCCGGCCCATTCGCTCCTGTTCAAGCTTCAATTTCAGTTCTTGAATGCCCTCCTCGGGCTCAAGGGAGTCAATTTCAGCCTTTTCGGGCGCCTCTTCGGCCTTTACGGCCTCGGCGGCGTCAATTTTGTTGTCTTCGGGCTTATTTTCGGTGTCTGACATGGAATTTCTCCTCAGTAGACTTCATCGGGGTGGGGAATGCGCATTTTAAAGCTCGCATCGTCACACATGCGGCACAAAACGCCGTGGACGGTGATGTTCCACCCGTCACTGGGTCGGAAAACCAGCCAATCGCCGACATTGATGTCGAGGCCGTCGAACCACTTTCCGTCGCTCTCAACAAAGGCGCTCGGGCCCTTGCGGACCACCAGCCCAACCTTGGACTGGTAGCGGTCCTCCTCGCGGGTCTTGTCGGTGAGGTAAAAGCCGCCCTTGGTCTTCTCGGGGCGGATGTAGACCGCGACAAGTACACCGGTGTTGAACATCTCGAACTTGCTGAGATCACCAAGTTCGGCAAACAACTTTTCCTTCGGATCGACCTCGTGGAGCATTGCGATGTTGTGGTGTGCAGATACGTTAGACATGGACCCCCTCCTTACTGGCCGCGTTCCTTGCGGTTACAGATCGTTGTTGCCTCGCCGCAAAACTCAAGAGCCATGCGGAGACCGGCGATAATTCCTACTTGGTGTCGGTAGGTTGGGAAATCAATCGTAGCCAAGCCGGTGGAAAGGTTTTCCTTCCGGTCGTCAATGGCGTCGTCGATTAATTTTTTCAGTTCGCGCTCGAAGAGCGTGTTGAACGTGAGCATAGACCCCTCTTTGCTCCCCCTCGATGTGATTGGGACGGCTGGCAGAGGGGGTCAAACCAGCCGTCCCGTTCCGCAGGCGATTTCAAGCCGCCTGCGAAATCCTTACGCCTTGCGCTTCTGGATCTCGGTCTTCTCCAGACGGCCCCTGCCGCCACCGGCGCCAGCGTCCATGTCCTTGTAGGACCGGTAGACCTTGCCACCAGCCTTGCGGCCTACCGGGGGCCCACCAGCGCCGCCGCCCGGGGGCAACGGCATGGGCATGGGCATGGGCATGGGCATCGGGGGCGGTGCGCCACCGGCGGGCGGCATGCCCATCGGGACGGGGACGCCACCGGGACCGGCGGGACCGCCCGGAGGCATGGGAGGCATGCCGTCGGCGCCGGGTTGCTTCTGACCGGCACCGTTGATCACGATGGCGATGTGGGTCTGGCCCTTGGCCTTGCCGCCAGTCTTGAGGCCCATCGGCTTACCGGCGCCCATGTTCGGCATCATGGGCGGGGCGCCCATTGCCGGGGGAGAAGCGACAGGCATGCCCTGCGCCATCTGCGGCACGCCCATCTGGTCGGGGCCACCGAGGCCGCCACCGTAGAACTTGCCAACGCGGGCGCCGGGCTTCACCATCTTCTTGATGAGCGCCTTGTCCTCGGCCTCGTCGGGGTGGGCCTTGCCGCCAGCCTTGTAGTTCTCGGCCTTGCCGCGCGTGGGCTTGGAGGCCGCGTCCTGCTTCTTCTCAAGGGCAACCTGCTCGGAGGTGCTCATGCCCTTCTTGCCGTCAGGCATGCTCATCGGGCCAAAGTTGACCTTGCCGCCAGCCTTGCGGGCCTTGCCGCCAGTCTTGCGGTTGACCGGGTTTACGCGCTCGCCCTCGGTGCGGGCCTCAGCGGCGCGGTCGGCGTCCATGCGGTCCATGACGGCTGCGGCGCGGGCCTTGTCGGCGGTGGACATGTCAGACGCGGGCGCCTGACGGGCCGAGCGGATGACCATCTCACTGCGGGCGGGCATGCCCTTTGTGACGGGGTTGCGGGCGATCAGGCCAGCGATGCCGCCATCGTCTTTGCCAACGCGGCCACCCTTCTTCAGGGCGCCGACGTGCTTCTTGCCGGGGCGCTCTTCATTCGCTTCCTTTTGGTTGCGATTGATGAGGCTGTCGGCGGTGATGGCGCGGCCACCGGACTTGCGGGGCTTGCGGCCCGCGTGGCAGTCCATCTTCTCGCCCTCGACCTTGCCGCCCTTCTTGTAGGCGCGCTTGGAGATCGGGCGCATGCCCGTCTTCACGTCCGCGTCGAGCGGCTCGGCGGGTGACCAGTTGGAGCTGTCAACTTTGCTGTCCTTCTCGCCAGCAAGGCGCTTGGCCTTGCCCTTCATGGCCTCGCGGGCCTTTTTTGCCATCTCATACATGCTTCTACTCCTCGGAGGTTACGGGCGTCCCCGTTGCTGCCTGAATGGATAGCTTGGGCAACATCAAGCTTGCCGGGATATTAACATAGTGGCGCCGCCTTAAACAGCGCCACCACTATTGTAGAGCGGGGCCTTGCCGCTGATGAAGTCGCGCAGGACGTCCTTGGGGTCCATGCCCGTCTCTTGGGCCGTCTTCATGAGGCGGTCGTCAAAGAACCGCAGGAACGGCTTGCTCTCGTCGGACGCGAGGCCAGTCATCTTGCCGCCGCCAATCCACGCCGACGCCTGCGTCTGGGCGGGGGTCATCCCCATCTCCTTGGCGAGGCTCTTGTAATACTGTTCCAGCGCCGCATACTCGTTGGGCTTCGGGTATGCCTGCCAATAGGGAGCCGTCTTCAGCGCGTCCTCCATCGACATGTCGCCGGACTGAACGAGCTTCTGGATGTTCAGCTTGGGGGCGTCCTTAGACGCCTGATAGGCCGTCTCCAAGAAGCGCGGGTCGCGCGCGAGCATGGCGGGGAGGCGCAGGGCGTGGGTGTCAACCGTGGCCGGGAGCTGATTGCCGACCAAGTTTTCGACAAACGACGAGACTTTGGGGTTTTTGAGGGGCTCCCACCCGGCGCCCGCCACCGCATTGGCGTTGATCTGGTGATTGCGCTGGGCGTAGTGGCCAAATGGCTGCGGGTTGCGCTCACCGACTTCTGGCATGCCCTCGCCGCGCATTTCCCTGCCGTAGTAGTAGGAGGCGTTGCGGATGTTTTCCCCGACTTTCGAACGGGGCGACGTCGCGGCCACGAAGTCCATGTATTTGCGGTGGGCCTTGTCACCGGCGTCGGCGCCGAGCTGCTCGACGAACTTATCGCGCAGCGGGTCGGTGTTGTACCAGTTCGGGCCACCCGCTCGTTGGCCCTGCTCAATTATGTCCATCATTTGGCCGCGAAGGTTTGGGTCAGCGGCAACGTCAGTCACGCGCTCGGGGACGCCGCGTGGGGGAATGTTGCGGGGCAGCTCAAACTGCGGGACCTTCGGGACTTCGTGGAGGCGCGAATAGTCGAACAGGCCGGACACTTCGCTGGGCACCGCCTTTGCGACCGTCCCCACCTTCTTTACGGCCTCTTTCAGTGGCCCGGCCTCGGCAGTGCCGACCGGGTTGAACTGGCTGAGGAAGCTCATGGCGCGGTCCACAACGCCCGGCTCGTCGCTGGGCTCACGGGCCTCGGGGATCGCCACCGAGCCCATCGGATCGACGTAGCTGCCCTCGTCACCGGCAAAGTGGCGCCGGACGGCGTGGAGGGTTTGATCGACGACCTCGCCCCCACGGGCGCGGTCAGGCTGGCCGCGCCCCACGCTCTCGCGAAATTCTGGAGTAACGTTGATTTCGTGGACGGGCTGGGTATAGCCGCGATAAATTAGGTCGCGCGCCCTGTCAGCCTCGCGGAAGCTGCCGAACCTTGGTGACAGCTCAACGATGCCGTCCTGATCTGGATGGCGGCCAGCAACCCAGTATTGGCCGCCATTGCTTTCGATCTGGGCCGAGTAGGGCCATGAGTCGCCGGGGGCGAGGTTGCTCACATAGCCTTGACCAACTTTGATCTTCGGGTCGTGTGTCTTGGCTAACAACTGAAAGCGTTTGGGGACCATCCCGTCGTAGTAGCCGAGCATGCCCTTGCCGCCGACAGTAAGATCGAGGCCCTCAATGCTCTTGTGGTTTCGTCCGCGATAGGCCTTGCCCTCGTCGTTGACGATCTTGCTGGCCACGTCCTTGCCGAGGTATTGCTCAAGCTCCTTCGCGGTAAATACGCTTTGGGGGAGATCAACGGCCTCGCCCTGCTTATCCACAATCCCCAAGCGGTAGGCGTCGTCACCCTCCCGCATATAGTCAATCGAGTTCACCTGATTGCTCAGGCTGTACCGCTTC
>Ga0136641_1000756_pt1 | contig 13662 bp, 22 predicted proteins | sample EliLak1302023Y_FD_115312 | JGI IMG/M metagenome (GOLD analysis project Ga0136641, IMG submission 115312) | Freshwater microbial communities from Elizabeth Lake, Yosemite National Park, California, USA - 13020-23Y | ecosystem: Environmental > Aquatic > Freshwater > Lake ...
CGTCGAGTTCCGATTCAAGCAGGTGAACTATACAGAGTGGCAGCGTTCTGAACTGACCAAGGGTGTGTTCTCGGTCGACGAGGGTGGGAAGGTCAACTACGAGTGCACCCCCAAGGATGCCTCGGACAGTGTCCAGCTCATCTACTGGGTGCTGGTATCTCTCAAAGAGGAGCTTGTTCTCAAGGACCCTCTGTGGTTGACGACGCATCAGGCAGATTTGGAGAGTGCATGGGCGGAAGTGGTGAAGCATCGGGCAGCGGGCACGAAACCCGAGGCAGAGAAGTCCGTGATATTGAGTTTCGATATGTAAGAGTCTAGTCGGGTTTCTTGTATCGGAACCGTTCAAGGGCCTCCAAGAGGCAGTTGCGGGGTTTAGGCTCGGGGATCACCTCAGGTACAGGCGCAGGCGCAGGTGTCCGATCCTGGTACTGTGCGTTCCATTCATCGATCGTATACATATTCCCCATACTCACATTACACCGCGAACAAAGCGGGATGAGGTTACCTATATGGGTCGCCCCACCCTTGCTTTCGGGGACATTGTGTCCGCACTGAAAGTTGAAGACGTTGATCTGATTTGTGCACCACGCGACGGGGCACTTTGTTTCAAACACCTTACCCGCCTTGACCATCCAGACCTGCTCGCGCAGTGCCTTCGGGATCTTGCTTTTTACGTAGGGACTTGGTTTCGGTGGGATCTTGGCAAAGAGTCGGGACATATGCCCTCGCCCCTCGGGGCGCCTCATTATACGTTTCATTACACAAACGCTCTATATTGATTTACTTGAAACGGTGTCTCAATTCCCGTGGCAGGACCGATGCTGTAGGGGGAGGGTTCGAGGTGGTTCGTGCGCTGCTCGTATGACGAGTTCTGGACGGCGACGGTCTTCTGCACCTGAGACTTGTCCAAGAACTCGGGTTGAAATCGCTCATGCGTCGAGAAGAGGACCAACCCGACGAGAATCATTCCGGCAACGAGATACAGCCACATATGCATTGTGTTCATTGTGTATGAGACTTGAAAAAAACGAATGCTTTTCCCTGAGTCAGAGACAAGGAAGAGAGATGGAGGACCGTGCCCTTGAAATTCTCCGTACCATGTTCAAGTCTCGAAAGATTACTGACACAAAGACGGAGCGTCTGACGTTCGAGGACTTGCCGAATGCAAACGCATACGCGGTGGGCAATGTCTTTGTGGTATTCAGTCAGAAGGACAAGGGTCTTCAGGAGAAGGACGTGCGCACCCTCGTGGCCTTTGCCACAGACAAGGCATACAAGAACGGTATTGTTGTGGTCTCGATGCAGAAACCTTCGGAGAATGTGCTTCGTGTCGTCAAGACGCTGTCGAAGGATCGTGTGCAGTTCTTTCACATTCGTCAACTCCAGTTTGACATCACGACGCATCGCTACGCCATGCCCCATCGGATTCTGAACGACGACGAGAAGAAGGTTGTCTTCGATCAGTATCACATCGAGAGTGACACAAAGGCCCGCGAGGTTCTTCCATGGATTGACTCCCAGGATCCGATGGTGAAATGGATTGGGGGAATTCCGGGTGACATCATTGAGGTTCTTCGGCACAGCGATGTCGCAGGACAGATCCGATACATTCGGTGCTGTGTGGAGGACACAAATATTCAGTAACCTACATACAATGGATGCCCTCAACACCAAGTACGCGAAGTTGATGGCCCTCTACGAGGATCACGTCAAGCAGGCGATGGAGACGGGAGACATCCAACCGCATGTCGAGACTCTGAAAACCTTGAACGAGCAGATTGCCGACGTGCTCGACCAGATGATTGCCATCACCGCCAAGGCAAAGGAATCCCACGCGACTCTTGCTCGCGATGACCTCATGCGAAAACTCGACCGCATCCAAAAGGACTACAATGGACTTGCCCAGTCATCCGACCAACTGGAGACTCTGAAACGGATTCGTCGTGATCAGACAGGCACGGTGAATCAATTCTTCTGGACCTATTTTTGGTTGTTCATTGTTCTCTGTCTCTTTGTTCTCGTGATGTTGTTCTTCAAGAAGGCAGTGCCGGTGGAACCTCAGAGCAGTGTCAGCGTGATGAGCACACCCAGGATTGCTGCTCCCACACCTGCCTTGACGTAAAGGGGTGTCATATCGATCTGCTCTTCCGAGTCCTGATTGATTTTTTGCTCGGTGGCATAGCGATCCTGCAGGCGAGGACCGTCCTTCCGAACTGCCTTTAGATCGCCGCCGAGTTTTGTGATATCCGGATTCCGCTGGGCATACTTTTGCACAAAGACATCGACGTTGTTTCCCTGTTCCTTCGTCTGCTTTTCCTTGTTGGCGACATAGTCCCGAATCCACGCCTCGGCGTTTTCGTATGCCACCTTGTATGCTTGATTTCCGGTCAACTTGTATTGAACGTAGTTGTCCTTGTACTGCCGAGCCGCTTCGTCCATTATCTTGTCTGACATAAAAACAAAATGCCCATCTCGTCGTATCTGGAAAGCAACGGAACACCTCACGTGAAGACCTGGCGGGATGCGTCGGAGCACACCCGCTTCATCCGGATGGCGGCCACGGTGGCGCCGTTTATTAGTCAGCCCAACGGTTTGAATGTTCCCAAGGGCGGGTTTAACTCCAAGTCGGGGGGCATGGCATCGAATCGTGATGCGCGCCTGATTAGTCCGATTTTCGGAACATTCAAAACTTTCGCTCCTAATAATAGCTAGATAACCGATGTCCTTCTCGGAGTACTCCAAGATTCAAAGTGAGTATGCCACGTACTCGGCACAGGACGAGGTAAAGAAGGCAGCAGACCACGTGACCCCCAAGCGCGCGCCAACGGCACCTGCGGAAGATATCCAGAAGGTCCGCAATGACATCCTGAACCCCGTTCGGGTCCCTGGAGTTCTCTTCATTCAAATCTGTCTCTTCATTATCTTCCTCTGCCTGCTTGCCTACCTTGTCATGCCGGCAAACTATGCCCACGGGATTGCGTTCTTGTTACTCTGTGTGGCGGTGTCCCTTGGAATCTTTCTGCGGAAATGATAATGTTCGGGAACACCTGTCCTGGCGGATTCGTCATGAATCCCGCTCAAGTGGGGTCGTGTGTTGTGCCATGCCCTCAAGACAAGGGATTTGCGTTTGAGATGATTAATGGACGCCCGACGTGTGCGTATACAGAAGACAAGCAGTACTTTGTTCCGATCACGCCGATCCCTGCCATCTCGGCGTCTCCTGGGATGGAAGTCCCGCGCGCCACGGAGATCCCCACCTTCAAGGCAGAATTGGATACGTTCCAGAAGAACTTCCCCCCAATCCTTGCCCAGATTGATCGCACCAAGCAGGTCAACGATGCCTACAAGGCAATGCAGATTGCCGAGAATGCCGCCGACGAGTCCCCGGATGCCTACCAGGACGCCCGGGTTCGGTACTACACACTCCTCAAGGGAGATACCTGGAAACAACAGGAAGCCGAGCGCGTCGGCAAGGCAGAAGTGAATCCTGTCATCGATTCCTACATGAAGCGTGTCGCTGCCACAGAGGAAGAGAATGCAAAGTATACGAACACCCTTGATGTCATGAAGGGCGTGCACGAGAAGGTCCTCTCCATCAAGGATGACCTCAAGTACTCAGTGGATACCTTCCAAAAACAAATTCATGCATTGCAGAACGAGATCCTTGTCGAGCGGCACAAGTCGGCGGACTCCACCAACACCATGTGGACCTTCTTCGATCTGGGATTGAATATACTTTTGTTCTTCCTTTTGTTGACTCTCGTGGTTGTTGCGTATCGCAAACTCTTTGCAGGATCGTCAGCGGTTGAACCCGCAGATTCTGACCTCGTGCCCCCCCGGTGGATGTTCCGCAGATAGTTTATACACAACAACCCTTACCAAGCAATGCAGTGTCGGTTATGTCTCGACACCAGTGACCTCGTCTCGATGGTCTCTCCCTGTTTCTGCACAGGATCCATGGCATATATCCATTCGAGTTGCCTCGATGAATATATTCGATTCTACCCCGACCGCATCTGCCGGGTCTGTGGGAGACCCTTTGATTTCCGCTCACCCCGCGATCAGTCTGCGATGGCGTCTTTGTACTTTTTCTTTCAGACCTTCCTCCTTGCCTCTGACCTGTCTTTCGGAGTGAAGGTGGTCGTCTTTCTTGCCTCCACCCTCTTCTTTCGGAACGTCCTCCTTCCCTCGCCGGTGTCCTGGTCGGCGATCACAATACTCTGCGTGGTGAACCTGCTGACGATGCCTATCTTATCCATGATGTACCTTGGGGGTCTGGTTGTCCTCACGATCGACTACCTCATTCCTGCCGAGTATGTTCTGTGCATGGCATTGATCACCCTGTTCTCGGGATACCTCTTCCTCATTGCCTTTGTGGCAGCCTCGCACTTCAATAGTTTCACGAATGCCCTCCTTCTGGGAACGGTCTTTATCCTTTGGAACACGGGCATGCGTGCGATTGACAAACTGCGAGTCTAACCTAGACGACAATGGAGGTGACAGACACGCGGTCCGTGACTGATTTCCAAAAGACAACCTTTTGCGGACATAATCGGGCGACTGTCGTCAAGGTCCTCACTCAGAATATTGGACTCGGACACGCAGATTACTCGTGCTACTGGTCTCTTGAACTCCTGTGTTCGGGTTTGGTACATACGCTCTGGATGTCCCTGTTTGAGGCAGCAGCAATCCACGTCAATCGCGCGCAACCCGCAGTGTTCCTCTTCTTGGCAGACTCGTATGAGAAATATGCACCCATTGAGGCCTCGTATGATCTCCGCAATATGACGGCAATTCGGAATAACCCCGACGTTCGTCGCAAGATTTGTGAGGCAGCAGCAACCGTTGCCTTCTGTCGTAAGAACAAACTCCCGAGTCTGCCGACTATTAAACCAGCGCATGACTTCCATCAGGTCACGATTCAGGAGAGTCTGAGGGCGCCCTCGACCATCTATGGGAAACTGGTGATTCGGCGCGACGATCCCATCACAGTCGCCATCCCCGTGAATGAGATTTGTTACTCTCTTCGCAGTGATGTTCGTGACGTCACGAAGACACTGTACTGGATCGCGTGGACGATTGCATACTGCCGCGAACATAAAAAGCAAACCAAACAGGCACTGGTTTTCTCAAATCGGTCTGACGAGTTTGTAGGACACGCCCACGGAGCGCACGTGGCATGGGTGTTCTGGGACTGCGTTCGGAAGCAGGCGCAGTCCTATGCTCGCCCTCACGTGGAAGTCCTCTACAAGATGTATTGCCTGCGTTGGTCTCCATCGGAGGTGACGAATCGTCAGAGTCTGTTGATTGCTGCGGTTGTTCTGGTATGCGAGGGCGTGACCCTGGATACGACGCCTGTGACAAGCGAGACCACGGCAGTCTCGTCCGTCCTCGGAGGAATTCCGGGATGGATTGACGCTATCACTCGGATGCAGAAGAGTTTTTCTGCCTAAAGAGTCATAGAGATGAAGATTCCCGGACTGTCTGCCAAGAATAGCGCGATTGTCACGATTGCGCTCCTGTTCTTCATCGTGGCGAACCCGATGGTGTTCCGCTTTGTCGACTCCCTGCTGGGATGGTTGGTGGGCCCGGTGGCCAGCCCCTCGGGATGCCCGACGACGCTGGGTCTGGTTGTGCACTCGGTGGTCTTTGCCCTCCTGCTGGTCTGTGTGGTCCGCGCGTAAAACGAACGAGTCTCGTCTAAATCAATTAAACATACAAAATGTTCCCCCGTATTTCCGCCTCGAAGGTTGCCGGTTTCATCGGTCTCCACAAGTTCCAGAACCAACATGAGATTTTCTATGAGCTTCTGTGCAGAAACAAGGATGTGGCTGCCCAGATTGCAGAGATTGAGCGTGAGGAGGGTCGCCGCCCCTACCACAAGGTCCTCGACGAGGTGATGAAGGAGTCGTCTGTCCGTGACTGTGTCTCGATCGGTGTCAAGGCGTGCGAGACGACGCAGGATGTTCGGTCCGTTCTCACACAGGTGGAGTCTCAGGCACAGACTGTCCTCAGTCTTCGTCACGGGGGACTGTCCCAGGAGCTTCGGGATAAGATTGCCGAGGAGATCAGTGGCAAGGTCGGTCGTCAGCGCGGCATCAACAATGAGGAAACTGTCCTCAACAACTACGAGACGACACAAAAGGTCAAGGTCACGGAGCGCAATACGAAGATGGTGACGAAGGACTGTATCAATTTCAGTCTGATCGGTCGTTGCGATGGGTTCGTCGAGTCGGAGAACCGCATCGTGGATTCCAAGGAGCGGACACGCTGGTGGCCGGAGATTCCCATCTACGACGAGATTCAGATGCGTGCCTATATGTTTATGACGGGTGCCAAGGAGTCTGAACTGGTGGAGCGTTTCCCCGATGGTCGCACGCGGAACACCAAGTACCTCAATGATCGCGAGAAGTGGTCTTCGATTCACGAGTTGATCGATAAGAACGTCGAGGTCCTGAATTCGGCGATGTGCAACCCCGATGAGCTAAAACGAATCGTTGTTGCCAATACGGTGGTGACGACACATGCAGATTGAAATACTCTCGGAAGTCCCACCCGAGTTTGCAAAGGCAAAACCGCTCAGAACCTACGAGACCCAGTACATCTATACGGGGTTTCGTCGATATGATGTTGAGCGTAGTGTCTTAATGGAATTTGTTGAAACACCCGAGGGAACCATCCTCAAGGAAGTCCCCCTCGACGCTGGTGTCTTCTCCCGAGGATACTCAGTAGAGATGGCGGTCGTGAGCGTGTACTCGGAGAGACCGCGTATTTGGAAAGAATATCTGAATCCTCATGTTACTCACTTCTTCCGCGAGAAGCAACCGCAGTAACCCTTCGCCACATCCGGCACCAACGTCTCAATCGCCTCCAGATTGGGCACCTTATTTTTCAGTTCCTCCACGGTCTTCACCGCCGACTTGACCTCCTCGACGACCACCTTGATTGTCTTGAACTCATTGGCGAGGGTCTCGAAGAGGGCACGAACCTCTGCAAGTTCCTTGCGAAGGTCTTCCGTGGGGAGACCGGGGATGACATCACCCGCAGAAACAATCGCCTCGTCCACCTTGGTCAGACCCTCCTCCACGACAGGGACCACCGCCTCGACAGTCGATACGGTTTCATCGATCGCTTGCATTGTATTTGTATCCGTGTTCATTTTTTAATTTGCAAAGGTTGATAACCAGTAAATGGATTTCTCACAGATTATGTCTGTCGCAACAGCAACCCTATGTGTGCTTGTTGTGTCGCATCTGTGTGTCTTCTGGGTCGTTCGGACACTGTACCCGCCGGCGTCTCCTGTCTTCGTCCAGCAGGTCCCGGTGATGCAACCACAGTCCGTCGCGTCGCCTCCGGTCTTCACACAACCACAGGTCTTCACACAACCACAGGTCTTCACACAACCACAGGTCTTCACACAACCGCCTACGATAGAGCAGGCAAATGTGGTCCTACCAACGTATGAAGCGCCTGTTCCCGCTGAAGCCCCACGTGCGGAAGAACCTCGTCGGGGACCTCCACCGGCAGAGGCAACCTCAATTAAACGGGATACCGGGGTGGGTGCTTCTAACGCATGATGAGAATCACGCGCCCAAGGCCCTCTTCGTGGATACCAGCGAGCGGGTGGCGACCTTCTCGGTTGTCCTTGATGAGCGCCTGTTTTCGGACACGGTGTTTCGCGCAATCAAGATCTCGCCGCGTATCATCGTCTTGTGCGATATTCGATGGTTGAACGGCACGCCTTTTTACGAGCGTCATGCGTTTGAGGATCGCAAGAGGTGCCTCGAGGCACTCCTGGATACCTTCCACATACCCCATCAGACGGCACTCATCACTCCGGAACAGGCTCCGTTAGGAACGCTCGTCCGGGGATATGAATATTACGATAATGTCCCAGGGTCCATGGGCGTATTTAATCCCGCCGATGAATAAATGGCTAGCACATGTGGTGGTCCAGCCATGGGCGGGCGTCGCCGCCGCACAGTGAAGTCGAAGACGTCGAAGAAGGGTGGGAAGAAGATGCGCGGTGGAATGGGATATGGATTCCAGGGTCCGATGGGCACGAATGGACCCACCTGGGGGGCGTCGTGGGGGGGTGAGGTGACGAAGGATGGCACACCCGTCTTGGGTACCTCGGACCGCGTGGTGGGTGGTAGCCGCCGCAAGACCGTCAAGGGCAAGAAGGGCAAGACGGGTCGTCGTCGTCGCACTATGCGCGGGGGTGCGACCTGGCAGGCGCCGGGTCAGGTGGGCTACGGATACACGGGCACGGGGTCTCGCGGTCTCGCGGACGCTACTGGGTATGCGTCTCGGGTGCCTCCTTCGGGCGCCCCGTCTCAGAATGCGGATGGCGCATACCACGTCTAACAACGGCGTCAGCAAAGACATAGGGAAGGTACTCGTTATCATTGGTGCGAATGAAGGGGCCTCCCGTGACCATACAAACAAGGTACATGCGCTGAATCATCATACGAAGGTCCTGATACTCAACCCATTCACTCCACGAGCGGAAGGTCGCAATACACGATGAGATGACCAACATGATGTCTGCTCTCCGAAGAATCACGAAAAAAATACATATCAACGGTGTGAGGATCATTTCGTTGATGCGTATCATGCTGTCGCCCCACGAGAGGGGGGCGCACTTGCGTCGAAGTTGGATGAATCGCTCGGCAATCTCAAAGGGAGACGTAGAGTCGGACTTAGTCATTGATCTTTACATAGATTCCATTGCCCGGAAATTTCTCGAGTTCGTACGTATTGGGATCGATATAGGCAAGGTCGGTCGCGTCTGTCACATTGATCAACTTGAGAACAAGAGCAAGGCGGATACAGTTGCCGGGTGCAAGGAACTTGTTGAAGGCACGCGTCAGATCAATATCGGTCTCGCGATCCCCAACCCACAACCAGGGAGTCTTGACTCGGGGCAGTAGGAAGGGATTCAGGTGCTTGACGATCTCCTCGCCGGCGTAGTGGACATAACAGAGCTTGTCGCCATCCTCGTTCGCCCATTCCTCGATGTAGACGGCATTCTCTGGAACCTGGGTGATGGAGGGATCGTACTCGCGCTCGTCAGCAAGGAAGTAGGCACGATTGTAACTCTTCGTGTCGACCGGGAACAGCACGAGAATGATGACCCGCGTGTAGTAGTGAGCCGCGCGAAACATCGCGACCAGAAACTGGAGAATAACGAAGAGAACATCAGACATTCTGTGTGGATGCCCTCGATGTCCGATTTGCCATCAGATTCGTTTTTACTCGATCGTGTTGGACGGGTTGGGCACGGGAACATCAGCAGACTTGTGCTTCTTGTCCGTGAACTTCTCCGTGAACTGTCCCAGGACATACTCGTCGAATCCCACGCCCATCGAGATTGCCGTCGCCAGTGCTGTGATGAGGAAGGGCGCCGCGACCAGGAACCACGAGACAACAGAGAGTCCGATGCCGCAGAACATATCCAGAACCACCACCGTCGCCAGACCAAAGATGACCTTGATAGCAAGCGTCACCCACATGCCAAACGACGCATCCAGACCCAACTGGATGACAAGGAAGATAAGATAGAGAAGCGCCGGGGGGCACAGGTCCTCGATAAAGCGCATTTACATATTTCGCGAGAGAATTCAAGAAATGGCCGAGACCATTCAAAATCTGACATCCTGTACACGGGAGGCGGCGGAGGCAGCACTGAAGGAGCACAAGGAGGTATGGCGTGCTGTTGATGCCCTCATGGCGCGCCCAGCGGTCGCGGGGGACAAGTACATCCCTGCCGAACCTGAGATTGACCGTGGGATGAGCCAGGAGCAACTCGATCGCTGTGTCCGTGGACGCTGGTTGCAGGCGCAGGTTAACGCTGTATTCTCAGTCGCCCACTCGAAAACCCAACCCGACCCACCGGTGCTACCAGACGCTGCGGTGCCTGCACCGGTTGTTGAGAACCCGACGGTACCGGAGCAATCACTGCCATCGAGTTAATTATCTTTGCAGGATTCTGTCGAGAAAAGTCCTCGACTAGATTTGCAATCCGAGGTGCTTCTTGAAAGATATCCATACTCTCGATGTGCTCCCGTGAGCGTGCCGACATCGCAGCGTACGTGTTCGCGTCGTCTAAAAAATCAATAGCATCTGACCACGACTGGACAGACTCGCGATCACACGAGAGTGCAGCATCACCAATCCACTCTGCCACACCCTCCGTACTACACTTTGGGTGAGGGGGGTTCTCCGCTGGTTTGGAATAAATAACGGGGATCCCGTTAATCATCGCCTCAACGGCAATACGACCAAAGCTCTCGTAGTATGAGGGCATCAGGAGAATGCGTGTCTTTTTGAGGATGTTACGAATATCGTCGTCAAAGGGAATCCATTTCACATTCGAGGGTGCAGGAGGGACACGAAGTTCTCCATAGTAGGGAAGAACACCCAGGAACTTCCGCTCAGGCATCGCCCTGGCCATCTCGACAAACTGAAGCACACCCTTATTGAGGTTGGCATTCACGAGGGTGATATACTCACCATGGAAGGGTTCGTTGATGGCAATCTGATTGCGATGCATGATGGGGCGCACAGTCTCGGTGCGCACAATCGAGGGCGGAAAGGGTTTGATATTGTTGTAGTAGTTTGCCTGCATCGTCTTGTTCACGAAAAGCAGCATCTCGTTCCAGCGCCCATCGGCACGCCCCGTGATTGCCGTGTAGTTCCCATCGAAGTGGCACGTCGCGATGATGGGGCGAAAGTACCCTCGTGAATTGATCCGCCGAACTTCAGGGAGAATGGGCGAGTGGGGTGTAATCCAGACCTCGCTAGTATCGAGGTAGTTCGTGGCTGCCGTGTAATGGAGAAAGCGGAACCCTCGGTAGTTGTCCCCGTTATACCCCTCCTTCGGTTTCTGAATAATCAGAAAGACGATCGAGTGACCGCGCTTCTGAAGTTCTGTGGCAAGATCGACGTCGTGCAGGAACGCCCCGCACAAGTCCGGCATCCGATTGGCGAAAAAGACGATTTTCATTGCTCGTATGGTAATTATATTCAAGCATCAACACGTTTTGTCTGGATCAACCGAGTCGCATCCCCGCCGCGCGTCCAGTCATAGATCCAATTCGACGGATTCGAGTGCTCCGACGACTTTTGCGGAATCAGGGGGTCGAAGAAGTTGGGGATTGCCTTATCCATGATTGTATTCGCCTCCTTACGATTACGAGGGGGCGCCGAGAAGATGAGTGACGACTCATCGGCAACTGCCTGGGGGTCCCCACCACCCAAATGAGGTGTCGTGGCGAAGGGGCGAGACCACAACTGGTGCTTCCCCTTGTGGCGCCACGCACCCGGCATACCCCAGCGAAGTTCCGTGTTCTCGTCAACCTTGCAACCGCCGCCGCCCGCGGACCCAAACCCTCCGCGCGCAATCATACCTGGTTGATCTGCCATAGCAACCGCGGGGTTCAGGGTGTCCGAGCATCCCGCCGTGATGGACGCTGTCTGACGCGTGAGACCCGCATTGTTGGCGAAGGTCTTCGACGCCTCGTCATACTTGTCCGAGACGACCCGCGTGGGGGCATAAAACCAGTCCAGCGTGTTCGTGGTCGACATATTATATACCAATCCAGATTTAATCGTAGAAAACGAACAGTCTCTCTGCTGACTAGAATGTAAGTACTGATATCATGAACGGCATTCTGCAACCCTGCGACTGGTATGAACATGATGTGTACGACCGTGAGACAAGGCGCCAACGGTATGTTGTCGACGCCTTTGGGCGAACGTCTGTGGGAAAGGTTGCCTGTGTTCGCATCACAGGATTCCAACCCTATTTCTATGTCCAGAGTGAGAAGAAACCACACCCCACGGCGATTCCTGAGACCAAGTATGATGTGATGTCTGGGTTTGCCGGTCTCTCGACGGTGAAGGTGTGGAAGGTCGTGTGCGAGACCAAGTCCGAGTTTTCCGAGTTAGCCAAGCGGGCGGGGGGCACTCTGTATGAGAGCAACCTACCGCCCTTCCTTCGGATGTTCCACTCTCGCCACCTGGGTCCTGCCTCTCCATTTCGGTTTCGGGCGTCGATGCACGACACTCCCGAGACTCTCCACGTCGACGAGTTCTATATCTGCGACGTCTCGACAGTCGACCCTGTAGACGCAAGCATCCCGATGAAGGTGGCATGTTATGATTTGGAGATGTACTCGGCGTCCGGTATGTTTCCCCAAGCAAGGAAGGGAGACCCGATTGTTCAGATTGGCATCTCCTATCGCTGGTCGACGGATATGCTGACACCCATTCGCAAGCGAGTCTTCGTCGTGGGCGACGTGGACAAGTCAGACGACCCCGAGGTCCAGTTCGTGGGGTGCCGCACAGAGGAGGATATGTTACGGGCATTTGACACGGAGATTCAGGTAGAGAATCCCGACGTAATGTGTGGATACAACACCTTTGGATTCGACGATGCGTACATCGAGGACCGCTGTCACGAGTTGGGTATCGCGGATGACATCCAGTTGGGACGGTGTGCGATGAAGATGAAGAAGGGCGAGACGTGGATGACGCGGTTCTCAGAGACCAAACGATTCGAGTTGGCGTCGGGAAAGTACGATCTCAGATACCTGTGTATCCGCGGGCGTCTGGGTCTCGACCTGCTTCTCAACATGCGCCGCGAGCACAGTCTCGATAGTTTCAAACTTGATAGTGTGGCGTCCGTCTTCCTCCGAGATAAGGTTCTGAAGTACTCCAACCGAGTCATCACAACCAAAAGCACGCGGGGTATGCGGGTGGGCAATTATGTGCGCTTCGAGGTCGTGGGCAACAGCAGCGATCCCTACCGTGAGGGTGAGAAGTACGTGGTGACTGAGGTGACAAAGACAACCTTCACGATCGACACAAACGACGACCTCTTCGATGACCTTCCCGAGGCACAGCGCAACACGCTAGAGTGGACATTCTCGAAGGATGACGTCGAACCCCACGAGTTGTTCGATCTCCATGCCATTGGTGGTCCCGCGGGTCGCGCAAGGATTGCCAAGTACTGTATTCAAGACTGCGACCTCGTCCTCACTCTGATGGCAAAGTTGGACACGCTCGTCAATGCACGTGGAATGTCAGATGTCTGCAAGGTCCCGATGGAGTATGTCCTGCGTCGTGGGCAGGGCATCAAGATCTTCAGTGCAGTTGTATACTATGCTTCTCAGCGTAACCAGATCATCCAGGTTCAGCATGCCATCGGCGATGACGACGGGGGATACGAGGGCGCCATCGTCATCTCGCCCAAGATTGGTATGTACCTGGACCAACCCATCTCCGTTCTGGACTTCAACTCTCTGTATCCGACGAACATGATTGCCTGGAATATCTCACCCGACTCGCTGGTCGCGGTTCGGGTCTATGATAGTGACGGCAATCTGGTGCGCAACGAATGCGAACCACCCATCGACGCCGAGGCGTTCAAGAAGAAGCTGGCCGAGGTCGAGGAGCGGTTCACAGTCGAGTCCATTACCTACGACAATAAGGACGACAACGGAGTCATCACGGGAGAGACTCGGTGCTACTATGTCCAGAAGGATGAGACGCAGCCGATGACCGAGGGTGTGATCCCGAAGACGCTGGATATCCTACTCAAGAAGCGAAAGGAGTTCAAAGAAAAGATGGAGGACAAACAATATGACGAGGCTCAAC